>OMFP01000356.1_pt1 | contig 20430 bp, 16 predicted proteins | sample 1674221 | NCBI WGS metagenome assembly OMFP01 (sample SAMEA103958152, study PRJEB25191) | human gut metagenome | biome: human-associated habitat [ENVO:00009003]; feature: intestine environment [ENVO:2100002]; material: feces | place: Germany | collected 2013/2015
CAACATAGTCCAAATGTCCCAAACTATCAAAGGAATCTATTTTTTTCAGATTTTCAACTGTCATCTCAAATGCTTCATGATAAGCCTCTTCATCACTTCGTCCTTCAAAAAATCCACGATAATACGGATCCTGTCCATGGATAAGATGTACTGAACCGATTACAAAATCAAACGGATATTTTTCTGTCAGTTCTTTATAATATTCTCCCAGGTGTGGCTGAAGTCCGATCTCTACACCGATTCGGACTTCCAGTTTCTTCTGATATTCTGTTTTTAATTGCGTCAGTCTACTGAAATATTCATCTAGGTCGAACATAAATGCACCCGCCGGAAAATCCGGTGTTTCTGGAAAGTCTTTATCAAGATGATCCGTGATGCAGACTGCCTGCATTCCTTTATTCACCGCTGCATCAAGCATGGAGTGCACTGAAGAATCACTGTCTTCTGAAAATCTTGTATGCATATGAGCATCACATGTTATCATAATATTGTGCCGCCTCCTAATACATATTCTCCATCATACAGAACAACTGCCTGTCCCGGTGTCACTGCACGAATTGGTTCATCAAATGTACAGATAATCTCATCTTCGCCTGTCTTCTCCACTGTACACCAGGCCCCTTTATGATTGTAGCGGATTTTTGCAAACACTCGGATTGGTTCTGTAATATCCTCTACGCTCATAAAATTCAGTTCATTTGCACGTAACGTATAAGTCAGTGATTCTTCATAAGTTCCTATTACAACTTCATCTGTCTCCGGACGAATCTCCAGTACAAATGCAGGATACCCTAATGCAAGCCCAAGTCCTTTACGCTGTCCTACTGTATAATGAATGATTCCTTTGTGTTTTCCAAGGATCTTCCCATCCGGTGTCACGAAATTTCCCTGACGAATCGGAGCATCTGCGTTTTCTTCAATAAAAGATGCATAGTCTCCATCCGGAACAAAACAGATATCCTGACTATCCGGTTTATTTGCCACCTGCAGTCCGATTTTTTCTGCCATCTCACGGATCTGATCTTTTGAATAATTTCCAACCGGCATCAATGTATGTTCCAGCTGTTCCTGTGTCAGATTATAAAGTGCATAAGTCTGGTCTTTCGCAAGCGTTGCAGATCTGCGGATTGCATATCTTCCGTTCGGGAGCTTATCAATCCTTGCATAATGTCCTGTTGCAATATAATCTGCTCCAATTGAAAGACTTCTCTGCAAAAGAGCTTCCCATTTCACATAGCGGTTACAGGCAATACATGGATTTGGTGTTCTTCCGTTGAGATACTCTTCTGTAAAGTAATCAATAACATTTTTCTGAAATTCCTGTTTAAAGTTCATTACATAATAAGGAATTCCTATAGACGCTGCAACCCGTCTTGCATCATCCACTGCACTGAGCCCGCAGCAGCCTCCATTCTCTTCCTGAACGACGTTGTCTTCATCCTGCCAGATCTGCATCGTCACACCGATCACATCATAGCCCTGCTCTTTTAAAAGCCAGGCTGCCACAGAGGAGTCAACTCCTCCGGACATACCTACAACAACTTTGCCTTTGCTCATTAATATTCCTCTTCCTCTGCTTCTTCACCTTCGTGAATATCTGACTTTGGTTTCTTCAGGCCTTCAATCTTAATCCCATGTTTCTCTGCATAATCCCAGAGTGCTGCATGGATTGCCTCTTCTGCAAGCAGAGAGCAGTGAACTTTTACCGGCGGAAGTCCGTCAAGTGCTTCCATAACTGCTTTGTTCGTTACTTCCATTGCTTCCTGAATGCTTTTCCCTTTAACCATCTCTGTTGCCATACTGGAAGTTGCAACAGCTGCTCCACATCCGAATGTTTTGAATTTCACATCGCGGATGATCTGGTTGTCATCAATGTCAAGATAGATTCTCATGATATCTCCACATTTTGCATTTCCAACTGTTCCTACACCGCTGGCGTTCTCAATCTCTCCTACATTTCTTGGATGCTGAAAATGATCCATTACTTTCTCTGTATACATAATGTAATTCCTCCATTTTGTTTATCTTTTTATCCAAAAATTATTCTGTATTTTCCTTTTAAATCATTCTGACTTATGCATTCTTCTGCTGCTTTTTTATAAAATCTTCGTAGAGCGGTGACATGCTGCGCAGATGGGCAACAATCTCTTTAAGCTGATCTACTGTATAGTCGATATCTTCTTTTGTTGTATCAGCTCCAAGTGTCATACGAAGGGAACCATGTGCGATCTCATGCGGCAGTCCGATTGCAAGAAGGACATGGGATGGATCCAGAGAACCTGATGTGCAGGCGGAACCACTGGAAGCACAGATTCCTTTCATATCCAGCATGATCAACAAAGATTCTCCTTCAACAAATTGGAAGCTGAAGTTAATGTTATTCGGAACACGTTTCACACGATCTCCATTTAATCTACAATATGGAATCTCATTCTCAATTCTTGCAATTGCATAATCACGAAGTTCTGTCTCATGTTTCATTCTCTGTTCCATGGAAGCCATAGCAAGCTCTACAGCTTTTCCGTATCCTACAATACCCGGAACATTCTCTGTACCTGCACGGCGTTTTCTCTCCTGGGCTCCGCCGTGAATAAATGAACGGATCTTCACTCCTTTTCTGATATAAAGGAATCCGATTCCTTTCGGTCCGTTCAGTTTATGTCCGCTGGAACTGAGCATATCGATATTCATCTCATCTACATTGATCGGTACCTGACCAAACGCCTGGACAGCATCTGTATGGAAAAGTACTCCATGTTTATGTGCAATCTCTCCGATTTCTTTGATTGGCTGAATACTTCCGATCTCATTGTTTGCAAACATTACGCTGACCAGAATTGTATCCGGACGGATCGCTGCTTCAACAGCTTCCGGACTGACAATACCATTTTCATCTACATCCAGATAAGTCACTTCATATCCTCTCTTCTGGAGATATTCTCCTGTATGAAGGATTGCATGATGTTCAATCTTTGTTGTAATGATATGTTTTCCCTTTGATTCATAAGCCTCAGCTGTAGCTTTCAACGCCCAGTTATCAGATTCAGAACCACCAGCTGTGAAATAAATCTCCTCTGTCTTCGCACCAAGTGCTTTTGCTATGATTTCTCTCTGTTTTGTGATCACTTCTTTATTCGCAGCCGCAAAACCATAAACACTGGATGGGTTGCCAAAATGCTCTGTAAAATATGGGAGCATCGCATCCACAACTTCCGGTGCTGTCGGTGTTGTTGCTGCATTATCAAGATAAATTAATTTTCCCATTACCTGTTACCTCACTTTTATTTTATCTGCTTTGTTTTCTTACCGTTCACAAATAATTGTAGACAATGATTCTTTTCAGTTTTTACACTTTGTATAATCCAGATGATTGTCTGTATGTCCAAGACATTTACTTTCTGTCACCAGTTGGTTCAGCCAGATTTCATCTACTGTCTGGTTAATACTATCATTGATTCGTTTCCACACATACTTTGTCACACAGCTGTCCGCACCTTTGCATTCTCCTTCCGGATCAAGTCCGGCGCATTCTACTGGTTCAAGATTTCCTTCCAGTGCACGAAGCACATCTCCTACAGAAATATCTTTTGCTTCCTTTGCTAAGACATATCCACCATTTGCACCTCGGATACTCTTGACAAGTCCTGCTTTTTTCAGCTTCGACATCAATTGTTCCAGATATCGTTCTGAAATATCCTGACGTCTTGCAATACTTGTGATGGAAACCGGAGAATCTTCACTGTATTGGGCCAGATCGATCAAGGCACGCAATCCATATTTCCCCTTTGTTGACAGTTTCACATCTTCACCTTCTTTTTCTTTTCCTTTTCCTAGTATTATGCTAGGGTTTCCTTTTGTAGGATATCACCAGTCTTACGTTCTGTCAAGGATGTTTCTTGAATATGTTGTTTAAAAATAAGTTCATTTCTGGTTACTGTCCGCGTTGCACGTGGCAGCAATCGTTTTGACATGAGGGTATTATGTTTAGAAAAAAACATTCTTTGATTAAAGGAACACTGATTCTCACATCTGCCGGTCTTGTAAGCCGCGTTCTCGGATTCTTTTTCCGTATTTTCTTAAGCCATACCTTTGGAGAAGAACAGGTCGGACTTTATCAGTTAATTTTCCCTTTCTACGCACTCTGCCTGTCTTTGAGTACTTCAGGTCTTGAAACTGCCATTTCCAGAAGTGTCTCTCGCTTTCACTCCCTTGGCCGAACGCAGGACGGAAAGTTGATTTTCCAGACAGGTCTGATTCTTTCTGTTCTGATTTCTCTGATTTGTACTTTTCTGGTACAGAAGAATTCCATTTTTCTTTCAAATCGTTTTCTTGGAGATCCAAGATGTGCAACACTATTATATCTGATCGTTCTTGCACTTCCGGCGGCTTCTGTCCACAGTTGTATCTGTGGTTATCACTATGGTCTGCAAAGAACCTCTGTCCCGGCTATTTCACAGTTAATCGAGCAATTTGTTCGAATTTCTTCTGTTTTTGTTTTATATTTTATTTTTATACACCGTGGAGTTCACCCTAAGATTCCATTGGCTGTATCAGGTATTATTTTCGGAGAACTTGCAGCAGCAGGCTACTCGCTTTTTTCACTGAAGAAGAAGGGTTTTGATGCCAATTCTCCATATATTCTTTCTATCTCAAAATCTTGTTCTGAATTGCTACGCCTCTCTGTTCCATTGACAGTTAATCGCACAGCAATTACATTCTTGCAGGGAATTGAAGCAGCTTCAATCCCTGTCTGCCTTGAGCTTGCATCTCACAGTGCTTCCGAAGCTCTCAGTATTTATGGAGTACTGACCGGAATGGCATTACCATGTATCCTTTTTCCCAGTGCACTCACAAACTCAGTCAGCCTGCTTTTAATCCCTGCTGTCGCACAAAAGCAGGCTGAAAGCTCTTCAAAAGAGATACTTCTCCTTATAAAAAAGACTGCCAGAGGGTGCTTCTTCCTCGGTCTTCTGAGTTCTGTCTTCTTTCTTCTTACCGGGTCTTTTCTCGGAAACTTCCTGTTTCACAGTACTTTAGCCGGTAATTTCATCGTAACACTTGCCTGGATCTGCCCTTTCCTGTACACAAGTTCCGCTCTTCTCAGTGCAATCAACGGACTGGGACTTACAACCCTGACACTGATGATCAATCTTCTTGGATTATCCATCCGCATTCTTAGTGTATATTTCGGAATCCCGCACTATGGAATCACAGGATACCTATGGGGACTTTTCATCAGTCAATCAACTGTCTGCCTCGTTGCATTACTCACACTTTCCCACGAAATCAAAAAAGAATATTTACAATCTTTTGAATCAGCCACGGATTAAGACAGGATTCTGAAAAAATCCCAATTAAAAACAAACCGCATACAAAGAACGTTTTTTGTCTGTTCCACTGATTCTGTGGATAGTTCCAACAAAAGCGCAAAAGCACAAGAACTGCCGGAACATAAAAAAGGAACTGTGGAAATAGTCCTGCCACACAAAGAATACTTCCCTTCATTCCTAATTCTGCCACTGCCTCTGACAGTAAAATTCCTCCTGACATCCCAGTCCACAGAAGAAAAAACGCTGCCACAATTTTTCTGATCCGAATTCCCATCGCCAAAAACAGCATCAGGAAAAAAATTCCCCGTACCTGAATCAAATACCAAATGTACTGTTGAAAAGATATCTTCTCATTCTTTAATCTCATAAGATAAACTTCTGTAAAAGTTCCGATCAGGCTCAGCTGTTCTCCCCATATATAATTGACAATCAAGATTCCTGTCAAAAAGCCTGTAAAAAACAGAGCCAGAAAGTAATGTCCTGTACGAAATGCTTTCACCAGTATTCCTCCCACCCTATAAAATGTTCTGCGGATATATTTTTATCCTCAATCTTCCACACCATTATATGAGTGTCTGGTTTTTCTCATGCGGCAGCGATGCTACTTATTGTCGGCATTCAATCATTTTCCATACTTTACAGCATAAGCCATCAAAGAAGAAACTGTCTTCGCATCTTCAATCTCACCTGAAAAGATCTTTTCCTTCAATTCTTCTATTGTATAAGCGCCAAGTTCAATAAATTCATCTTCATCCAAATGCTGTTTTGACGGTATCAGATCATGTGCCACATAAACTTCAATCCGTTCGTTGCAAAATGCTACTGTTGTCCGTAAGGTGATCAGCCACTCCAGATTCTCGCTGCGATACCCTGTCTCTTCCTCTAATTCACGGGAAGCACACTCTATACCAGGTTCTCCCACTTCATCAAGTGCTCCTGCCGGAATCTCCAATGTATATCGATCCAGCGCATTTCTATACTGTCTCACCATCAAAATCTTACCATCTGCTGTAACCGGAACTACCGCTGCTGCTCCTTTATGACCTATAAAATCCCATACTACGGTATGATCCCCGTCCACTTCTATCGTGTCCTGATAAAAATCAAGAATCTTTCCTTTAAATTTCAATTCTCTGTTAATTCTTTTAATCTTCTCGCTCATTCCGTTCTCCCTTCTTTTACCTTACATCACCGTATGCATTCTATATCAAAGACTTTTACTCTTACCTGTAATAGCTTTCTCAGTAAACTAAAAGCCCCTGTCTTTCGACAAGGGCCAACTTTCATCTTCTGTTATGATTCTCTTATTTTGCGTAATCTGTTGCTCGTGACTCACGAATAACATTTACTTTAATCTGTCCAGGATATTCTAATTCAAACTCAATCTGTTTTGCAATATCCCTTGCTAAAAGCACCATATCATCGTCAGATACCTGCTCCGGAACTACCATAACACGAATCTCTCTACCTGCCTGAATGGCAAAAGACTTATCTACACCTTTAAACTGGTTGGTAATATCTTCTAACTGTTTCAATCTGTTTGTATATGTCTCGATGGTTTCTCTTCTTGCTCCCGGTCTTGCAGCTGAAATAGTATCCGCTGCCTGAACAACACAAGCAATCAGACTCTGCGGCTCCACATCACCATGATGTGCCTCCACAGCATTAATAATAGTTGCTGATTCTTTGTATTTTCTACAAAGATCTGAACCAATCTGAATATGTGATCCTTCTACATCATGATCAATTGATTTACCAATATCATGAAGAAGTCCTGCACGTTTTGCAAGTCTGACATCCAGTCCGATTTCTCCTGCAATGAGACCTGATAACTGGGCCACTTCGATTGAATGCTTCAATGCATTCTGTCCATAGCTTGTTCTGAACTTCATACGTCCAAGAAGACGGATCAACTCCGGATGAATTCCTGTAACTCCAACGTCAAGAGCCGCAGCTTCTCCTTCCTCGCGGATCATTGTATCCACTTCTTTCTGAGCTTTTTCAACCATCTCCTCAATTCTTGCCGGATGAATACGTCCATCCACGATCAGACGCTCAAGTGCAATTCTTGCAACTTCTCGGCGGATTGGGTCAAACCCTGATAATACAACCGCTTCCGGAGTATCATCAATGATCAGTTCCACACCGGTTAATGTTTCCAGTGTTCTGATATTTCTTCCTTCTCTACCGATAATTCTTCCTTTCATCTCATCACTTGGAAGCTGAACTACAGAAATTGTAGTCTCTGCAACATGATCTGCTGCACATCTCTGAATTGCATTCACAACATACTCTTTTGCTTTCTTGTCAGCCTCTTCCTTCGCCTGAGTTTCCAGTTCTCTGACCATCTTGGCTGTGTCATGCTTGACGTCATCTTCAACAGTTTTTAACAGATATTCTTTTGCCTGTTCGGAGGTAAGTCCTGAGATTCGTTCCAGTTCCTGCACACGTTTCTGGCTAAGTTCTTCTACTTTGGCTTCACGCTGGCGAAGATGTTCTTCCTTCGCTGTCAGTTTGTTCTCACGATGTTCCAGTACATCTGACCGTTTGTCGACCGATTCTTCCTTCGCGAGTACACGCTTCTCATAACGCTGTAACTCCGCTCTTCTTTCTTTCGTCTCTTTCTCAAGTTCATTCTTTGTCCTGATGGACTCTTCCTTTACTTCCAAAAGAGATTCCTTCTTCGTCGTCTCTGCAGTCTTTACAGCATCGTCAATGATTTCTCTTGCTTTTGCTTCTGCATTCCCAATCTTGCTTTCCGCATTCTTTCTCAGATTGGAAACTGTAACAAAGTGAGTAATGATTCCGACTATCAACGCGAGGGCCACGGCAACGCCTATAAATAAACCTAGACTTATCTGCACAGGAGCACCTCCTTATTCGATTTTCATTGTACATATTACTCAAATACAACACTTAAATTTTATACTGTTTCAACAACAATGTCAAGCATTGTAATTATTATTTTGTATCACATGACATAACCCGGTTACTGTTCACACGATGTGCGACCAGCAACGCATCTCGCCATTTTAAATTGCCTTTGGCGATGGGGCGAGATGCATTCAAGTCAAAACACGCATCCTCCGTGTCAATCAGCGGAGTGATTGACACGGGAGTGTACAGTTACTCTGTTTATCATAATCTGATATAACATGGCGGATCACCTCATAACGAAATCCTTTTCGCGCAAGATATCCTAATATCTTTTGATATTCCTGTTCTTCCATTCTTTCCGGATCAACCTTCTTTTTTCGCAGTATCCTTCGGATTGCCTCTTCCTCAGAATCTTCACTATAGCACTGTTCAAAAGCCAGACAGATCAAATCATCAGAAACTCCCTTCTGCGACAGCAGTGCCTTGATTTCCCGTTTGCTTTTAGTATCTTTGCGGCTCATAACAAAATTTTCCGCATATCTTGCATCATCCAGATATCCAAAAGATCTCACATATTCAATTGCTCCGCTGATTGCATTCTCCGGATATTGTCCCGCCTTCAGTTTTTCCCTTAATGCAGACTCAGTACGATCCATATCCTCCAGCAAATGCATTGCTCGCTTCTTTGCGCGTTTCAACAGTACCTCATTCTGAATCTTTTCATAATTTTCCTGCGCGAGATCTTCTCCCTGCTTTATACCAAAACGCTTCAACTCACCTTTATAAAGCACAAATGCAAATGTTCCATCCAGATATACTTTAAACTTCGTCTTTGTCTGCTCTTCTATCCCAGTAACAATCATTCTTTCTTTTCTGCCTCATCAGCCACTTTAGAAGCCGGTGTCAGCTTCAGATCACTTGATGCCCCTGTCTTCTTCTCAGCATCTGGAAGCTCATTCTCTGCTTCTTCTGATCCGGATAATGCATAATGTGCTCTCACCTTCCGATCCAGTGTCTCCATCACTTCCGGATGTGATTCCAGATATGCCTTTGCATTCTCTCTTCCCTGGCCAATCTTCTCTCCCTCATATGCATACCACGCACCGCTCTTCTTCACAAGATCAATATTGGTTGCGAGATCAAGAATATCTCCTGCACGGGAAATACCTTTTCCAAACATAATATCAAATTCCGCTTCTTTGAACGGCGGAGCAATCTTATTCTTCACAATACGGATTCTTGTACGGTTTCCTACCATCTCTCCACTCTGCTTTAAAGTCTCGATTCTTCTGACATCCATACGCACAGATGCATAGAATTTCAGCGCACGTCCTCCTGTCGTTGTCTCTGGATTTCCAAACATTACTCCAACTTTCTCACGCAGCTGGTTAATAAAAATCACAATACAGTTTGACTTGCTGATAACCGGTGTCAGTTTTCTCAATGCCTGTGACATCAATCTTGCCTGCAGACCAACATGACTGTCTCCCATATCCCCTTCGATCTCCTGCTTTGGAACAAGTGCAGCTACAGAGTCAATGACAATAATATCAATCGCCCCTGAACGTACCATTGTCTCTGCAATCTCAAGGGCCTGATCTCCACTGTCAGGCTGTGAAATATAGAGTTCATCAATATCTACTCCGATATTCTTTGCGTATACAGGATCCAGTGCATGCTCTGCATCGATAAATCCGGCAATTCCGCCTCTCTTCTGAACCTCAGAAATCATATGAAGTGCGACAGTTGTCTTACCACTTGATTCAGGACCATAAACCTCGATCACACGTCCCTTTGGCACACCGCCAAGTCCAAGTGCCAGATCAAGGCTCAGACATCCGGTAGGAACTGTCTCTACAGCTACATGCGCCCCTGATTCTCCCAGCCGCATCACTGCACCCTTACCAAAATCTTTCTCCAGCTTTGCGATCGCTGCATCCAGTGCTTTCTTCTTCTCTTCGTTATTCGCCAGCTTTGTAACGCTCTCTTTGCCTGCCATAATTTTCTCCTTCTCTATCTCTCTTAGTGTATAAAACCCATTCTCTCTTTTTTCGAACAGTTGTTCGTCTATGAATAGATTTTATTATACTTCTTTCAAAATGTCAACAATAATTCTTCCCCTTAATTTTGTTGCAATAATACGATATACCATGGAATCCTCTTCCTGAAACAGAAGAATTGAAGTTCATGTGAATCATTGCCGGCTTAAGGATCTGCCGGCCAGACAACTAAAGAATAGCATAAGGAAAGGCAGAATGCAAGTACCACAGCACTTACATTCTGCCTTTTATACTACAACTCAATTGAAAAGTTAAATTCCACCCCTCTATGGAATTTAATCCTGCAAAACGTTGCACTTCTAAAGGTGGAATTTAATTCTTCCTATTTTTCCCTTATAATTCTTTATACAAACATGGTGATTCCTCCCAGCGGTAAGGAGACCATTATGAATAAACAAAAACATTTAAATCTGGAAGCAAGAATCCTCATTGAAACCATGCTCAACGAACACCATAGTTTTAAGTCTATTGCCCGAGAACTCGGCAAAGACTGCACTACGATTTCAAAAGAGATTAAAGCGCATATCTGCTTTGAGAAAACCGGCGCTTTAGGCAGATCTTTCAACGACTGCCGTGTTGCTTTCCTGCATCAGTGTTCCCTGCAGAAGTTTTGCCAGCACTGCGCCTACTCGAATAACAAACCGTGCTGGACTTGCGGCAGGTGTACTTCCTCCTGCATCTCTTACGAAAAATATATTTGCCCTAAGCTCTCCAAACCTCCCTATGTCTGTAATGGCTGTCAGCAGCGTACCAGGTGTTCTCTCGAAAAACGTCTTTATAAGGCATCTTATGCTCAGAAGGAATATGAACAGGTCAGAAGTGAATCCCGTTCTGGGTTTGCCCTTTCTGAAGCGGAACTTAAGCAGCTCGATGATGTGGTATCTCCTCTCCTCAAAAAAGGGCAGTCCCTTCATCACATTGCGGTACATCATGCTGACGAACTTATGAAGTCAGAACGAACACTGTATACTTACACAAACAACGGGCTATTCACTGCCAGAAATATCGATATGCCACGCACCATACGCATGCGTCCAAGAAAAAATGTTTCTTCTAAACTGAAAGTGGATAAATCCTGCCGTATCGGACGTGATTTTCATTGTTTTGAAATATACATGGCTGAACATCCGGATGCTTCTGTCAGACAGCTTGATTCTGTAGAAGGTATAAAAGGCGGAGCGGTTCTTCTCACTATTCATTTCGTGGAACAACAACTACAGCTTGCTTTTCTCCGCCAGCATAATGACTCTCAATCTGTCATTGACATTTTTGACCGTCTCTATTTTGAATTGAGGATGGATATTTTCATTGAACTTTTTCCTGTTCTTTTAGCGGATAACGGCAGTGAATTTTCAAACCCTTCTGCTATCGAACTGGATGCACAGGGAAACCCTCGAACCAGGATGTTCTATTGTAATCCCAGCGCACCTTACCAGAAAGGAAGCTGTGAAAACAACCACGAACTGATTCGAAGAATCATTCCAAAAGGTACTGACCTTGGACGATACTCACAGGAGCAGATTGATTTCATGATGAGCCACATCAACTCCTACTCTCGGAAGAAGCTCGGAAACAAAAGTCCTTATGAAGTTTTCGAGTTTCAATACGGTAGAAAAATTTTAGATGCATTTCATCTGCAGAAAATTCCTGCTGACGAAATCATCCTTAGTCCTGAATTATTAAAATAAACTAAATCTAAAAAAGCTGGGCAGGAAATCTATACCGCCATCATCGCAGAACATCCCCCAGAGGTGGAATTTACTCCTTCCAAAAAATCACACGTAAATTCGACTTCTGCTCGGCATGCAAAAAAATCCCCAAAACCACAGCTTTTCCTTTTATTTTAACTCTGATTTCGAGGATTTCATATACAAGATTCATATTTTTCCCGTTTGCACGGAATTTAATTCTGCAAAGTAGAATTTACCTTTGCAAGGTGGATTTTACTTTTTCAATTCACCTTTTTTCTCGCTTCTACCAAAAAGAGAATCTGCCACAGACAGATTCTCTTTACAATGACTTTATTTAATCTGATCAGCCAGTGCTTCTTCTGCTTTTGCAAGTGCATCCGGGATTCCTGCTGGGTTCTTTCCACCTGCCTGAGCCATGTTCGGACGACCACCGCCGCCTCCGCCAACAAGACCTGCGATTGCTTTCACAAGATTTCCGGCATGTGCTCCCTGCTTCATTGCTCCGTCTGTTGCTGTAGCCATCAGGCTTACTTTTCCGTCATTTCCTGATGCAAGTACAACCACACCTTCGCCAAGCTTCTCTTTGAGCTGGTCTCCAAGGTCACGAAGTCCATTCATATCAACACCGTCAAGCTGTGCTGCAAGAAGCTTCACACCTTTTACTTCTTTCACCTGGTCAAGGATGTCTCCTGCTGCGCTCTGAGCCATCTTGCTCTTAAGACTCTCAACTTCTCCCTTCAGAGACTTGTTCTCTGCCTGAAGATGTGTGATCTTCTCTGCAAGATTCTCCGGAGTTGCTTTTACAAGCTGTGCTGCTTCTTTGAGGAGACGCTCCATCTCAGCATAGTAGTTCATAAGTCCTTCAGATGTCAGGGCTTCAATACGACGAACACCTGCTGCTACACCACTCTCAGAAATAATCTTCAGTGCTGTGATCTCTGATGTATTCTTAACATGTGTACCACCACAGAATTCAACGGAGAATCCGCTCATATCTACGACACGTACAACATCACCGTATTTCTCGCCAAACAGAGCCTGTGCTCCTGTCTTTCTTGCTTCCTCGATTGGAAGGTTCTTTGTCACAACTGCGAGGGCATTTGTGATCTGCTCATTCACAATTTCTTCAACCTTCTTCAGTTCCTCAGGTGTTACTGCTGAGAAATGTGTAAAGTCGAAACGAAGTCTGTCTGCATTTACAAAAGATCCTGCCTGCTCTACATGGCTTCCAAGTACTGTACGAAGTGCTTTCTGAAGCAGATGTGTTGCACTGTGGTTTCTTTCTGTAAGTGCACGGTTCTTTGCGTCAACTTCAAGAGTTACCGCATCACCGATCTTGATCATTCCTTTTACAACATGTCCTACATGTCCAACCTTTGTTCCTGCAAGGTGAATACAATCTTCTACAACAAACTCTCCATCGGCTGTACGAATCACACCTTTATCAGCTTCCTGTCCACCCATTGTTGCATAGAATGGAGTCTGCTCAACGATGATTGTTCCCTTTTCTCCGTCAGAAAGTGCATCAACAACTTCTGTTTCTGTTGTAAGAGCTGTAACCTTAGAATCAAATGTCAGATTGTCATATCCGACAAATTCTGTCTCAAGTGCTGCATCCAGCTGATCGTATACAGAAACTTCTTTTCCTGTATAAGAATGAGTTCCGAATGTTCCTTCTGATTTCGCACGCTGTTCTTCCTGTGCTTTCTTGAATCCTTCCTCGTCATAAGTCAGCCCCTTTTCTTCCAGGATCTCACTTGTCAGGTCGATTGGGAATCCATAAGTATCATAAAGCTTAAATGCATTCTCTCCGGAAAGAACTTTCTCTCCATTCTTCTCCATCTCAGCTTCCATATCTGCAAGAATTGCAAGTCCCTGATCGATTGTCTTATTGAAGTTCGCTTCTTCTTTCGCAATTACATTAAAGATAAACTCTTTCTTCTCTTCCAGCTCCGGATATCCATCCTTGGAACCTTCAATTACAGTTGTTGCAAGCTCTACAAGGAATGCTCCGTCAATTCCGAGCAGCTTTCCGTGACGGCATGCACGTCTTAACAGACGGCGAAGAACATATCCACGACCGCTGTTAGAAGGTAAGATACCATCAGAAACCATAAATGTTACGGAACGAATATGGTCTGTAACAACACGCAGAGAAACATCTGTCTCATGATCTATTCCGTACTGCTTGCCGGAGAGGTTACATACATGATCTCTCAGTGCTTTCATTGTATCAATATCAAACATGGAATCTACATCCTGTACGATACAGGCAAGACGCTCAAGTCCCATACCTGTATCAATGTTCTTCTGAATCAGGTCTGTATAGTTGCCGTGTCCGTCATTGTTGAACTGGCTGAATACGTTATTCCAGATCTCCATGTAACGGTCACACTCACATCCTACTGTACATCCCGGTTTTCCACATCCGTATTTTTCTCCACGGTCATAGTAAATCTCAGAACACGGACCACATGGACCTGAACCGTGCTCCCAGAAGTTATCTTCCTTACCAAAACGGAAGATACGTTCTGCCGGAATTCCCATCTTCTTATTCCAGATTTCGAACGCTTCATCATCATCTTCGTATACTGAAGGATATAATCTGTTCGGATCAAGTCCCACAACTTCTGTAAGGAACTCCCAGGACCACTCGATTGCTTCATTCTTGAAATAATCTCCAAAAGAGAAGTTTCCAAGCATCTCAAAGAATGTACCGTGACGTGCTGTCTTACCGACATTCTCGATATCTCCTGTACGAATACATTTCTGACATGTTGTCACTCTTCTTCTCGGCGGGATCTCCTGTCCTGTGAAATATGGTTTCAGCGGAGCCATTCCTGAATTGATCAGGAGAAGACTCTTATCATTATGTGGTACTAAAGAAAAGCTCTTCATTGCAAGATGTCCCTTGCTCTCAAAGAACTCCAAAAACATTTTTCTTAATTGGTTTACTCCGTATGGCTGCATACATCCATCCTCCTCTTTCGCTCATAAAAAGCCTATTTTGTAATATACCACAACAGCCTCCGTTTGTAAAGCGGAGGCCGGTTATTATCCTTATATTTACTTATTTCAGTTCAATTTCTTCCAGTTCTTTCGGTGGAAGTGCCCTACTTGAGTTTTTGACATAAGCTGCGACATCCTTCTTCGCAGTCGGGATTGGAATATTCGTTCCAGCTCCTGCAATACATCCGCCAGGACATCCCATACCCTCGATCAGACATCCATTCATTCTTCCGGCTTTGGCAAGTGTCAGGATCTTCTTACATTCTGCCAGACCTTCCGCATGCTCAATATTAACCTGCGTTCCAGGGTAATACTCGTTAATACATTCTTCGATTGCCTTTGCAACTCCTCCTGCACAGGCGTATCCACGTCCGGCTCCTGTCGCATCATGGAAAGAAGACTCTGCCTCATAAGCTGTCAGATCAATTCCCTTCGCATCAAACATTGCCTGCAATTCTTCAAATGTAACAACGAAATCCACATCACTTCTCACAGTACGTCTGGAAGCTTCCAGCTTCTTTGCTGCACAAGGTCCGATAAATACAACCTTTGCATTCGGATGTTCCTGTTTGATTGTTCGTGCTGTTGCAACCATCGGAGTCAGTTCCTGTGAGATCTGATCGATCAGATCCGGGAAGAACTTCTTCGCAAGCATTGCCCAAGATGGACAACAGGATGTCAGAAGAAATGGAAGTTCTCCGGTTGTCACTTTATTCACATAATGATGTGCTTCCGCAATTGCTCCGATATCCGCTCCAAGAGCAACCTCATATGTCTCTGAAAATCCGAGTTCTTCAAGAGCTGCTTTGAAGTTTCTTACATTAATATTCGGTCCAAACTGACCAACAAATGCCGGTGCTACCTCAGCCACAATCTCTTCTCCTTCTGAAAGTGCACGAGCCAGCTGGAAGATCTGAGACTTGTCAGAGATCGCACCAAACGGGCAGCTTACCATACACATTCCGCAGGAAACACATTTGTCAGCATCAATATAAGCACGTCCTAATTTATCCGATGTAATTGCATTCACTCCACAAGCTTTCTTGCAAGGACGCTCCTTCTTGGCAATCGCATCGTATGGACAGACAGACTTGCACTTTCCACACTTGATACATTTATCCTGATCGATAAAGGATTTTCCATTCACCATGGAAATAGCGCCCCTCGGACAGACTTCCTGACAAGGATGTGCAAGGCAGCCCTTACATACATTGCTGACCTCGTATTTATTCTCCTCACAGCTCTCGCAGCCTGACGGAATCACCTGCATCAGCGGCGGCTCATAATATTTTTCAGAAATATTACTGGCCTCAACTCCCGCTGTCAAATGGACCGGCTTATTCTCCGGACGAAGGGAAAGTCCCATCGCAAGACGGAGTCTTTCTCTTACGACTGCTCTTGCACGATAAATGCTCTCACGGTATTTTACTTCTGAATCTTCTCCTACGATTTCATATGGAATTGCTTCCATATCTGCTACCAATGTCTCTGCATTTGCTTTAAATCCAAGCTTGGCAACTTCTGTAAATACCTGTCTTCGAATTGCACGAACCGGTGTCTGTAATCCTCTCATTTTTGATCTCCTCCTATTCTTCAGTTCCAAAAACTCTCTGTGCATAATGAACCGACTGCATGGCATCTTTGCCATAGAAATCAGCTCCTATCATATCTGCGTAGTCCTGATTCAGTACAGCGCCTCCTACCATCACAAGACAATGCGGAGCTTTCTCTCTAAGCTGTCTGATCGTCTCTTCCATACTTACGACAGTTGTTGTCATCAAAGCACTTAATCCTACCAGATGAATATCCTGTTCAAGTACTGTGTCAACAATTGTCTCCGGCGGAACATCCTTTCCAAGATCGATCACATCAAAGCTATAGTTTTCAAGCAGAACCTTCACGATATTTTTACCGATATCATGGATATCCCCTTTTACTGTAGCAAGAATGATCTTTCCTTTCTTCTCCTGAACTTCTCCGCTGCTATCCATTTTCTCTTTAAGCACCGCAAATGCTGTCTTGGCCGCTTCAGCACTCATCAGTAGCTGAGGCAAAAAGACTGTTCCCTTCTCAAACCCTTCACCTACCGTATTCAGTGCCGGGATCAGCTCTTCGTTAATGATCTCCAGACCATCTTTCTCCTGAATCATCTCAGATGTAATGCTGTTCGCCTCTTCACGAAGCCCTCTCTCAATTGCACTTTTCAGTGTCATCTTGTGAGCTGAACCTGTTGCGGAAACCGGAGCTGTTCCCGGCTGCTGTGCATATTTATTAATATAATTCTCACAGTTGCTGTCCAGATTCATTAACGCATGGTATGCATACCATGCCTTCATCATATCCTCCGAGTTCGGATTGATAATTCCAACGCTCAGACCATTCTGCATTGCCATCGTATAAAAGATGGAGTTTACAATCGGTCTGCTTGGAAGACCGAAAGAAATATTTGATACACCAAGCACAGTACACACACCAACTTCATCACGAAGTCTGCGAAGTGTCTCAAGTGTCACCTTTGCTCCTTCCGGTTCTGAACTGATCGTCATTGCCAGGGCATCAATTACAATATCTTTCTTCTCGATACCGTATTTTGCTGCCTCTGCGATAATCTTCTTCGCAATCTGTACACGTCCCTCGGCTGTTGCCGGGATTCCGTCTTCATCAAGTGCCAGGCCGATCACAACACCGCCATACTTCCGGATCAGTGGGAATACTGCATCCATTGACTCCTGCTTTCCACTGACTGAATTGACCATCGCCTTACCATTGTAAATGCGAAGTGCATTCTCCATCGCAACCGTATCAACCGTATCAATCTGAAGCGGAAGATTCGTCACACTCTGAAGTTCCTGAACAACCTCCTTCATCAATGTCGGCTCGTCAATATCCGGAAGTCCTACGTTAACATCCAGAATATGTGCACCGTTATCCTGCTGTGCAATTCCTTCTTTTAAAATATAATCAAGATCATGTTCCTTAAGCGCCTGTTTAAAGCGTTTCTTTCCGGTTGGATTAATACGCTCACCAATAATCTTTGATCCGGTTCCAAGGAACACACTCTGTCCATAAGAAGATACTACAGTATAACTTTTCTTCTCAATCGGCTTCACCGGAATGTCTTTACACTGCTTCACCATCTCTGCAATATGTGCAGGAGTTGTTCCGCAGCATCCCCCGATCACAACTGCCCCAAGATCAACAACATGACGCATAACAGAAGCAAATTCTTCCGGAGAAACATCGTAATAAGTTTCTCCGTCTTTCTGCTTAGGAAGACCTGCATTCGGTTTGACGATCACAGGCACAGAGGAGTACTTCATGATCTGCTCCAGGATCGGCAGCATCTGCTCCGGTCCCATTCCACAGTTGATTCCAAGGGCATCAATCCTTAATCCTTCAAGCATTGCCACAACAGACGGAACATCTGCTCCGGTCAGAAGCTTTCCACGCTCGTCAAAAATCGTCGTAGCGAAAACCGGAAGAGATGTATTCTCTTTCGCCGCAAGTACTGCTGCCTTCAGTTCATAAGTGTCACTCATGGTCTCAATATGGATCAGATCCGCACCGGCTTTCTCTCCGAGGATCATAACTTCTTTGAATGTCTCATATGCTGTCTCGAAATCCAGATCCCCCATTGGTTTTAAAAGCTTTCCTGTCGGTCCGACATCCAGTGCTGTGTAGATTCTTCTTCCACCACTTGCCTCTTCAGCCGCATCCTTCACATGCCTGATCGCAAGACGGATAATTTCTTCCAATGGAAAATCATCGCAATGGAATTTCAATGCATTCGCTCCAAATGTGTTTGCAAGTACAATATCACTTCCTGCTGAAATATATTGTTTGTGAATGTTTTTGATTTCATCTGCATGTGTAACATTCCATGTCTCCGGAAGTTCTCCCGGCTGAAGTCCCTTTGCCTGAAGCAAGGTTCCCATTCCGCCGTCAAAATATAATAACTCTTTTCCCAGGCGTTCTCGTATCATCTTCTTGTATCAATCCTTCCTATCTTATCTCTTGCTTATCGTCGGTATTCACAATCTTTTTTTGTACAGACCTCACATCCTGAGATTGGACATCTGTCCTTCTGTGTACTGATTCCAATTACTGCTGTTACCGACTTTGTTGGTGTCATCATAAAGCTGTCTGTCAAAGTCAACCCGATTGTCTTTGCACAATTCAACATTCGTACGACTGGTTCCTGATAACAGATATCAAAATCTCCATATCCGGGACTGAATCTCGGTCTTAAATACAAATGTTCTTCTTCAAGCTCTGCCGCAATCTTCTTCTGACACTCATCACAATATTCTTCTAACATTGCTGCTGCACAAGACTGCAAAATAACTGCTCTTGCCATATCTGTCAAAGAAATTCTGCGCATCAGCCGGTCAACTCCGGCGCCAAGTGTTGCTCCGAAAAGAACAACCTGACGGCATCCTTTCAGATTTCTGCTCAGACTCTTACTTTGAATCTCCATCTGTCCAATAACCAGTCTTCCGTCATCTGTATGATTCAGATCAAAAATTTGGCAGATGGACTTAGGCCCTGCTTCCTGTTCCAGGTCTTTGAAAGACTGTTGGATCAGTTCCAAGGTTCGCTCATCTGCCTCATTTCTTCCAAATCCCAGATAACGAACTGCTTCACGTACTCTCTTCTCTGTCTCTATCATCTGGTCATTCACTTTCTTAACACTTGATAATCTCGGAAAGATTATTCATAATCGCAATTGCGATCTCTGGCTTATTCATAGAATAAATATGAATATTATTCACACCGTTCGCAAGAAGGTCAATAATCTGATCTGTTGCATAGGCAATTCCTGCCTGCTTCATCGCCTCCGGAGAACTTCCGAAGCGATCTAATATTGCAAGAAATCTTCTCGGAAATACTGTTCCGGAAAGTTCCTGGCTTCGCTTCATCTGAGCAGCACTGGTAATCGGCATGATTCCCGGCAGAACCGGAACTGTGATCCCTGCTTCTCTGATTCTGTACAGGAAATTATAATGGATATCATTATCAAAGAACATCTGTGTTGTAAGGAAATCAACTCCACTGTCTACCTTCTGTTTCAGATAACGGATATCATCCTCTTTATGTTCCTGCTCCACATGTCCTTCCGGATAACATGCTGCACCAATACAGAAATCCCCATGTTTCTTGATTTCCTGTACCAGTTCATAAGCATAATGGAATCGATCTCCATCAGGGAATGTCATGCCTTCCGGAATATCTCCTCGTAAAGCGAGAATATTCTCGATTCCATGAGCCTTCAGGTTTTCAATTACCTCTCCAACTTCTTCTTTTGTGGATGAAGCACATGTCAGATGTGCAAGACTCATCACTCCGAGATCATCCTTAATATGGGATGCGATCTTCGCTGTGTTCTTGCTTGTTCCGCCACCGGCTCCATAGGTTACGCTGATATAAGATGGGTTCAGTTTGGCAATCTCATCTGTTGCTGAT
>OMFP01000368.1_pt1 | contig 19875 bp, 11 predicted proteins | sample 1674221 | NCBI WGS metagenome assembly OMFP01 (sample SAMEA103958152, study PRJEB25191) | human gut metagenome | biome: human-associated habitat [ENVO:00009003]; feature: intestine environment [ENVO:2100002]; material: feces | place: Germany | collected 2013/2015
CGGGATACGGACGGCTTTTTCAGCATTAAGGCGCAGAGCATCACCATCCGCGCCGGTATGAGCGAGGTGCAGACGGTATGTGCCGCCGTCCATGAGATTGCACACGCCAAGCTCCACGACTACGAACACATGACGGAGCTTGCGGACGATGGTGAGACGATCCTTGTCCCCGGCGAAAAGAGCCGCAACACCGAGGAGGTCGAGGCCGAAAGCATCTCCTATGCGGTCTGCCAGTATTACGGCATTGAAACGGGAGAAAACAGCTTCGGCTATATCGCCACATGGTCAAAGGGCAAGGAGCTGAAAGAACTTCGCGCCAGTCTGGAAACCATCAACAAGACTGCCTCCGAGCTGATTACGGACATTGACCGGCACTTTGCGGAGATTTGCAAGGAGCGCGGCATTTCTGTGGAGAAATCCGAGCAAGCGGAAAGCCAATTAAAAGAGAACAGCAATATGTCTGCGGCTGACTTGGCAAAAAGCATTTCAGAGCTGTATCTCGATGCGAATGGCCTTGCCTTTCTCAGCGAATTTGCAAGTCAGGAAGATTGCCTCCAGCATTTCTACGAAGATCTGTTGACAGGAGCAGATGAGATAAAAGGCTTCCTGTCCGAAACACTTGAGCAGAGCGATGAATACGCGCACAGAGCGAATGAGCTGCTGTTGGAAGTTGAGGCATTTCAGAAAAGTCACACTTCCTTAAAGGAACTCGACGCTAATGAGCGTTGGTATGCGGTTGATGGTGGGAGCAAGCATCTTCGCATAACAGAAGATGGTGCAAAATATGCCTATGAACTTTACGACAAGGACACTCTACACCTTCTGGAAAGCGGAACAGTACATGACGATGATGTAAACTTTCTTTTGGCGGCTGCGATTCGTATCTGCGAAACACATGGCTATGATAAGACCGTGCCGTTTGAAGTTTTGTCAAACAAGTTTGCAGGGATTTTGTACTCACTCGAATTGTCATCGGACGACAATCAGGTTGTTCACGAGGAGGCCGGTTCTCGTGCCGCAGGCACACTTCCAACTTCGCCAGAGCTGGAACAGGCCACCCCGATGCCCGACCCCACGCTGACGGTGGACGATATGCGCAGCTATGGGTATCTGGACGGCGATATGCTCCCGCTTTCCAAAGACCGGGCGCTGGAGCTGCTGGAGCATGACATCACGGTTTATATGCTCCATCCCGACAACGCCGAGGAAATGGTCTTTGAGGCCGAAGACATCATCAAGCACGACGGAATGTTCGGTATCACAAGACCGGATTGGGATGCGGTCAAAGGCCATATTCCTCCCCGCGATGTGGAGCAGCGCTTTTTGAACAGTCCCACCGATTCTATGGCGATCTACCAGCTACGCCGGGATGCGCCGGTCGAGCTGCGTTTTGCCAATCTCGGCAGTTTGGCCGCGCCGCCTGACCCTGCCAACTATGAAGCCATCTATACCCGCGAGGTGTACCCGGACGATGATACCGGCAGAATCCTTGAAAACTTCTACTACATTTTCAACGACGAGCGCCCCGGCGATTTTGTGGGACACAGCCTCTCCGTCAGCGACATCGTTGCGCTGAAACAGGACGGCAAGGTATCCTATCACTACTGTGACAGCATGGGATTTCAGGAGCTGCCCGCCTTTCAGAAACCGGAGAATTACCTGAAAGCCGCCGAAATGTCGATGGAGGATGATTACGGCATGATCGACGGCATTATCAACAACGGCCCCAAACAGCCCACCGTCGCCGACCTTGAAGCACAGGTCAAGGCCGGTATGTCCATCTCCCTGATGGATTTGGCAGAGGCGGCACACCGGGAAAAGAAAAAGTCTGTGCTGGAGCAGCTCAAAAGCCAACCGACCCAAGAACGTCCACACAAAACAGCGCCCAAAAAGAGCGCGGAAAAGGAGCTTTGATATGAACATCACCTTTGAAGAACGCCAGCTTATGAGCCTCTACAACACCGGTACCCGCACGGGCTTGATCGCGGCGCTGGAGGAAATGCGCGGCTACCTCGCTGCGGATGAAACGGAGCTGCGGGAGCTGACGGACAGCGCCATCGCAAAGCTGCGCAGGATGAGCGACGCGGAATATGACGCGCTCGACCTGTTCCCCGATTTTGAAAAGGAGGATATGGATGCCGAGTAAAGTACAGCTCTATGCGCAGATGGCAGACCGCACGGCGGAGCAGATCACGGGAAGCTACCAGAAGTGGACGGCATTTCTGACCACCGCCGCAAGGCTGTATAAGTACCCCTACAATGAACAGCTCATGATTTTCGCCCAGCGCCCGGAAGCCACGGCCTGCGCGGAATACGATCTTTGGAATAAGCAGATGCGCCGCTATGTGCGGCGAGGCAGCAAGGGCATCGCCCTTGTGGATACCAGCAGCGACCAACCCAAACTCCGATATGTATTCGATGTTTCCGATACCAGCGGCGGCGAGAACTCTCGCCGCCCTTATCTTTGGGAATACCGGCAGGAGCATCGTGAGGTGGTATCTGCGGCGCTGGAACAGCGCTTCGACGTTTCCGGTGAAAACGGACTTGCCGATCAGATGGAGCGTGTGGCGGCGCAGCTTGTAGATGAATACTGGCACGACAACTGGCGCGATATTGTCGGCATCGTTGACGGTTCCTTTTTGGAGGACTATGATGAGTTCAACATCGGAGCCGCTTTTCGGAACGCCGCCGTTGTCAGCACCACCTATGCGCTGCTGTCCCGCTGCGGGATGCAGCCGGGAGATTACTTCGAGCATGAGGATTTTCTGAATGTCTTTGATTTCAATACCCCGCAGACCGTCGCCGCTCTTGGAACGGCCATCAGCCAGTCCAGCGAGCTGGTGCTGCGGCAGATCGAAGTCACCATCAAGAATTATGAGCGCGAGAAAATCGCGGAAAGGAGCGAAAGCCATGAGCGAACTGACCTACACCCGCAGCGGGGATTATCTGATTCCCGACCTGAGCCTGACAGAGCAGCCGCAAGCCCCGCTGGGCAAGTACGGCAGGATGCGGAAGGATTACCTGAAGGAGCATCGTCCGGTGCTGTGGAACAGCCTGCTGCTGTCCGAGAAGCTGTACCCCCATCTGCGGGAGATCGACGAGGCGGCGAACAACCGGCTGGAACAGATGATGCCGGAGATGATGGAGGCAGCAGGCGTCACCGAGGAACTGAAAGCCCGTGACCCTATGCGCTGGGTAGGGCTGATGAACACGCTGAAAGCGCAGGCCGAGGAAACGATCCTCACGGAACTGGTGTTCAGCTAAATATGTTCGATGCCCCTGCTGGGGCGCAGATGTCCTTCTTCCCCTCAGAGGCAGAACAAATTCAATCCATCGCAGAAGCGGAGAGTGTAACACCCTCCGCTTTTTCTATGTTCATTTCTCAGGATGATATTGACCACATCCTGCGCGCGGGCGGTAATGCGGATGCAGCGCGGATGAAAATTGCTGCGGAATTCTCCAAGCAAAAACCTTTAGAGGATTGCGCGGCATTTCTGAAAGCTCTTTACTACGGCGGCAACGGCCTGATTACGGATAACGGCAGGCTTTCCGCATGGTACGGGGACGATGGTATCCATATTGCAACCGGAGATACCTCTCGCTATCTTCGTTCTGCCCAAGTGATAGGCTGGGCAGATGCGGCGGAGCGTATTGAGGAGCTTCTGGACGGCGGCGCATTTGCCACCAATCTTGAGGTCACGGAAGCCCCGCGCTATGAGCGGCTGGGTATTGCTGTGGATGTCTGGAACCTTTATCACGATTTCTCGGATGAAGCAAAGTCGCTGGGGTATCTGTCCTGCTTGGGTAATATCCATAGCACCAGCTTTCCAGAGGAAACGGAGCGTCTGACGGACGATCTGCTGAATCCGGCGTTCCGGGATAGGCTCCTGTCGGAATACAAGGTATTCATGGACGCTTACCGCGAAAACCGTGCGCTGCTGCGCTTCCATTACCACAAGTCGCAGGCACTTCTCACACATTTGGAAGATTTGTCCCTTCCGCGAAAGGAATTCCGCTCCGATATGGAGGCTATTCCAGAAACCGGCAGGTTTATCACCGAAGATGAAATTGCGGCTTCTCTTGCAAACGGGAGCAGCTTTGAGGGTGGAAAGACCCGCATCTATGCGTTTTTCCAGACTTCGCACACTCCCAAGGAGAATGCCGATTTTCTGAAAAAGGAGTACGGCATCGGCGGGCATACCCATGCCGTATCCAGAGAAAGCGGCAGCTATGAAGATCACGGCAGCAAAGGCATTGTGCTGAAAAAGAACGGCTGTGCAGACATTCAGATGAATTGGAACAAGGTCGCTTCGCGCATCTCGGAGCTGGTTCGGTTGAATCGCTACCTTACGCCGGATGAGCAGGCAGCCTATGACAAGGAAATGGCGCAGGACGCCATGCGGAACGCGGTTTATAACGACTATAACGACGTAAAGGCGGCGCACCCCGATGAAATTGTGCTGTATCAGGTTGGGGACTTCTTCGAGCTGTATGGCGAGGATGCGCGGGCAGTTGCAGATGATCTCAGCCTTGAGCTGACGCGCCGCAATTTGGAGGGAGTAGGCCGTGTTACCATGTGCGGCTTCCCCGCAAATGAGTTGGAAAAATACGTTGAAAAGCTGCGGGAAAAGCACGATGTAACAATTTCGCGTATTGGCGATTCCAGTCATGAACACACGGCATATACGCTCCCATCCATCGACTATGAGGCAGAAAAAGCCATCAATGCCTATGAAGCAGAGTTTGGCGCGGATGGCACAAGAGTATTCCGCGATCCTGCTGCCGAGCAGCCACCCCAAGCCACCGTAGAGGATCATCTTGAGCGGTACAGACCGATTGTAATTGCCGCAGTCTCAGAGGATATTGTCTATCGCAACGCTTGCGGTCACTCTGACCGGGAAAATGCGGAGATCGAGTGCAATGCCGCTGTGCGCCGTGCTATCCTTGATTCAAAGGATATGGAGCTGATCCGGTTGTTCTCGGATGTACCGGAGTTCCGCAACCGTCTGCATCAGGAGGTTTTTGATGGAACCTATGAGCGGCTTCATGATCTGCTGCGACCGCTCTCGCAGGACGATATAGACGATGCGCTCCGCGCATGGAACGGAAATATCGGGAGCAAACACGCCGTGGTGCGGTATATGGAGCAGCACGGACGTGAAAAAGAAACTGCTGCATGGCTTGCTCATGAGTATGGCGGCAACGAGAATAACAATCTCTTTATCGTCCGTGCTGGAAGTCCGGAAACCGTCGAACTGACATGGCCGAAGGTACAGCGGCGATTGGCGCAGCTCATCCGGGAGGATCAATTCCTCACAGAGCAGGAAAAGCCTGCGTTGGAGCAGAGTCCGGACTACCGGCTTTTAGACCGGCTGCGGGCAGACTGTGAGTATTTCCTTGGCGCAGGTGGTCGTGCGGAAAAGCACCTATGGGCAGGCAGCGTCTACGAGCAGATCGTCAAAATGCGGGAGCTGTATGACGCACTCCCTCAAAAACCGGAATGGCTGACCGAAGAAATGATTGATGATTATGCCGACCGGATGGCACCGCAGTATCAGGTCATTGCGTATCATCACATTGTAAACGGATTTGACGAGAAACGGGACTATCAGACGCTGGAAGAAGCGGAAAAAGCTGCGCAGAGCTATGCGGACGGCACGATGGAAAGCGGCGGCTTTGCGTATGACGGCGCTGCCGTTTACGATTTGCGAGAGGATCGGTATTGTTCCATCTTCGGTGATTACCCGGATGAACGGGCGCAGGCACAGGTGAGCGCCCCCAAAGCAGCTACGAAGGAACCGCCAGAGCAGCCAATGTCTGAGATAACGCAGGCAGTCCAAAACCTTGTGGGGCAGCGCGTAGAAATTGACGGCACGCTCTATCATGTTGATTCCGCAGATGAAACTGTCGCGCATCTCAGCGCCGTTCCATCCTCCAGCGAGAGCAATCACGAACCGGAACACCGAACTGAGCCAGTTTCCACCGTCCTTACGCGAATCGCAGATCAGGGGCGTGAGCTTGCGCCGAATGTTTCGGCATATCAGGCGCTTCGTGCAGAGCATCCCGAAAAGCTCATCGGTGTCCGCGTCGGAGAACGGCTGCTTTTTTATGGTGCAGACGCAGAGCGTGCCGCCAGCGCCTTGAATCGCCGCCTGCTGCAACGCGATATTCCCGGTATGGGCGAAACCACTGTAACCGGCTATGATTTTGGGCAATGGGCAAGCGCGGCAAAGCGGCTGTTGGAGCATGGACACAGCTTCGTGTTTGCGCGGCCGGATGAAACCGGCGGCTATGAAATTTTTAACGAGGCAGATGCTAAAGACTACATTCCCATTGGTATGGAGCTGGAGATCGACGGGCGGAAGTTTGTCATTGACAGTGTGAATTTCGGCGCGGATGAAGTGTCTTTGCAGGATGTGACTTTTCAGAGTCATATAGGCTATCCGATCTTCCGCACCGAACACGTTGCGTTTGTGCGCTCGTTTGTAGAAGAACAGCAAAAGCCGCTCTCCTACACAATTCAGCCGGTCGAGGTCATTCCTGCGGAGCAGAACCATCTGCCATACGATGTTGTGATTCAGACGCTTCGCACCGAGTCGTTAGAACCGGTCATCTCAGCCCCGGAACCGGAACAAATGCCCCAAGCGGACGCACAAACTGTGCCGCCACAGGGAAACACCCCTCCCGCGCAAAACTTCCGCATCACGGATGATTTGCTCGGTGTCGGCGGCGCAAAGGCGAAATTCCGCAGGAACATGGACGCGATCAATCTGCTGAAAGAGCTGGAGTTCGACAACAGGCAGGCCACGCCCGAAGAACAGGACGTTCTCTCCAAATACGTCGGCTGGGGAGGTTTGGCAGATGCCTTTGATGAAAGCAAGGATAACTGGAAAGACGAGTTTGCCGAGCTTTACGCCACACTTACCCCGGAGGAATACGCCGCTGCGCGTGCCTCCACGCTGAACGCGCACTACACCAGCCCCACGGTTATCAAGGCGATCTATGAAACTGTCGGCAATATGGGTTTCCGGACCGGCAACATTCTGGAGCCGTCGATGGGCGTCGGCAACTTCTTCGGCTGTCTGCCGGAGCAGATGCAGAGCAGCAAGCTCTATGGCGTGGAACTGGACAGCATCACCGGCAGGATTGCAAAGCAGCTTTACCCGAACGCCAATATCACCGTCGCCGGATTTGAAACGACAGACCGGCGCGATTTCTATGACCTTGCCATCGGCAATGTGCCATTCGGACAATATCAGGTAAACGACCGAGCTTACAACAAGCTCGGTTTTTCTATTCACAATTACTTTTTTGCCAAGGCACTCGATCAGGTGCGTCCGGGCGGTATCGTCGCGTTTGTGACTTCCCGCTATACGCTGGGCAGCAAGGACGACCGCGCCAGAAAGTATATCGCGGAACGTGCCGAGCTGCTGGGTGCCATTCGTCTTCCCAACAATGCGTTCAAGGCAAACGCCGGTACGGACGTGGTATCCGACATTCTGTTCCTGCAAAAGCGCGACCGTCCGATTGATCTTGAACCGGCGTGGACGCAGCTCGGCGAAAACGCAGACGGCTTTGCCATCAACCATTATTTCATCGACCACCCCAAAATGATCCTCGGCAGACAATCCTCGGAAAGTACGCAATACGGAAAACAGGATTTCACCGTTGAACCCATTGAAGGGCTGGAACTTGCAGACCAGCTCCATGACGCTGTGAAATATATTCGCGGCACGTATCAGGAGGCGGCGCTGCCAGAGCTGGGCGAGGATGCGTCCATTCAGGAAACCATCCCCGCAGACCCCAATGTAAAAAACTTTTCCTATGCCGTCGTTCGCGGCGAGGTGTACTACCGGGAAAACAGCGTCATGGTCAAGCCTGACCTGAACGCGACGGCAAAAGCGCGGGTCAAGGGCATGGTCGAGCTGCGCGACTGCGTACAGAAGCTCATTGCACAGCAGATGGACAGCTTCGTTTCTGATGAAATAATTCAGCAGACGCAGCGGGAATTAAACGGTCTTTATGATGCGTTCACCGGAAAATACGGTCTTATTAACTCCCGCGCCAACAGTCTTGCGTTCTCCGACGACAGCTCCTACTATCTGCTCTGTTCGCTGGAAATTCTGAATGAAAACCGGGAGCTGGAACGAAAAGCGGATATTTTTACGAAGCGTACCATCAAGCCGCATGAGGTCGTGACCTCGGTGGACACAGCTTCGGAGGCGCTGGCGCTGTCCATCTCGGAAAAAGCCTGTGTGGACATGGAGTATATGGCGCAGCTCTCCGGCAAAAGTCAGGAAAAATTGATCGATGAGCTGAACGGCGTCATTTTCTTTGACCCTGTGGAACGGGAATGGCAGACGGCAGACGAATACCTCTCCGGAAACGTTCGGGAGAAGCTGCGCATTGCCCGCAGCTACGCCGCGCCCGGATTCTCCAAAGACGGTCCTGCGGATTACAGTGTCAATGTCGCGGCGCTGGAACAGGCGCAGCCAAAGGATCTGGATGCTTCGGAAATTGAAGTGCGCCTCGGTGCAACGTGGATTGACCGGGACTATATCCAGCAGTTCATGGAACAGACCTTCAAGCCCCCGTATCACAAGCAGCATCTGATTCAGGTGACCTATTCGCCCAGTACCGCCGAATGGAACATCAGCGGTAAATCCGTCCCGTCGACGCAGGATGTCAATGCGTACATGACCTACGGCACGGAACGCGCCAATGCGTACCGGATTCTGGAGGAGACGCTGAATCTGCGCGACGTGCGAATCTACGACACGACCTATGAAAACGGCGTAGAAAAGCGCGTGCTGAACCAGAAGGAGACGACGCTTGCGCAGCAGAAGCAGCAGACTATCAAAGACGCCTTTCAGGACTGGATTTGGAAGGACCCAATCAGGCGGCAGACGCTGGTGCAGCAGTACAACGAAAAATTCAACGCCACCCGTCCGCGCGAGTATGACGGCAGTCATATCCGCTTTTCCGGGATGAACCCGGAGATCACGCTGCGCGAACACCAGAAAAACGCGATTGCGCACATCCTCTATGGCGGCAATACACTGTTGGCGCACGAGGTCGGCGCAGGCAAGACCTTCGAGATGGTCGCGGCAGAGATGGAATCCAAGCGGCTGGGGCTTTGTCAGAAAGCCATGTTCGTTGTGCCGAACCATCTGACAGAACAGTGGGCGTCCGAATTTCTGCGGCTTTATCCCTCCGCGAACATCCTTGTCACAACCAAAAAGGACTTTGAAACCCGCAACCGCAAGAAATTCTGCGCCCGGATTGCCACCGGCGATTATGATGCCGTCATCATCGGACACAGCCAGTTTGAAAAAATCCCGATCTCCAAGGAGCGGCAGGAACATTTGCTCCAGGAACAGATTTGGGAGATCGAAGACGGTATCCGGGAGCTGCAAGCGGCAAACGCTGAGCGTTTTACGATCAAGAGCTTGGAGCGCACAAAAAAGGGGCTGCTGGCAAGGCTTGAAAAGCTGCATGAATCCGAACGCAAGGACGATGTTGTGACCTTTGAGCAGCTCGGCATCGACCGGCTCTACGTAGACGAGGCGCACAGCTACAAGAACTTATTTCTCTACACCAAAATGCGCAATGTCGCAGGTCTTTCCACCACCGACGCGCAGAAATCATCGGATATGCTCTTGAAGTGCCGCTACATTGACGAGATCACGGGCGGCAAAGGCGTTGTGTTTGCCACCGGCACGCCAGTTTCCAACTCCATGACGGAGCTTTTTACCATGATGCGGTATTTGCAGCACGATACGCTCCGCGAACGCGATCTGACGCACTTTGACTGCTGGGCGTCCACCTTTGGCGAAACAACGACCGCCATTGAGCTGGCTCCCGAAGGAACCGGCTACCGGGCAAGGACACGCTTTGCGAAGTTTTTCAACCTCCCGGAGCTGATGAACCTGTTCAAAGAGGCGGCAGACATCAAGACTGCCGATCAGCTCAACCTGCCCACACCGACGCCAGTCTACCATACGGAGGTTTCTCAGCCGACGCAGGTGCAGCAAGGCATGGTGCAGGAGCTGTCCAAACGCGCGGCAGAGGTTCACAGCGGCAAGGTTGACGCGAAGAAGGACAATATGCTGAAAATTACGTCGGATGGGCGCAAGCTGGGGCTTGACCAGCGCATCATCAACCCCAACCTTCCGGACGACCCGTGCAGCAAGGTGAACCGGTGCGTGGACAATATTTTTCGCATCTGGCAGGATGGGCAGGCAGACAAGCTCACGCAACTCGTCTTCTGCGACCTGTCTACGCCAAAGGCATCCCCAGCCAAGGCAAAGGGCAAGACACTTGACAATCCGGAGCTTCGCGCACTGGAAACGCAGCTTGCCAAAGACGGCGTGGAACCGGACACACCGTTTTCTGTCTACGACGATATTCGCGGCAAGCTGGTCGCTATGGGCATCCCGCGCGAACAGATCGCGTTCATCCATGAAGCGAACACCGAGATTCGCAAGAAGGAACTGTTCAGTAAAGTCCGCTCCGGACAGGTGCGCGTCCTGATGGGCAGTACCTTCAAAATGGGCGCTGGCATGAACGTCCAAGACCGGCTTATTGCGCTGCATGACCTCGACTGCCCGTGGCGGCCGGGTGATCTCGAACAGCGCAGCGGACGCATCATCCGTCAGGGCAACCGCAACAAAGAAGTCCATATTTACCGCTATGTGACCGAGGGAACGTTTGACGCCTACCTCTGGCAGACGATTGAAAACAAGCAGAAATTTATCAGCCAGATCATGACTTCAAAATCCCCGGTTCGCTCCTGTGAGGACATTGACGAAACGGCGCTGTCCTACGCAGAAATCAAGGCGCTCTGCGCCGGTGACGAGCGTATCAAGGAAAAGATGGATTTGGATGTGGACGTTGCGAGGCTGAAGCTGATGCGTGCAAATCATCAAAGCCAGCAATACCGGCTGGAAGACAACCTCCTGCGCAAATTCCCGGAGCAGATCGACGAGGCAAAGAACATGATCGCCGGTCTGGAATCGGATATACAGACGCTGGCTGCGCACCCGCATCCGGAAGACGGTTTTGCCGGGATGGAGGTCAAGGGCGACAATCTTACGGATAAGGACAACGCCGGTGCGGCGCTGCTGGAGGCGTGCAAGGAAGTCAAGGACTTGGAGCCGGTGTCGGTCGGCAGCTATCGCGGGTTTCAGATGGCGCTTACGCTGGAGAATTTCGGGCAGGATTACATTCTGACGCTCAAAGGGCAGATGTCACACCGCGTCGAGCTGGGCAAGGACGCCAGAGGCAACCTTGTCCGCATCGACAATGCACTGAACGCGATCTCTGAGCGCGTGACGTCGCAGAAGGCATATCTGGACAACCTGTACGCACAGGTCAAGGAGGCGAAAGCGGCGCTTGGCAAGCCTTTCCCGCAGGAAGAAGAACTTCGCAAAAAATCCGCGCGGCTTGCAGAACTCAATGCCGAGCTGAACATCGACGACAAGACCCCGATGGAGCGTCTGGCAGGAGACGATGACGCGGTTGCCAAATCTGCGCGTCCATCCATCCTGCAGAAGCTCCGTTCCGCATTACCGGAGCAGCCGAATCTGAAACCGAAACAGAAAGAAATGGAGGCAGCATTATGAACACCGAAACGATAAATACACAACTGTACGAGAAAATGTTTGCTGAGCAGGAACGATACCGCGGCTGGCTGCTCAGCCAGCCGCCCAAGGAGATACTGAATCATACCTACGAATATACCACCCGCGAGGATATTCTGATGACACTGGAAAATAACGATCTACGGCTCGATCAGGCTCGGGCGCTGTTATCTTCGCCGACACCGCTGGCAGATGTCTTCAAGGAATTTGAAAACCGTGAGACGGACTATATGGATGTGGTGCGTGATAGCATGGAGAGCCGCGCCAATACGCTCCTTCGTTGGTGGAAAACGCCGGTTTATCCGCATTCCGGTTCGTATGCACGGGAGCATGAGGAATTGGAGCAGTACCGGGCATCAAAGCGTGCAAATATTGACTGCCGTGACGCCATCGAGCGTGCAATCGCGGATCACTACCAGCACAATGTTCTGAGTCCGGAGGGAGCCAGAGAGGTCGTGCGTTCCTTCGGATTCGAGCGTACCATGTTCGTGCTGGCAAATACGATCAATGTCAAGAGCTGGGACGACCGCTCCGGTGGTGATAACCGGGAATGGGCAAAGACTATCCCGATAGAACCGGATGAAGGCGGCGGCAGCGACCGCCGTTTGGACTATGTAGTTGACCGCAGCCATTCTGTTCTGCTGGGCGTTTTTGCACGGCAGGTGCGCCACGAATACCTTTTGACGCAGCCGCTCACGGCGGTAGATATTGATAACGAAGCGCTCCGCATTTGCAGGCAGATGTCGGCGCTGGCAGAGCCGAACAGCCCGAGCGGCACACACTTCATGGTGCCGCTTTCCCCGGATTTCTGTGCGCGGGCATCCAGCAAAGATACGGCGGCACTTCAGAAGCGTCTTCCGTATCCGTCGCTGGCGCGGACAGGCATGGACGGAAGGAAGGGCGTGTTCGCTGTGGTCGATCAGAAGGAAGACCGGTCGCGCCCACCGCGCAAGGTCAGGCAGCGTGCGCCCTCTGTCCGGGATAAGCTGCGCAAGGCTTCGCCCGAGAAAGAGACTGGCAAGCCGCCAAAGGAACCGGTGCAGGAGCGGTGATATGAGCAGAAAGCGAAATATCCAGATCATCTTTTGGGTTTCCGAAAAAGAGCACGAACTAATTGCACAGAAAATGGAACAGGTCGGCACAGACAATCTTAGCGCATATCTGCGGAAAATTGCCATTGACGGCTTCATTATCAAGCTCGACCTGCCAGAGCTGCGCAAAATGATCTCGCTGCTGCGCCGCTCCAGCAATAACCTCAATCAGATCGCGCGGCGGCTGAATGAAACGGGGCGGTTTTACGATGCCGACATGGAGGATTTGCTCCAGCGGCAGGAACAGTTATGGCAGGCGGCGAATACGATCCTCTCCCGGCTGGCGCTCGTCGCATAACGGAGCATTTGCCCCGTCCGCATCCTTGCAAACGGGAAGACTTTCTGGTACGCTGGAAAAAAAGAAAGAAGGGGGGCTTTCCCATGCGGCTGCTTTTGAAAATCCTGTTCGCGCCGGTTATGCTCGCGCTGATTCTGGTGGTGCATTTTGCGGCGTTCCTGCTCAGCGTATCTGCCGGTATTTTCGCATTGGCAGGAACCGTGTTTGCGATTCTGGCGGCAATCATCTTCTTTGCCGTCAACCGCACGAACGGCATCATCGTCCTTGTCTTCGCGTTCCTCATCAGCCCGTTCGGCTTGCCGATGCTGGCGATGTGGCTGCTCGGGAAATTGCAGGACCTGCGATATGCCCTTCAGGACTGGCTTTACTAAAAACTGCGCTGGATGGTCGTTACGATCATCCAGCGCTTTTTCTTATTTCCACGCCTCTGCGTGCTTTTTCCGGTCCTCAAATTCCTGCCGTTCTTCCGCGCTTGCCGGTCGGACATTGGCTTTCCCGCAGTCCGGGCATTGCGTGCAAGGTTCCGCTGCCGCAAAAATGTAGTGGCAAACGTTGCAGGTGAAAATCTGTTCCTGTTTTTTCAATTTCGTAGTCCTCACTGTATGATCTTTTTATCCTCTGATAACACATTCAGTATAACACAGAACCGGGCGGCGATACAACCGCCCAGTCAATCATTTACAAAATCATTCCGGAAGGGGGGACGTTTCTGTGGCGACCACACGTATTATTCCCATGCACATCAACAAAGGTCAGACCATCACGCAGATGCTGACGGACAGCACCGGCTATGGTCTGAACCCGGAGAAGACCGGACAGGGCGCGTTTGTCACAGCCTACGCCTGTGACCGGCACACCGCCGACGCGGAATTTTTGCTTGCGCAGCGCGAGTATGCGCAGCTTACCGGACGGGCGCAGGACGGCGGCGTGATCCTGTACCAGATTCGCCAGTCGTTCAAGCCCGGCGAGATCACACCGGAAGAAGCAAACCGCGTCGGCTATGAGCTTGCGTCCCGTTTTCTCAAAGGCAAGCACGCCTTTTTCGTCTGCACGCACACCGACAAAAAGCACATCCACAACCACATCTACTGGAACGCCGTCACGCTGGATTATAAGCATAAGTTTCGGGATTTTCTCGGTTCGTGGCGTGCCGTCTCGCGGCTCAGCGACCTGATCTGCCTGGAACATCAGCTGTCCGTTGTCCAAAACCCGAAGCGCTATACGCACAGCCATTACGGCAAGTGGCTGGGCAATCGCGCGAAGAGTTCCCATCGGGAGCTTGCGCGGATCGCCATTGACGACGCGCTCTCAAAGCACCCGCACACGTTTGACGCATTTCTCGATTTGCTTCAGCAGTCCGGGTACACGGTCAAGCGCGGCAAGCACCTGACGCTCTGCAAACCCGGACAGAAAAATATCCGGTTCGATTCTCTCAAAAATGAGTACACCGAGGATGCGATCCGCGCTGTCATCTCCGGCAAGAAGCAGCGGCAGACGCGCGAACAAAAGCCGATCCCGGCACAGCAGAATGTGCAGAAAATCCTCGACCTGGCAGCGATCCACGCCGCCAACAAAGGTTTTGCCTACGAGCGATGGGCTACAAATTTCAATACAAAAGCTGCGTCAAAATCGCTTTTGTATCTGCAAACGGTCTGCGGCGGGCGCTACGATGTGCTGACGCAGAAAGCGGACGAGGCATCCGCGCACTGCCGGGAACTTCTGGACCAGATGAACGCGGCGCAGAAACGACTGACGCAGATCGACGTGCTGCGGCGGCACGTTCTCAATTACGCCCGCACGCGGGATGTTTTCCAACAGTACAAAGCGTCCGGTTACTCGAAAAAGTTTCTGAACGAGCATCGGCAGGAGATCGACCGGCACCGCGCGGCAAAGCGTGCGTTTAATGAGCTGGGGCTGCAAAAGCTCCCTTCTAAAAAGTCTCTCGATATGGAATACAGTCAGCTGCTTGCGAAGAAAAAGGACGCCTATGCGGCGTACCGGGACGCGAAGGAACAGGCACGGGAATTGCTCACGCACCGGGAAAATCTGCGCCCGTATCTTGCCCCGCAGGAGGCTTCACAAAGAGCGAAGCGACCGGAGCAGATCGAGCGATGATCGTTCTGCGTGTAAGCACCGAAGGTGCGCTGCCATCCGGTTTTCCGGATGTGTTTTGGGGCTTGGGGAGGATACTCCCCAACAAGCGAAGCGAGGAAACGGCACGTGCCGTTTCCTCGCGTTTTGCAAGTGTGTATAAACACTTGCCCTGCTTGCCGGTTGTGCGTCCTTCGTTTTCCTCCGAAAAACGTCACTCCGCTAAGCCGTATTTCGTCTTAATTCTGTCGAGCTTTTCGAGCATTGGTTCCGCACCGAGCCAGAGGAAGATAAAAGTGGCAATAGCGCGGACAAGATCGACCGGAATGCCGGTCAGATAGTAACTTTTGAGGATGTTCCAGTTGATCGTGTGCGCCCACATGAGCGCCGACGCGGGATTCATAATGCCGCCATACACAATCGTGGAACAGATCACGCCGAAGATACAGAGGCTGATGCGGCTGCGCCGCAGCACGCCTTTGCGGTAAAGAACGCCCGCCAGCCAGCCAATAATGCCCATCGAGAACATCTGCCACGGCGTCCACTGACCTTGCGAAAACAGCATATTCGAGACAAGCATGGTCATCGCGCCGACGAGGAATCCTGTCTCGCCGCCAAAGGCCACGCCCGCAAGGATCGTCATTGCAACGACCGGCTTGAACTCGGGCAGCATGAAGAACACAGCGCGACCCGCAACGTTCAACGCAACCAGAACCGCAATCAACACCAGCTCCCGTGCCTGCGGCTTGCGCCCCTCGAAAATCAGGAAGAACGGCAGCATACATTCCAGCAAAATGAGCAGCGAAATGAAATAATACTTTCTGCCGTCGAAATAGTACGCGCCGATGAACAGCGTCAGCGGAATGAGCAGAAGAATCAAAAGCGTCGCAGCGACGGTGCGCTTTTGCAGTTTCCGCTTTTCGACCGGCGTCTGAATCAGGTAGTCCGGATGCTCTGCTTTGCGGCTCACGGACAGCGCGAAGACGAGCATGGAGACGAGCATCACACCGTAGAGCTTCAGCTGGTCGCCCGCGAGGGCGGTCAAGCCTTCCGCAGTTACGAGCTTCGTGAGATCGGTGACGTTGAGCGTCTGAATAATCAGTATCAGTGATACGATGCCCGACACGGCGGCAAGGAGCTTGCGCCAGACGGGCAGTTTCTTCGCGGCTGCTTTTTCCGTCTTCGGTTCGGGCAGCGTGCGTTCGTACAGCGGCAGCTCCGGTTCCGGTTCGACCGCGCCGCCGCAGGCAGAAATGACGTCCTCGGGCGTGACCGCTTCGGGCAGCACGTCACGGGCGATTCGATTTGCAGCGGTCGTATAGAAGCTGTTGCCGCTGAAAAATGTTTTGGGTTCGGCTTCGGTGACGATGTTTCCGTCAAAAAACAGCGCACACCGGTCTGCATATTTCGCGCAGAACTCGATGTCGTGGCTGACCATGAGAATGGCTACGCCGGACGCTTGCAGTGTTCGCAAAATCTGCCCAAAAACCTGTTTGAACTCCGCGTCCAAGCCCTTTGTCGGTTCGTCGAGGAGCAGAATGTCGGGATTCAGGAGCAGGATCTTCGCCAGCGCGGCGCGCTGCTGTTCGCCGCCAGAAAGATCATACGGATGGCGGTCAAGCAGCTCTGCCAGCTTGCAGAGGGAAACGACTTGGGCCAGACGCTCAGACTTCCGCTCCGCTTTTGGAAGAATTTCAAGGAGATCTTCACGAACGGTGGATTTCACAAAAAGCGCCTGTGGATTCTGGGGCAGCATCCCGACCGTGCCGGTGATATGTAGCTCGCCGCGATAGGCTTTCCGCAACCCGGCAAGCAGCCGCATGGAGGTCGTTTTTCCCGTGCCGTTGCCGCCGAGCAGGGCAAGAAATTCGCCCTTGTGCAACTCCAGCGACAAGCCTTTGACCACATCCGGCAAATCCTTGTCATATTTGAACCAGAGTTCCCGCGCCGAGACAACGGTTTCCGTGTCCGGTGCGTTTTTGTTTTCTTCGGGAATGGCTTGCAGGTCATGCGCTTTCGCATAATCGAGCAGCCAGTTTCGCCCATCGCAGACGGAAATGGGGCAGGCCGCCGTAGAATCCGTCGCGCTCCAGATGCGCATGGCGGCGGGCATGGCGAGGAACATCGCGTTGCCGCTGCTTTTCAACTCCGCGCCCACCTCCGCAGGCGTGCCGGTGCAAAGGAGCTTGCCACCGTCCATGACTGCCACGCGCGAGGCAAACGAGAACGCTTCTTCCAGACGATGTTCGGTCAAAATGATCGTCGTACCAAGCTCGCGGTTGATCTTGCCGAGCGTGGCTAAAAAATCCGACGCGGCAATGGGGTCGAGCTGGCTTGTCGGCTCGTCGAGAATCAGAACCTTCGGCTGTAAAACCATGACGGAAGCGAGATTCAAGAGCTGTTTCTGACCGCCGGACAGCTCTGTGACGGGCTTATAAAACCATTTCTGAATCCCGAAAAACGACGCCATTTCCGCAACGCGGCGGCGAATGGTCGGCGTATCATAGCCGAGAGATTCCAAGCCAAACGCCAGCTCATGCCAGACCTTATCCGTGACGATCTGATTTTCGGGACTCTGCTGCACGAAGCCGATCTTTTCGGCCTGTTCGCGCTGGTCAAGGGAATCCAGATTTCTTCCCTCAAACAGAATCTCGCCGCTTCTGCGCCCGTGCGGCGCAAGGACGGTTTTGAGCTGCCGCAGCAGCGTCGATTTGCCGCAGCCCGAGGGGCCGCAAAGCACCAGAAACTCGCCCGGCTGGACGGACAGCGACAAATCGGAAATTGCGTTTTTCGCTTGTTCCGGGTAAGCAAAATTCAAGCCTTTGATTGTAAAGATTTCCACTGCCTGTCCTCCTTTCGGTCGAGCATTACCGGTGTCAATACCAGTGCAAGGTAAACGAGCATAAAACTCACGGTCAGGGGCGTCCACACGGCGAGTTTGACAGTCGGATAGTAGCGGTAGTAGGCAGCACCAGCCATCCAACCGGAAATGAGATACGCGCCGCAGAAGATCAGCCACGCGAGGGCTGTTTTGTCACGGTCGTCAAAGCGGTAGATGGAAAACGCCGTGCGTCCGGGCAATCCGTAGCCGCGCGAACGCATGGAATCTGCCGTTTCGATGGCATTTTCAAGTGACCACGTTACCATGATGGAGAAGATTTTGACGGCGTTGCCAACGCGCCGAATCACGCTGCCGGTTTTCGTGTCGCGCCCGATACACGCCTGCGCTTCGGAGACAACTTCCATCTGTGCCTTGAACTTTGGGATAAAGCGCAGCGCCATCGACAATACCAACGAAAGTGCGGGAATCATGCGTCCAAACAGATATACAAACTTATCCGAGGTCATAATTTCGTTATAACTCGAAAACCACAAGACAACGCTTGCCAGCATGACCGCCGCTGCAACGCCGTAGAGAATGGATTCCAGCGTCAGAGGATTCCCGGAGGGTAAGTACGTCAGCATCGTTTGCCCCTCGTGGTTAAACGCGGGGTTGACCAGCGCGGCGATCACCGTCATGGGAAGTAACCCCATGACGGCGAAGCGCACGGCTTTTTTGCCTTTGAGATAGACGTCATATGCCAATGCGCCGGTCAGCGAGATCGCCAGATAGACCGGGTGCATTAAGCACATGGATAGTAAGAGAACCAGCGCGTAGTACAGGAAATTGATAATGGGATGATACCCCGAAAAAGCGTCTTTGTTTTTCATCAGCCGCCCGTTGCGTAGCCGCCGCCTACATCATCTCCGAGGTCGCAGGTATAGACCCACTCGATCACGTCGCCGTCCTGGAGCAGATAGCGGCTGCATCCGTAATTCGGGAACCAGTCATTGACACGATACATCCAACCGGAGAGATTGCCTACGTCAAACTCATAAAGATTGTTGATTCCTTCGATATAGGCAGAGTTGTAGATCGGTGTGTTGGAAAACTCCATGTGGATCTTCTGCTGTTTACACGTTCGCTGCAAGACATTGAAGACACTTTCGCCCTCGTAGAACGTGACGGTCATCGGCTTGAGGATCCAACCGTCCTCCGGAACCAGCTCCCGTTTTTCTTCTTTGCACAAATCCATGTTATCCAGAATGGTGGCGCAGGAGATGGAGAGCGTACAGGTGTATTCCGTGTTGCCGATTTCCACATCCTCCGGTTCGACCGGAATAGGTTTGCCCTCTGGCACGGGGTCGGTCTGATACTTGTCCTTGTGTGTGCCGGTGTCGATCAGCATACCGTTGACTTCTTCATATTCGCCGGTCGCGTTTGCCTGAATTTCCTCCGGGGAAACGTATTCCGGCTGCTCGGTATCAGTCTGCGCCGGTTCGTCCGTCTGCGGCTCGTCAGACGGCTCTGGTGCGCTTTCTGTGGGTGCTTCTGTCGGTTCCGTCTCAGCATCATCCGGCACATCTGCCGTCGCTGCGGGCTGTTCCGGCGTCTGCACTGGAGCGTCAGCAGTTGGCTGCTCGGGGGCTTCTGCCGGGGCAGCGACGGTTGTTTGCTCTGCTGGGTCTTTCTGCTTCGGCATATTCCGGTCGCCGAAGACGAACGCTGCCGCCAGCACCAGTACGATCAGAACCGGCGCGATGATTTTCCACTTATTCTTCTGCCAAAATGTCATATCAGATCAACTCCGAAGTAACCAACATATTGTAAAGCATCTGCGCGATCTCGCAGCGCAGGATCGCTTTTGTCGGTTCAATATTGAGATCACTCTGGTCGAGGATCCCCGCCGAGTAGCAGAACGCCAGCGGTTCC
>OMFP01000375.1_pt1 | contig 19741 bp, 16 predicted proteins | sample 1674221 | NCBI WGS metagenome assembly OMFP01 (sample SAMEA103958152, study PRJEB25191) | human gut metagenome | biome: human-associated habitat [ENVO:00009003]; feature: intestine environment [ENVO:2100002]; material: feces | place: Germany | collected 2013/2015
CGCTGCGCTTGTCGTATTTCAGCGCATCTGTCAGGGTGGCTGCGTTACAACGGAAGGTGAAGTTGTAGCTCGTATATGGAGCGAGAACCACAGAACAGCTCATGTTAAAACAGTGAAGATCACGAGCCAGACTGGCGGTGGTCATACTGATCTTGTGGTTGTCAAAATCATAACCGGATGAGAAACTGATGTTCCAGCCATCACTGATTCTTACGTTACCACTCATGTTCAGAGTCTGGGTAAACTTGTATGCATAGCGCATCGTCTTCTCATTGAACTTCTCTCTTCGCGTATCCTCGCGCATCGTTACACCATAACCGAAGGTCAGCGACCATGGCATCTTAAACGCCATATAACCATCTGAATCCGTTTCAGCCTTGCCGCCCTTCTTGGCTGCCGTCTTACCCTTCTCCATGCTGTCGTCTACGTTGCTCTCGATGTCGGTATCCAGACCTTCATCGTCATCATCATTGCGCTGGCTGTCCTTCTTGTCGTCCTCATCATCGCCCCCGCCAAAAAGTTTCTTCAGCTTCTCCGGGTTCAGTGTGAACGAGAAGTTCTGCGACATACCCTGGAATCGTCCGAACCTGCCCTTGCCCCACTCCGTATGGGTACCCACATAAACATTGTTCTGGTCGTCCAGCTCGTAGGCATAGGTGGCAAACACAGCGTTCATGTTGAAGGTATAGTTCTTCCACCACTTCAGTCTGAGGTTGATGTTCATATCGCTCCAAGGGCGAACCTTGGCTGCGGTATTGTAACTCATGTTGATGTCGAACGCATCGATGATACTGAGCTTTTTGTATCCGGTAGAGTCCTTATCGCTCTTCACCTTCATCTCGATGTTGTTGCCCAGGGTAAACGAGATATTACCGCTCTTACCCTTGCCCGGCGCACCGTAGAGGGCATTGGCATACTTCGAGTAGCTCACCAGCGATACGTTTCCGTCGGCATCGGTCTTCTGGTAGGTGTCCCAGTAGCCGTAGCGTGAAGCTCCGAAGTCTGGGGCATAACTGAAGCTCACCGTAGGCGTAAACACGTGGCGCACAGCCTGTATCTTATCTCCGAAGAGCTTGCGGTTTGGTATGTAGAAACCATAGAGTTTGGTAGAGAGACCTACGCTCATGTTCCAGTTATACACGTTGTTGAAACCGTAGATGGTATCACATTTCTCCGTTTGGCTGGCTTCATCCCATGATCTCTCCACCTTGTTGGTATACATACGGTCGGTGAAATTGAACGATGGGTTCACGTTGAGATATTTGAAGAGCGTGAATGTAGCGCTCACCGGTATCTGATGCTGCCATCCGTTGCGCCAGTCCTTGATGAGTGAACTGTGCATCAGCTTATCCTCTTTGGTATTGATACTGTTAGAGATGTGTCCCGTATAGCTCATGGCTATCTTCTCGTACCATTTCTCATCGCCCACCATCTTCTTTCTGCGGAACGGATAGAAGCGCGAGATGCTGATGTTCAGGTCGGGCAGCGTCATGGCTATCGACGAGTCGCGCATATTCTGCGAGAGGTTGGCGGTGGAACTGAGCGACATTCCGATGCTCGAGAAGTTGGTGCTCCAGCTTACGGAAGAGGTTCTCGTACTCTGCGTCATCGTCTGCGGATTGTAGAGCGAATTGAGGTTGTTGCGTTCGTAGCTCGATGTGGCGAAGTTCACACTTGCCGAAAGCGAACTGTATGGGTTTGCCTTGCTGTCCTGGCGGTGGCTCCATTGCAGTTTGAAGCTCTCCTGCTCGGTAAAGTCTGGCATTCCCTTGTCGCCGTTCTTCGTATCCTGGTAACTGAAGAAGAAGGAACCCGAGTATTTGTATCTCTTTCGGTAGTTGCTGGCTGCCGAGAGTCCCCACGATCCCTTGGTATAAATTTCGCCCAGCAGCTTCAGGTCCCATTTATCGTTCATGGCGAAATAATATCCACCATCTCTCAGGTAGAAGCCTCGTGCCGTTTCATCGCCGTAGGTAGGCATGATGAAACCGCTGCTGTAGCTCTTGGTGAACGGGAAGAAGCCGTAAGGGATGGCGAGCGGCATCGGTACATCGCACACCACGAGATAGGCTGGTCCGAATACCACATCCTTGCCCGGCCGTACCTTGGCTCGGGAGAGCGAGATGTAGAAGTCAGGATGCGGATCATCGCAGGTGGTATACCTGCCGTGCTGCAGATAAATGACACCCGATGAGTCGCGTTTCGACTTCATACCGGTCAGGAATCCGTCTTCCTGTTCTGTATATACATTATTAATAAGGGCCTTCTTGCTCTTGAAGTTGAATTTGATGGTGTCGGTATCGTAGGTATCGTTACCCATCTTGAAGACAGGTTTGCCCTTGACGCCTCCCTCCGCCGTACTGTCGGGAGTACCCATCGCCTTCACGTTGCTCTTGTCCATATCCATGGAGATGCGGTCAGAAGTGAGGTCCATGTTGGTATACTTCACGTTGGAGTTTCCGTAGAGATATGCCACCTTGTTCTTGGCATCGTATACGAGGGAGTCGTCCGCCTGATAGTTAACCGGTGCGTCTACTCCACCCTGTTTCTTTCTGGCGATACTGTCGAGGCGGATACTGTCATCCACCACTTTATTATGTTTCCATATAGCTTTCTGCAGCGAGTCCATCTGCGTAGTGTCGTCAGTCTGTTTCAGCTTGGGCTTTATTTCGTTGCCCAGCGAGTCTACGAACACACTGTCTCCCACGCTGTCCACGGTTTCCGTCTTCTCCTTCTTCTTTTTCTTTTTCGAATCGGGCATACCCGGATTAGCCACCATCATACAGGAGATGGCAGCGAGCAGCAGCATAGCTATCGTCGATTGTTTTCTCATTCAATAAATTAGAATTCTATTCAAACATGCGTTCCCATTGCTGGAATCGTTTTACTCCTTCCTCACCGAACTTCATGAGACTTTTTTCTGCTTTCTCAATCGTTTTTTCCTGGTCGAGGTGAGTTTTGCTGAAGAATTTATCAGCGTAGCAAATCACCTTCTCCTCCATGGTTTCCGGCAGGAAATCCTGATGTGGCAGGGGCAGGTTCTGTGCTATAATCTGTGCCTCTGTGATGCCTGCACCGGTATGGCGCTCGCATACGCGGGCATGTCGTTCATATCCTTCCTTGCGCAGGATTTCTGCTCCCAGTCGTCCGTGGCAGATGTAGGGCTGCGAGCCGAAACACTGTATGCCTGGGGCATCGGTCATGAAGATGCCGAGGTCGTGGAGCATAGCTGCTTCTTCGATAAACTGGGCATCGAGTTGCAATTCGGGATGATACGAAACAATCTGTAGCGCTTTTCGCGCTACAGATTGGCTATGTGTGATGAGGATATGCCGAAGCTCATTATCCTCAGGATAATACTTATCAATAATAGCTTGATAATTCATTTCTATTATATTTACTCAGCGTTGCGCTCGATGTAAGCGATAACATCGCCCTTGCGCACCTTGCTGCCCTGCTTGGCATTGATTTCTACGAGCTTGCCGCCCAATGCAGCTGGGATGGTTTCAAACTCGCCCCAAGGAGCCTGGATATAGCAGAAGGCATCACCTTCCTTATATTCCTTGCCGATGTATGGCTCTACAGCTGGCTGGCACTCGCCCTCGCCCTGGAATTCCCAGAAGAGCTGGCCGGCTACTGGTGCCACGATGGCATCTGCCTTGGCGTGCTTGAACTCTGCAAGCTGTGCAGGAGTAAGGGTTGTACCGAGCTTGGCATCCTTTGCCTTCTGAAGGTCGGCCAGGAAGTTTTTCTTTGCCTGTCCGCTCTTGTAGTTGCGATACTGCTCTGGGTGCATAGCGAGCTCGAAGAGTTCCTCGTCGTCCTGACCGTAATCCCAACCGTTCTCGTCCATCTCCTTCTTGAAGTCGTCGAGGGCGTTGGTGAGCAATGTGTGTGCATCAACATCTGTAAACTCGCGGCCCTGCTTCTTGGCGAGCTCTACGAGTTCTGGGTCGATAGTTCCAGGAATCTTACCGCTCTTACCGAGAATCATACCCCACATAGAGTCGTCCATCATTACGAAGCGACCCTTGCCCTGCTCCATGGTGAGGAGGTTCATCAGTGAGATGTTCTTTACATACTGGCTGAATGGGGTTACCAATGGAGGATAACCTACGCGTGGCCATACATACTCTACCTCGTCGAAGAGCTTGATGAGCAGGTCGTCCATAGACAACTCTTCCTCACCCTTCTTCTTGCGGATGTTGTTGATGGTCTGACGCATACCGCCGAGGTCTGCCATCATAGAACCCATCATACCGCCAGGGAGACCGCAACCGAGCAACAATGAAGACATAATCTTGTTACCTGGGTTGATGAAGTAGCCGAGCCACTCGTCGATGAACTCCTGAGTCATAGCACGAGCCTTCATATAAGCGCTCATGTTGATTTCAGGCACTTCGAAGCCCTCGTTCTTCAGCATGCTGATAACTGAGATTACGTCTGGGTGAACCTTACCCCATGACAATGGCTCGATGGCTGTATCGATGATGTCGGCACCATTGTTGCAAACCTCGAGGATAGAAGCCATAGAGAGACCAGGACCTGAGTGGCCGTGATACTGGATGATGATCTCAGGATACTTGTCCTTAATCATCTTGGTGAGTTTGCCGAGGAATGCTGGCTGGCCGATACCTGCCATATCCTTCAAACAGATTTCCTCTGCACCGGCAGCGATGAGCTGGTCGGCGATGTTCATGTAATATTCCAGGGTATGAACAGGAGAGTTGGTGATACAGAGTGCACACTGTGGAGTCATGCCACCCTCCTTAGCCCACTTGATAGAAGGAATGATGTTGCGCACATCGTTCAGTCCGTCGAAGATACGTGTGATGTTGGTACCCTGCTTAGCCTTTACCTTATACATAAGGGCGCGCACGTCGTCAGGCACAGGATACATACGAAGAGCGTTCAATCCGCGGTCGAGCATGTGAGTCTTGATACCCACCTCGTTGAAAGGTTTGCAGAATGCGCGTACGGCATCGTTAGGGTTTTCACCTGCCAGGAGGTTAACCTGTTCGAAGGCACCGCCGTTAGTCTCCACACGGCTAAAGCATCCCATTTCGATGATAACTGGGGCAATTTTAGCCAACTGATCCTTGCGTGGCTGAAACTTACCAGAGCTCTGCCACATGTCTCGATAAACGAGACTGAACTGAATTTTCTTCTTCATTATTCTTGTTCTTTTTCTTTATATTCGATGTATGAATTTAATTCCAAGGTGCAAAATTAGACAAAAAAATCGAGAAATCGTCCTATTCGCCTCTTTTTTTATATTTATTATGTAATTTACTTCAATATTTCCTTCTTCATCTTGCTGTTCAGCTTCTCGGCTGCAGCATGGGCCTTGGCGTTGGCCTTCATCGCATTGAGCGAGCGGTGGAAACCCTGGATGCGACCCTCACGATCAGAGAGGGCCAGACTGTCGCCCTTCATATATACAAAGGTGAAGGTATCGCACTTCGTCTTTCCGTTGAGCACCACGCCCTCCAACTCGCGGCGGCCCTGCACCAGAATCAGTTTGCCGTTATAGGCATGCCATTCCGTATACTGAGGCACATCAGGATATTCTACCGGACTGTCATCGTCCACATCTTTGTTTATCATCACCCTGCCCACGGCCATCGCCTCGCTCATGCGCTTCAGGGTGAATCCATACTGGCGCGGCACCATATAGGTTTCTACGATGCTGTCAGGCATATTGGCAAGGATTCTCGCCTGCTGGCGCTTGCTCAGATGCGATACATCGCGCAGCTTCGGCATCACCGGATAGGTCCAGGTGGCCTTCAGCTGATCCAGGTCTATCACCATGTCGGCACGGTTCTTCTCATCCTTCTCCCCGCATGGCATCACACAAACCCAGTCGCCCACCTCTATATCTCCAAACACCTGATGGTTGCGAGTGGCATCCAGAATGTTGTATCTTACGGGGTCGCCGCCTCCGTTGGGCAGCAGCACCAGCGCGGTATCCGAGCAGCCCAGGCAGGCAAGTCCGTAGATAGCCCTGTCGCCCTTAGCCGGTTTCGAGAGGCTGATGGCGAGTTTCGAATTGTCCATACGTGGTGGTTTCTTTCCCCTATGACATGCTGCGAGGGTTGTGGCGGCTAGCGCCAGTGTGAGTATTGTCTTGACTTTCATCTTTCTATTCATTATTTCAGATGCAAAACTACAACTATTTTTTGGAAGCACCAAATATTGAATCGTAAAATAATTAAAAAAATAGGTGATATATTTTGTAGTGTCTCGATTTTGCATTACCTTTGCAACCGTTTTTTGGGATCAACATCCCCCTCGTCCTGCCACACACGCCGGATGATGAAAAGAAATAGGACCAACTCAAGAATTATATGCAACAAGAGAATATGACAGACAAGACAAATACACACGCTCTCCCGGCATGGACCGAGGTAGAGTATACCGCATTATGCAAAAACCCGTACCTGTTAACCCCATTCTTCATCCCTAAGGAGGCGAAGTGCTTCACGTGCCGCGAAGATGGCACGAGGGAAGAAGAAAGAATGGTTTTCCTCGTTTTCAAATCTACTGCAGCCCCTGCTGATGCCGAATGGGAAGATGATCCTGTTCCGGGCGAGATGTGGGTGCGAGCGCTGGGCGATGACGATGAGGAGATTGAGCCTGCCAAGGTGATTTACCTGGGTCAGGACATCGAGGATTTCATCCGTGTAGCCGCAGAGGACGACCAGACCATCACCTTCGATTTCTGGTGGCGCCACGGCGAGGTGAAGGTGGAGAAGGCCGAGAAGACGGATGACGGATTCGTATGCCGCAAGGATGATTTCGGCGATGACGGACTGGCTGTTACCCTGATTCCAGAGGACGGCGGCAATCCGGTTGTCCTCCGCCTTCAGATTCCTTACATCGGTTTCTCGCTCTACGATGCCGAGGGCAACAAGGTGCATGGCGAACTGAGCATTCCGCAGGATAAGGTGGATGACTACACCTACGAATTTGTGGGCGATGACAACAACGACCGTTTCACCCTTCAGCTCGACAGCAACAGGCTGGTTTACATGTGTGTATTGCGCCATGAGGACCATCAGCTGGTGGTTCGCAACCAGCGCGACCGTCTTTCGGTAGTAGATCAGATTCCTACCGAGGGCAAGCTTTCTGAGTTGCTGATGAACACGAATTCTGCGCTCATCAAGAACAGGAATCACCGTTGGCGCATTCAGATTGAGGGCACCACGCTGTCTCACGAGGTTGAGTTGAATGTAGATGCGGCATCTCTGGTAGCTTTTGCTGAGGAGCAGATGCAGAAGGGCATGGAGATTGACGAGCTGGGGCAGCATCTGATGGCACTGGAGCAGAAGTATCATTTCCAGTGGTTCTGGCTGAGTGAGGACGACTGGAGTCATGACAATCCGGTGTTCGACATGTTCATGAAGCAGCTTTGTGCCTTTTCGTATGTCAGTCAGAATCCTGTTCAGGCAGATGCGTTGATGGCAAGGAACTACAAGCGTAAGATACGCCGTTACAGCAGTATGCTGAAGGCTCACAAGCGTGGCGAGTTGAATCTTTTTGAGGAGAGTGATGAGGTGCGAGCCGAGTATCTCCGCATCTTTCAGGGTTTCCACCAGCCTTTCGTAGAGGCTTTTGAGAAGGAGGAAGAGGAATAATCTTTTAAGTTTTATCCCTCACATCCCTCACTTTTTCTCTTTTCAAAATGTTAATCACCTGATAATAAGAGAATTATCTATTTAGGAAAGCGTGATGGATGGACAAAATATTTACAATATCCATCACGCTATCCATCACTAATAGCCTTCATCTATCACGTTTTTCAGCTTATCTTCTTGCAAAAAGCAAGAAGAACTTTGCAGAATATGGTTATGGGACCTGACGAAAACGGACCACACGTTGTGCTGCGCTGGCTTACGGATATTACTGCGTCGGGGTACAGATATTACTGCGTCGGGATACAGATATTACTGCGTCGGGTTACAGATATTACTGCGTCGGGGTACGGATATTACTGCGTCGGGTTACAGATATTACTGCGTCGGCTAGCGCAGACGTATCCGTAGGCTTATTGAGACGGCTGAATTAGCTAACAGAACTACTTGAGTTAGCAAACTGAACTACTTGAATAGCCAGACTGGGATAAAAACAAAACGGGCGGACCTCTTTTCACGAAGAAGGCCGCCCTGTTTCCTAATTAAACTTTGTTTTGCATTAAAGAAATGCAATGCTTGAGCAAAAATATTTTTATTTCTCTATCAGTCCCTCTACATACTTGCAGAGGATACCGATGCCCTTGAGGTTTTCGCCACCCTGAGGAATGATGATGTCAGCATAGCGCTTGGTGGGTTCGATAAACTGCTCGTGCATCGGCTTCAGGACCTTGAGGTATCGGTCTACCACCATCGATACGGTGCGACCCCTGTCGATGGTATCACGCTGAATGTTGCGTATCAGGCGCTCATCAGCATCGGTATCCACGAACACCTTCAGGTCCATCAGGTCTCTCAGCTTCTTGTCCACCAGCGTCATGATGCCTTCGATGATCACAACCGGTTTGGGGTCAACGTGAACCGTTTCCGGTTCACGGTTGCATTTGATATAACTATAGGTGGGTTGCTCTATCGCCTTGCCAGCACGCAGATCAGCGAGCTGCTGGTGCAAAAGCTTCCAATCGAATGCCGACGGGTGGTCGAAGTTGATCTGATGACGTTCTTCCTCGGTCATCTGCGAGGTATCGTTATAATATGAATCGAGGGGCACCACAGCCACATAATGAGGCGGCAGCACTTCTACGAGTTTCTTCACCACAGTGGTCTTGCCGGAGCCTGTACCTCCCGCAATGCCAATAACGGTCACTTTATCTTTCATATTCTTTCTTCTTTCTATAAGATTTCATCAAACATCTTGCGGTAGAATTCAGCCTTCTTCTCCACTGCCATAGGATAGGCACGGGAACTGGAGGGCATGCGGTACAGACGGAGTCTGCGGCCCTCGAACTGGAATTCTGCATAGCCTCCCATCTCAGGCTTTTCCTTGATGCCGAAGTGTTCTGAAAATACCTTCGTGGCAAGCTGGCCGGCTGTGAGCACCGCCCTGCAATGGGGCAGCTGGCGGAGCATGCCGTCGAGATCGGCGGGCTGCACGATCTGCAGGTCCTTGTCGGATGCCGTATTCTTGGTGCGTATCACCTGCTGTGCGGTATCATAGATGGCGACGCCCTTCTCCCTGAGAAATTCCTTAATAGCATCAAGGCGGTAGGTCTTCTTCTCTACATCCACGAAATGGAACTTATCCTGGAAGTAGATAATCCCGAATATCCTCCACATATCATTCTGGAAGTTGGGATAATACCAGGGCATGCACCACCGCTTTTCTGCAGGCGGAAACGTGCCGAGCATCAGCAGCCGCGCATTATCGGGCAGCCACGGCTCAAAAGGATGATTCTCTACCATTTTCTACTTCTTTTCCTTCACCAGGTACATCACTACCGGCAGGTGATCGCTGTAGCCGTTAAGCCATCTGCCGCCTGCCTTGGTACGCAAAGGAGCACCCTTGTACTGACCTTCCTGCTGGATGAGGTAATCGCGGCGGAAGATGTGGTTCTTCCAGAATTTCAAAGAGCTGTAGTCCTTGTTCTTACTATCCCTGTTCAGGAGATTAGGCGTGATGACAATCTGGTCGAAGAGATTCCATGAACCGCTGTAGAACAGGGTTCCCTTGCCCTCCTTGGCCAGGATGTTGTACCATGGATTGTACATATCATCGGCACCCACCTCGCTGATTTCAGCTTTTGCCTTCAGCACCTTGTGCATGCTGGCGTCGGTAGGATCATCGTTCATATCACCCATCACGAACACTTTCATCGCCGGGTTCAGACGGAGCAAGCTGTCTTTTACAACCTTAGTCTGGCGCGCTCCGCTCTCGCGATAGAACGGACCGGAGAAACGGCTTGGCCAGTGGCATACGATAACCGCCACATCCTCGCCCGCCAGCTCACCACGTACGGTGAGGAAACCACGGGTCTTGTAGGCTGAATCCTTGGCGAGTTCCTGTACATAAGGCACCAGCCGGGTATTCTTCACCGTGAAGAGTGCCGGATTATAGAGCAGCGCACAGTCGATGCCTCGCTTATCGGGACCCTCGATATGGCAGAACTGCATGTTTCTTGCCTTGAGAGGCGGCTGTGCGGTGAGATCTTTCAGCACGTTGGCATTCTCAACCTCAGACAGACCGATGAAGGCACAGCCCACGTTAGGCAGCACATCGGTACCCATGTCGGCAAGTGCACGCGACATATTCTTGAGTTTATTGGTATATTTCATACCATTCCATCCCTTAGCCGGGAGATACTCGTAATCATTCTTACCGGCATCATGGCAGGTATCGAAGAGGTTCTCCTGATTGTAGAAACCTACAGCATACACTTGAAACTGCCTGTTGCCTGAAGTCTGCGACTTCTTTTTCTGTGCTGTAGCGCCCAGCCCTATCATGAGGAGGGCAGCCAGCAAGAGCAAATGTTTCCTCATACTAATAGTAATCATTAATGTTCACCTTATTATATATAATATATATGTTCACCTTAACGCGGTGAGGTAATAGGCAGCAAAGATACCTAAAAAAACCGGAAATATCTCCATAAAAACGAATATTTTTTCAGTTTTCATGCATTTTTAACATAAATAAATTCATTTTTCAAAAAACTTTTTGTTACTTTGCAGCATTAAACACATTGAATCGGAACAGAAGACACAAGACCAGGGACCACGGTAAGTCCCCTTATCGCCTAAACAAGACTTAGCGGGACATATATCATCACTGCTCAAAGAGACTGCTGTTGCCGGTTTATTAATACTTAATACATATAAACTATGCAGAAGAAAGTAAACTTAGCAATGTTAGCGCTCTTCTCGTGTTCATTGGCTATGGCTCAGAACGAAAAGACTGACCAGAACGTAGCACAGGGACTTGACGAGAATGCTTTCACCTTCTCCGAGGCACAGTTGGGCGAGGACGATGACATGTCATCCAATGTCACCATCCTCAATTCTACCAGCAACGTATACGCGAGCCAGGCAGGTTATCTGTTCTCGCCTGCACGTTTCCGCTACCGTGCCTTCAACCAGAAGTACAACGATGTCTATATCAACGGTGCTTCCATGAACGATATGGAGACCGGACAGTTCCGTTTCTCCAACATCGGCGGTTTGAACCGATTCTCCAGAAACGTAGACTTCGCCCTGCCTTTCGAAGCCAACGGCTATTCGATGACGGGCATGGCAGGCTCCAACAACTATGATTTCCGTGCCGGAAGCATGCAGGAAGGACAGTATGCCAGCGTAGGTGTTGCCAACCGCAACTATACCCTGCGCGGACTCTACTCCTACTCCAGCGGTTTCAACGAGAAGGGATGGGCCATTACAGCCGGTCTCACCTACCGCTGGGCTAACCAGGGATACGTAGAGGGAACCTTCTACAACGCCCTCTCCTATTTCTTCGGTGTACAGAAGAAGTGGATGAACGGCCACTCGCTGAGCTTCTCCACATGGGGTAACCCGACAGAAAGAAGCACTCAGGGAGCATCTACCGACGAGGCTTACTGGCTGGCAAACGACTACCAGTATAACCCATACTGGGGATACCAGAACGGACACAAGAGAAACTCACGCGTAGTGAACGACTTTGCTCCTTCGGCTATCGCTACATGGGACTGGGAAATCAACGACCAGATGAAGCTCACCACATCGGTGTTCGGAAAATACTCTATGTACAAGAGCACCAAGCTCAACTACAACAACGCAGAGAATCCACAGCCAGACTACTGGAAGAATATGCCATCAGCCAACTACTATGTATGGGGCGACTACAAGAACGGCAACAACATGTATACCTGGGAAAACTGGAACAACGCCGTAAACTACTGGCAGGCAAGCAAGCAGAACCGACAGATTAACTGGGACCGCCTGTACTATGCCAACCAGCAGGCAGCCAAGAACGGACAGGATCTGCTCTACTATGTTCAGGCTAAGCACAACGACAACCTGACCCTGACCCTCTCGTCCGTGCTGAACACCAAGCTGACAAAGAAATCGAACCTGGCTACAGGCATCATGCTCGGAAAGAGTACCAACCAGCACTATCAGACACTGGAAGACATGCTGGGCGGTGCCATCTTCCACAACATCAACACCTATGCCCTGGGCGATTATCCTAAGACCGACTCACGTGTGCAGTACGACCTGAACACAGCCGGTCCTAACAACACAGGCAAGCTGGTTTACGAGGGTGACAAGTTCGGTTACGACTATCGCATCGACGTGAACAAGGCAAACGCATGGAGCACCTATACAGCCGAATTCTACAACATGAAGGCGATGCTGAGCGGACGTATCGGATATACCGGAATGAACCGCCGCGGCTACATGCGCAACGGTATGGCACCGAACAACAGCCAGGGCAAGAGCGGCACAGCCAACTTCCTGGACGGTGGCGTAAAGGGAAGCCTGAACGTGGATATGGGCAGAGGTCATGCCTTCAGCATCGGAGCCGGATACGAGCTGCGTGCGCCGATGGCAAGCACAGCCTTCATCTCGCCTGAAATCAGCAACGACTTCGTGACTAACCTCAAGAACGAGCGCATCTTCAGCTCAGAATTCAGCTACCTGTATCGCAACGCATGGCTGAGTGCCAACGTGAGCGGTTACTACAGCCGACTGGAGAACGTTACGGAATGGCAGAACTTCTACAACGATGATGAGAACTCATTCACCTATGTGAGCATGACCGGACTGAAGAAGGAATACTATGGTGTAGAGGTGGGCGCTAAGATCAAGCTCACTTCATGGCTCGACCTGAAGACTCTGGGCGCTATGAGCGAGGCGAAGAACATCAACAATGTAAACGCCGTATACATGCTCTCAAAGAGTGCTGAGATTTATCAGGACAAGGCTTACGTGATGAATATGCGCGAGAGTGGCACACCGCTCACAGTGGGAAGCATCGGTCTCGATGCCCACGTAAACGGATGGTTCGTCAACCTCAATGCCAACTACTACGACCGCATCTACCTCTCTTATTCTCCAAGCTACAGATATGAGAAGGTACTGACCAACCGCCAGGCTGCCTACAAGGCATACCCAGAAATCTTTGCTCCTACCACACTCGACGGTATGAGCTGGACTGAGGATGCTGTAGCCCAGGAGAAGGGTCACGGAGGATGGATGGTTGACCTGAGCATAGGCAAGAGTGTGAGACTGAAGAAGGGTTCTCTCAACTTCAACCTCATGATTACCAACCTGCTGAACAACCAGACCATCGTAACAGGCGGATATGAGCAGAACTCACGTTCAAGCTATACACTGGATGCTAACGGCAACGTGAAGAATCCACGCCTCTACCAGTTCTCTAAGAATCCTAAGAAGTATTACACCTGGGGTACCAACGGCATGTTCCAGGTATCTTACAGATTCTAAAGAGCAGTTTCTCTATAACAATAAAAAGAAAGAACAATGAAAAAGATAAAATTCATAGCATTGGCATTCCTGGCACTGACTCTGGGGTCGTGTATGGGCGACGGTTATGCTGACCCGGACCTGACCGAGAAGGTGCCTGCATCTCCATGGGGCAACAACAGCCTGAGGGAGAAGAATGTGATCAGCATAGCAGATTTGAAGACCCAGTTTGCTACGATTATCAACAGCGACAATGGCTACAAGCAGATTGAGAAGGACATGATGATCAAGGCGGTAGTGACGGGCAATGATGTCAGTGGCAATATCTACAACCAGGTGAGCGTGCAGGATGCATCCGGCGCTATCATCATTGCCATCAACGGAAGTGGTCTGTCGGGTTATCTTCCTGTTGGTCAGGAGATTCTCGTAAACCTGAAGGGCCTCTATATCGGAAGTTACAAGAAGTTGCCTCAGATTGGCGGTGTGAATACCAAGCTCTCAGACGGAAGTCTGGGTATGGGAAAGATAGAGCGTGCCATCTGGAACGAGCACTTCAAGATTCTGAACCCTGGCGAGGCTGATGCAAGCACGGTAGTACCAGAGGAGTTTGACCTGACAAAGCTTACTGATGCAGCCTATATGGATGCTAACGTGGGCAAGCTGATGACTCTGAAGAAGGTGAAGTTTGCTTCTGCCAACGGTACAAACGTATGGGCACCAGATGATACCAATACGAGTCTGGAACTGATTGATGCCGAAACGGGCAAGAGAATCAACAAAAACAACCTGGTAGTGCGCAACTCGGGTTATTCTAAGTTTGCCAACGAGGTGGTTCCACAGGGTGTATTCGATATCACCGGTATCTTCACCCGATTCGGCAACACCTGGCAGATTGTGCTTCGCAACACGGATGACCTGAAGGCATCAGAAACAGGCGGTACATTGGAGAAGCCTTACACTGTGGCTCAGGCACTGGAGAAGATCAATGCCGGTACAGCAGGCGATGCTAAGGTTTATGCTACCGGTATCATCGTAAAGGTGAAAGATGTAGATACAGGCCAGTATGGTAACGGTACATTCGTTATCTCTGACGACGGTAAGGATACAGAAGGCAAGACGCTCGAGGTATTCCGTTGCTTCAACATCGATGGTGCAAAGTGGACAGAGGAAACCAAGAAAATCCTTGTACCAGGCAAGAAGGTGGTTGTATCAGGCACCCTGCTTGATTATAACGGCACCAAAGAGATTAAGGGTGGCAATCTCATCTCTATCAAGTAATTACTGATTATCAAAATAGTAACAATATTTAAAAAGACAATAATATGAAAAAGTATATATTTTCAGTTTTGATGGCGGCAATAGCTGCCTTCACATTCAGCAGCTGCGAGGATGTGCCAGAACCTTACACACAGCCTACCAAGCCTGATGCAGGTGGCACCACAGATCCTAACCAAAAGGGTTCTGAAAGCAATCCATATACTGTAGCAGAAGCCATCGCCCTCATCAAGGCAGGTACAGCACCTTCTACAGCTGTATGCGTAAAGGGTAAGATTACAGCCGTAACTTTCTTCAACGAAACCTATAGCAGTTTGTCATATAACATCGCAGACGAGGGCTCTTCAGATGTTATCGAAGTATACTCAGGCAAAGGCAAGGATGGTGCAAACTTCTCTTCCAAGGATGACTTGAAAGTTGGTCAGACCGTAGTAGTAAAAGGAATCGTCAAGGCATTCACGAAGAATGATGGCACTATTGTCAATGAAATCGACAAGAACAGCACTATCATCTCTATCGAGAACACAGGAACTACAACTCCTGATACTCCAGCAACTGGTAAGGGTTCTCTCAGTGACCCATACAACGTGGCAGAAGCTATCGCAGCCATCAAGGCTGGCACAGCGCCTACTACTCAGGTTTACCTGACTGGTATCATCTCAGATGTTGCTTTCTATAATACCCAATACAAGAGCATCACCTATTACATCTCAGACGATGGCAAGGGCAAGGACATGCAGGTTTACTCTGGTAAGGGACTGAACGGCGCAGACTTCGCTAATAAGGAAGATTTGAAGGTGGGTCAGAAGGTTACTATCCTGGGTAAGATCATGAAGTTCACCGACAAGAACGGAAATGATGTCATGGAGGTTGACAAGACCAGCTCTATCGTTAAGATTGAAGGTACAGGCGGCGGTGAGGTTAAGCCAGACCCAACACCAGGAACAAGCGCAGGCATTACCATCGACAACCTGACCGTAACTTTGGCAAACAGCGGTGTAACAGCTGGTGAAAGCCTTAAGATTGATGACATCAGCACATTGAAACCTGCTGATACTCTTACAGAGATTAAATTGACTGACGGCACAGTTATCGCATTTGACAAGAACAGTGGTATAAACGCTCCTGCTTACAACTCAAAGTTTAATGAGTTGCGTATCTATGCAAACAACAAGATGACTTTCACAGCCAGCAAGCCTATCGCAAAGATCATCTTTACTTGCACATACGATTCAAACAAGAAGTGGAATGCTGTAGGTAACGAAACTGCTACAGTAGTATTCTCAGGAAATACAGCAACCTATACAAATACCTTCGATGGTACAGGCGGTGGCGTCCAGCTCCGTATTGCCAAGATGGAAATCGTATACGCAAAGTAATTCCCCTAGTAGATATTATGTATTAGAAAAAATACTGATCCCCATCGTCCTCTACGCAAACAGAGGCGATGGGGATTTCTTTTTCTTATCCATCGAAAACATAGTTGGCAGGAGAAACGCAAGCCCGCTAGGCGTTCCTGCGGATTTGAAATCCGCAGACAAAAAAGGCTCGACCTATTTAATGCGGATTTGCAATCCGCCTCAAGCGAGAATGCTACATCAAGACATTGGGGATATGAAAAGCCTACGGCTGCGGATTGCAAATCCGCGATAAAGAGGTCGAGCCTTTTTTAACGGCGGATTGCAAATCCGCCGGAACGCCTAACGGACAACAACGCTCTTTTCCAAAATATTTCTTAAAAAGAAGAAGAAATATTTGGTGGTTTCAGGAAAAAAGCGTAACTTTGCAGCCTGAAATTGATAACAGGCTATAATGGGCATGCCCCGATAAGGGACACGAAATGATGCAACAAGCATCCCCATGACGTCTAATTTTAATAACCCAATAAAAATAAAAAAGAAAAATGAAAAAAGGTATTCATCCAGAGAATTATCGTCCTGTAGTATTCAAGGATATGTCTAACGGCGATATGTTCCTCTCTCAGTCTACATGCAAGACTAACGACACTGTTGAGTTCGAAGGCGAGACTTATCCAGTTGTTAAGATTGAAATCTCTAGCACATCTCACCCATTCTACACAGGTAAGAGCAAGCTCGTTGATACAGCGGGTCGCGTAGACCGCTTCATGAACCGTTACGGCAAATTGAAGAAGTAATAATATACCTTTTTTATAAGGATATATTTATTATCGCAAAGATACTGAGTGCATTCCAGCGTAGTTGCATATACGTAGGAATGCACTTTTTTTCTCTATTCTATCCTCATGCAATCGATTTCTACATACATTATTATATAGAAAGCACTTAATCTTTAACTTCAAAACATTATCGAGAATTATGAAGCATACTAAGTTTTTTATCTTCGCGCTCGTTGCTGCAATGACGTTCTCTGCCTGCGGCACTGACGATACCCTGCAGTTCTATTTTCCTGAAAACGGTGGTACAACCGGTGGCGGTAATACGGGTGGTGGAAGCACAGGCGGCAATACCGGTGGTGAATCAACCGATAAGAACAATACAAACAAGAATATGGCTACTGCCAACATGCCACAAGTGGTAAGAAACGCTATCGGCGGTCTGGAGTTCCCAAAGCTCAAGAACAATGGCAGCAGCTATGCCATCGTTCACATGGATAATACAACAGGTATGTTGAACTATTCTACAGAATGGGATGACAACATGAAGAGCCAGAGATGGAGCTGCTATACTTTCAATACAACCAATACGAAATCAAATGTATCAGGAAGATATGATCCTCCTTATGGTCAAAGACAATATCCTTGGGATACAGATCTTCAAGAACAATGGGGCATTGTTGATTTTACAGATGATCCAACACCGACAACACAGCACATGGACCATGGTCATATCTGTCCAAATGCAGACAGACTATATAATGCAAATCAACGCTATCAAACATATTATATGACCAACATGCAGCCCCAATACAGAGATTTCAACCAGCGTGGAACTTGGTATGAGATGGAGAAAGATCTTCGTACCAAGGCTCCAAAAATTGATTCTGATACCCTGTTCATCGTAAAGGGTGGAACTATCGACCCGGTAGGCAGCGAGAGTAATCTCCTGGGCTGGAAGAAGAAGGGTGCTTCTAGCGAAACCCAGAAGCCAGGCTATATCCCAATACCAAAGTATTTCTTTGTTGCCGTGCTGAAGAAAGAGTATATCCAGAAGACCAAGCAGTATAGCTACAGTGCTTTCGGCTACTGGTTCCCTCACGAGGACAAGGCATTTGAAAAAGGCGACCAGCTCGGCAACTATGTGGTAAACATCAAGACGCTGGAAGACAAAACCGGCATCGACTTCTTCTGTAATCTCCCGGATGAAACAGAGAAGGAAGTGGAAAACGTAGATGCAGAAGCTCTCAAGAGACTTTGGGGCTTTAAATAAATCAGGCTATATACAAACAAAGAATCCGCTCTCTCAAATCAATGAGAGAGCGGATTTCTTGGTTTATATCATCATCTTCTCGGCAACTTCTTGATAGCATGTGGCATGAATGCCCTACCGGTAGCCTTACCGAAGCCAGGAGCTACAGAATCGGTTGCAGCAGAACGGGTCTTCTTACGGGCTCCACTCGGATCGTAGCGCTCCAAATCGATATACATGACATCGCCCTTAGCCTTACCTGTTCCTATCATATAACCATAGAACGTATCGAACATCTTGCCATCTTCCTGCCCCAGATGGAAGCCATACTGCTTAGCACCTGCATCCATCACATAGGTAGCACCAGAATTATAACGGATGTAAATATCACCATTCTTATCGATGTACCAGGTAAACTTCAGAGTCTGGGATTCATTGCTACCATCATCGGCATAATCCACTTCTACACCATTACCACTGAGCGAGTTAACCTTATCACCCGCCTGATAGAACGTCATCTCGGCATTGAAACTGTAGTTGTTGCGAGACTGGCCGTCCTCAGCAAGTTCAGAGAGCATCACAGAGCCTTTCCAGTCGCCTGTAAGAGTCTGAGCCTCCAACAGCAGGTCATCATCCTGAGAACCGTTGTTCCAGTCGCCCTGGTTCCATCCCCAGCCACCATGATTATAGTCATCATACCAGTAATAATCATCATGCCAGTAATAATCATCATCACATGAGGTGAATGAGAAAGATGCTGCAGCTATCGCCATCCACATCCATATCCGATTAAACTTTTTCATATTTTGTTTCCTTTCTTCAAACTAAATTTCTTATTGCCTTACTTCACTACAAAACGGCGAACAGGCTTCTGATTATCATCTGCCACCTTAACATACTCTACAGAATCCTTAGCTCCGCGAGAAACAATCTGGGTGTTCTCCAAGCCCGAATGCTGCTTGCTGTAGCCCCAACCATCATCGTAACCCCAGTCATAATCATCGCGCCAGTTATAGCTGTAAGAATCGCGATAAAGCTCGAAATAAGCACGGTTGCCGTTACCTGGCACTTCAACGTATCCAGAGAATTTGCGATCGCTCAAAGCATAATCAGAAATAATCGCACCATCACTATTCTCATCCAGAAAATCTATATAGATACTCTTATTGCGTACCGTCCAACGAATACGGTTTGCTATATAATTGTTACCATGCCAATAATCTCCTTGATAATAATCGATCCAATAGCCTGTACCAGAATAGATGCCATCAGTCTGGTCGAAGTGAATTACAGAGTAAACAGCATCGTAATTACCATATTCTACCGACATATTACCCTTCCATGTACCATCGAGGGTGTATGCAATATCAGAATCATCATCACATGAGGTGAATGAGATACTCATCAAAGCTATGAAAGCCATTGTGAGAAGAGTAGTAAACTTTTTCATATCAATTTATCAGTTAAGTTATTTATATTCTTATATCTTCTATACTTTTGAGCTCTCGAAGAACAGCATTCTTTCTTGAACTCGATGCAAAGGTAGTGGATTTTTCGTCTGCATCAAAGGGGAAAAGGATACAAACTGAGGGGGAAATCCCTATTCTTTCAAAAACAACCGCCTTTTTTGATGGTATTTCTTTCGGTTTT
>OMFP01000376.1_pt1 | contig 19683 bp, 19 predicted proteins | sample 1674221 | NCBI WGS metagenome assembly OMFP01 (sample SAMEA103958152, study PRJEB25191) | human gut metagenome | biome: human-associated habitat [ENVO:00009003]; feature: intestine environment [ENVO:2100002]; material: feces | place: Germany | collected 2013/2015
TCCGGCTGACCATGAGCATATAGACCGGCGCGCAGAGGAACATGGTGATCCCCACCGACAGCACCATGCTGACAAAGTCGTTGGCCATGCAGACCATATTGACAACGAGCTGGATCACGATAAGTACTGCGGAGAGCAATACCGTGGTGATCACATCCCTGACAGACCATTTATTTATTTTTTTCATAAACGCCTCCTTGTTTTCGACACTTCGTTTTCCAGTATTGCACTTGGAATCCTGTTTATCTCAGCACTTTCTACGCCGTCCACTCCATGCTCTCGCTCTGAAGCTGCGCCATATGGCGGAACAGGCCGTTCTTTTTCAGCAGCTCGGCCGGAGAACCCATCTCAACCACGCGGCCGCCGGAGAGCAGGACGATCTGGTCGGCGTTCATGACGGTACGCATGCGGTGCGCGATGATGAGCACCGTCTTATCCTTGATCAATCCGGACAATGCCGCCTGCACCGCCGTTTCGTTTTCCACGTCCAGCGAGGCCGTTGCCTCATCCAGCAAAATCACCGGCGCGTCCTTCAAGATGGCGCGGGCAATGGAGATGCGCTGCCGCTCGCCGCCGGAGAGCCGGGAGCCGTTTTCCCCGATCAGGGTATGGTAGCCGTCCGGCAGCTTGGATACAAAGGTGTCGCACTGCGCCGCCTTCGCCGCCGCCAGCACCTCCTCGTCGGTGGCGTCCCGCTTGCCGAGGCGGATGTTTTCCATCACGGTATCCGCAAACAGCACCACATCCTGAAATACGATGGCGTAGTTCTTCAGCAGTGCCTCGCCGTCCACCGTGGACACATCCACGCCGCCCAGCCGCATCGTTCCCTCCGCCGGGTCCCAGAAGCGGGCCGCCAGCTTGGCTGCCGTGGACTTGCCGCCGCCGGAGGGGCCCACCAGCGCCGTCACCTGTCCCTGCTTCGCCGTAAAGGAAACGTCTCTTAGCACGTCCTCTTTTTCCCGGTAGGCAAAGGTCACGTGCTCAAAGCGGATGTCGTAGCCGTCGGGATCATATTCGGTCAGTCCGGTCATGCGCTTTTCGCTCTCAATCTCCTGCATACGCTCGATGCGCACCTCGCAGGCGAAAACCGCGGCCATGTTGGCAAACATGGAGCCGATGGGGTCATATACCCGGGTGGCGGCGATAAGGAACATCAGAAACGGGATCAGCGCCAGGTCGCCGCGGCTCATGAGCAGCACCCCCGTGAGGACGGTGGTGGCGATGCCCAGCTTCAGGAAGGACTGTGCCGCCGTGACCACGGAGCCTGTGAACAGCTCGCCCCGGATGGTGTCCTGCTCCGCCTCGTCCAGCCTGCGGTTCAGGTCAGCGATATACCGCGTCTTTTGGTTGCACGCCTTGATCTCCGGCGCGCACTCCAGTGCCTCCTGCATGGCGTCGGTGGCCGCGCGGCGAGTGACGAGACCCTTTTTTATATGCCGCTTTTCCATGCGCCGGGAAAGATGGACCATCAGCAGCGACGCGGGCACCACCCACAAAAGAGCCAGCGCCATCCGCCAGTCGTAAAGCAGCATGCCTGCGGAAATCAGCGCCGTGGAGATGAGCGCGCCGTGCATGGCGGGGTAAAAGTGGGAGAATGCCTTTTCCAGCGTCTCCGTATCCCCCATAATGGTGGTGGTCAGGTCAGTCAGGTCACGGTTTCCGAAGAAGGACAGTGGGAGCTGGCGCAGCACCTCCGCCAGCCGGATGCGGCGGTTGGCGCTTTCCCGGTAGGTGGCTTCGTATAGGGCTTTGTACTGGATCAGGAAGGTCACAAAGAGCGCGGCGAGGGCAAGGACGCCCGCGGCCAGAAAGCGCGTAAGCCCCGCCCTTGGGTCGGTGCCGTTTGTCAGTGCCTCTACGATGCCGGAGAGCGCCGCGGCCAGCACGCCCACCGGCAGCATTTTGCTGATGTTGACCAGTACGGACCAGAACACGGCGGCCACATAGTCTTTTGCGCCCTTCTCCGTCATGGCGTATTTTTTGCGGATGCGTTCGATCATGCGGCACCTCCTACCTTCCACTGTGCGGCCTTTTGGTATTCCTCCCACATGGCGGCGTATACGCCGCCCTTTTGGAGAAGCTCGTCGTGCTTTCCTTCCTCGGCGATCTCGCCGTCCCGGATGACGAGGATGCGGTCCATGTTCCGCACTGTGGACAGGCGGTGGGCGATCATCAACACGGTCTTGCCCTTCATCAGCGCCTCGAAGGCCTTTTGTATCTTCGCCTCGTTCTCCGGGTCTGCAAAGGAGCTTGCCTCATCCAGCACCACGATGGGCGCGTCCTTCAAAATCGCCCGGGCCAGCGCGATGCGCTGCATCTCGCCGCCGGAGAGGTACACGCCCTTGGCGCCGATCACGGCGTCCAGCCCGCCCGGCGTCTTTTCCAGAATATCGCTGCACTGGGCAAGCTGCGCCGCGTGTAATATCTCCGCCTCGGTGGCGTCCGGCCGGGCGGCGCGGATGTTGTCTCGGATGCTCTTCTTAAACAGGCGCACCTCCTGAAAGACAAAGGATATCTGCTCCATCAGCTCCGCAGTGGGGATGCTTCGCACATCCCGTCCGCCCAGGAGCACCGCCCCTGCCTGCACATCGAAAAAGCGCGGGATTAGCCGGGCGATGGTGGTCTTGCCGCCGCCGGAGGGGCCCACCAACGCCCACGCCTCCCCCTGCGGCAGATGGAAGCTCACATTCGTCAGCACGGGCCTGTCTGAGCCGTCGTAGGAAAAGGTGACATTCTCAAAGGAAATGCCGCTGTCTGCGGGCTTGCTTCCGCTGTCCGCCGCAGGCTCGGGAAGGGGCGACTCCTTCAATATCGCCTCCAGCTTGTTCACTGCCTCGGCGGCCTCCATCTGTGCGTTGACCGCGTACATCAGCCGCTCCATCATAAAGGCAAGCTGGGGCGCGAAGAAGATGTAAAACACCAGATCGGCCAGCACCGCCCAGCCGTCTGCCGCACCGCCGATGAGAAGCATCCCTAATGACATAAGGAGCAGGAACATGGCGTTCAGCACCACCGTAAGCAGGGTGTAGGGCATACGGCACATCATGGCGTAGCCGCTGGCAAGGTCGCGGTAGCTGAGGATGGCGGCATGAAAGCTCTTGAAGGAGTAAACCGTCTGCTGGAATACCTTGACCACCGGGATACCCCGGACATACTCTGTGGCCTCGGCGGAAATGCGCTCTCCTGCCCGCTGGTATTCCTCAAAGAACTTCATGCCCGTCCCGGTCATCATACTCATCAGGCAGACAAGCCCGATGACCATGGGGATCAGGCAGGCAAGTCCCATGCGCCAGTCAAAGACGAAGAGCAGTCCCACCGCCAGTATCGGCGTTACGATCCCGCCCACCGCGTCGGGGATGGTATGGGCAAGGAGCGTTTCTGTCAGCGCCGCGTTGTCGTCGATCTGCTTGCGCAGCCGCCCCGTGAGGTTAGCGTTAAAGTACCCCAGCGGCAGATCAATGAGATGGGCGACCGCCGCCTTTCGCATATTCGTCGCCACCCGGAAAGCCGCAAGGTGCGTGCACATGAGCCCGGCGAAATACACAGCCGCGCTCAGAAGCGCTGCCGCCAGCGCGTACCAGCCGTAGCGGGCAAGCCCCGCCGAAACGCCGCCTCCCGGCGTCAAAATGCCTCTGGCCGCGTACCAGACAAAGACGAACGGGAAAATGCCGACCGCCGCCGAAACGCCGGACAGCCCGCAGCCCAATACGGACAGCCACTTATGCCCTCCGGCGTATTCCAGCAGCCTGCCCAGCACCGGCGGCTGCTTTTCTTTTTTCTGTTTGCTCATATTCCGTGTTCCTTTCTTAAAATATATAGGTTTGTTGGAGGATGCGCCGCATCGGTTAGAGGCAACTAACCGACAGTTATTTTTTTAAGGCTCATTCGAGCCTTAAAAGTCCGCTCCAGCCGGAGTGGAAAAATACAGCCAGTTCATCGACGTATTTCATGGCTTCCTCTCTCGGCATATCGTGGACGATGGTTTCACACACCGCCGTAAAGTAAGCTCTTGTGATCATGTGATGAAGCTGACGAGTCATGCTCCCGGAGAGCATACCGTTTTTTCTGAGGAGGGCGTAGTATTCTTCGGATCGATCGACCTCCAGATCCACCAGCACCTCGATGAAATCCGCATAGCCCGTTCCCTCCGCCCGGCAGAGGATCAGCTTGAATTCGTCGAAATGGTCGTACATGAACGCGACAAGCTCGTGCAGGTGTTGGGTGGAAAGCTCCAGACTGTCTTTTGTTTTTCTCTCCGGGACGAGGTCAAAATAATCATCCTGTGCCGCCTTGAAGCGGGTGAGCAGCTCGCTTGCGGTCCCGCCCACAAGGTCTTCAAACAGAGCGGTCTTATCCGGGTAGTAGCCGTAGAATGCACCCTTCGTGAAGCCTGCCTCCGCGACGATTTTATTCAGAGATGCGTCCTTGAAGCCTTTTTCCAGAAATTCTTTTTTCCCAACTTCGAGGATCCTCCTCTGGGTTTCCGTTCGTTCCATTGCCATCCTCCAAATATACCGCCGGTATATACTACTGGTATATTATAACCGAGCATATTGGGTTTGTCAATGAGAGTGACACATTTTATACTAAACACATATACCTTTGCTTGGAGGATTCGCGATATTCTTTTGCGCATAGAAGGGAGTTCATACAGCCATATATGGAATCTCCAGCGAAATGCCTGCGGCACTTCGCTGGAAAAGCACTTAAAACAGCAGCTATGGCTGATTTTTTGACTTGCCCTTCATCCCACCCATTCTATCACCACAGAACATCCTTTGCGACGCAAATGGTTCATCGGAGTGCCGCCTGCGCGAGGCAATCTCTGACCGCTTCACGAATGGCATCGCTGGTAAATGTTGCAGATGAAACGGCATCCACATCCCAGGTCTGCGCCTCCACGATTTGGGAAGGGAGCTCATCTATTGCGCGGTCTGAGATATTTACTGTTTCGCTGTGAGATAGGACATGTACAGACAATATGCTGCTCCCGTCAAACTCTACCTCTACGGTAACCGGACCGGAATAACCTTCAGCGGAAGCCGTATAAACGCCCGCCGTGTAGATGTCTCCCGATTTGCCGCATCCGGCGCACAGCAGCAGCGCACCCACCAACACTGAGAACACCACTGATTGCAGCCCTTTTTTCATGTGTTTGAACCTCCTGTTTTTTTGTTCTGCTCCGTTATCCTGAAGGGCAGGCATACCGGAACATTTAATACCGGATGTGTAATGACCTCCGCTTCTACATCAAAGATTTCCCGCAACGCCTGCTGGGTAATAATCTCTTGCGGCGTACCTGCGCTGTGCAGTGTCCCGTCTTTGATCGCCACCAAATAGTCGGAAAACATGATGGCATGATTTAAATCATGAAGAACCATTACGATGGTAACACCATTTTCCCGGTTGAGGCGGCGCAGAAGGTACAATATATCCAGTTGGTGCGAGATGTCCAAATAGGTCGTGGGTTCATCCAGAAACAGCAATCCTGTTTTCTGCGCCAACGCCATGGCGATCCATGCCCGCTGTTGTTGACCTCCCGAAAGCCTCTCCATTTCTCTATGTTCAAGAGAACTCATGCCTGTACTGGCAAGAGCCCACTGGATGATCTCCCGATCCTTTTCGCCGAGACCGCTTAGCGCCGACCTGTAAGGAAAACGCCCGTATTCCACAAGGTCGCCGACTGTGATGCCGGCAGGGGCTTGTGCTCCCTGCGGCAGCAGCGCAAGTCTCTGGGCAACACGCTTTGTCGGCATTCTGTGGATCGCTTCGCCATCAAGGTATACTGCGCCGGAATCCGGGGAAATGATCCGGCACAGTGTCTTCAGTATGGTGGATTTTCCAGAGCCGTTGGAACCTATCAAGGTGGTTATGCTGCCTTCCGTGATTTTTAAGTCAAGCCCCCTGAAGACGGCCTCCCCGTTATATCCGGCAGACAAACCCTTTGCCTGCATATGTGAAAGCATAGACATCCTCCCTTAAAAATACCTGCGGAGCAGGAACAGAAAATACGGAGCCGAAAGCACGGAGATCACGATACCAACCGGGATCTCCCTCGGCTGAAAGGCAGACCGTCCCAACGTGTCTGCCAAAAGCAACAGCAGCGCCCCCAGCAGCATGGAGGCAGGCATAAGGGCGTGGTGTCTGCCTCCGATCAGCCTTCGTGCCATATGCGGCGCTACCAGTCCCACAAAACCGACCCCTCCGCTGACGGCAACGCAGGCAGAGGTAAGAGCCACCGATGCAATCAGGAGCAGTCTCAACTCCCTCTCTACGGCTATCCCCAGAGAAATGGCAGTATTCTCTCCTAAAATGAGAATATCCAGTATGTTCGACTTTGTAAGAAGAAAAGGAACCAGTATGAGCATATAGGGCAACAGGGCAAGAACCTGATGCCAGCTCGTTCCCCAAATATTTCCTGCAAGCCATCTTGCCACGAGCTGATAGCTGCTGTTGTCCATGTTCGCGGCCATGATCAGCATAAAAGAAGAAAATAGGGACGCAAGACCGATGCCGCCCAACAGAAAATATATTGGGAGGAGTTTTCCGTTCCTCTTTGCAAAAAGATACAGCAGTCCCGTTGTGCAAAGCCCGCCCGCTATGGCAAATATCGGCTGGTATGCCATGGTACGTATATGCAGTGCAGGGAAAAATGTCAGGAACAGCATAACGGCAAATCCCGCCCCTGCGTTTATGCCCAATATCCCCGGATCGGCCAGCGGATTCCCCGTGACAGTCTGCATAACGCATCCGGCAAGTGCCAGACCCATCCCACATAGAACGGCGAGGACGATTCTCGGAACGCGAAACTGCGCTACGACTACGGAGGCTCCCTCCATATGCGGTTGGAATATACTGTGAACCGCAGCTGAGAAGGGAATTCTTGCGTAACCACTGTTAACGGATAAGATAGCCGCAGCTACAATCAGGATAAGAAGACCGTTGAGGATAAGGAGCTGTCTGGTTTTCTTTTTCATAAGACCATGCCCTCCTTCCTGAAAGTAAGCGCAAAAAAGACGGGCACGCCGAGGATGGATACCAGTGCGCCGACAGGCGTATCAAAAGGGGCGTTTATCATGCGCGCCGCAATATCCGACAGCACCAGCACAACGCCGCCCATGAGCGCAGACACGGGAACCAGCCTGCGGTAATCACCGCCCACAAGAAGTCGGGATATATGCGGTACGATAAGACCGATAAATGCGATGCCTCCCACGAGCGATACACTGGCTCCCGCAAGCAGCAACACCACAAGCATACCGAAAAGCCTGACCGTGCGGACATTTACGCCCAAGCTGGCGGCGCTTTCTTCTCCCAGTGCCAGCGCTGATAGCCGGCTCGATAAAAGCAAACCAAGTGCACTGGCTGAGAGAATCACCGGGGATAGCATTTTCAAGCTTTGCCATGTCACACCGGACAAACTTCCCGCGCTCCAGAAAGAAAGGGATTTCACGATTCCAAACGCCAGAGAAACCGCCTGACTCAACGCGGTAAGCAGGGCTGATACAGCAGCGCCTGCCAGAATGAACCGGAAAGATTCGGATCTATGTTTGCCGGCGCCGAAACCATAGACCATGAATACCGCAAGAGCGGCTCCGGCAAAGGCGGCACATGTTTTCACGATGTCTGGTGCGGCGGGAAACAGAATTGCGGACAGTACAACAAAAAAACCGGCTCCCGCATTGATCCCCAGAAGGCCGGCGTCCGACAGGGGGTTTCTGGTAATTCCCTGCATCACAGCGCCGGAGAGAGCGAAGGCCATTCCTGTCAGCCCGGCAGCCAGCGCCCTGGGCATACGTATTTTCAACATAATCATTCCAACACCAGAAGCCTTAGCGGGGAACATAACCGTTTCCGCAAAGGCCTTGAAGCTACCGCCAGCAATGCCGGTGCAGACGGAGAGAACCATTGAGAACCCAAGCAGCAGCACCAATGCGGCAAGAATAATCAGAAAAGCCGGCGCGGAGCGTTTGTATCTCTCTTGTCTCTGCGATATTCCCGCAACCGCGCCTGTTTCCTTACTCAACGTCCCCATGGTTCAGAATCGCGTTCGCGAGTTTTTCCAAATAGAGTTCCTTCCCCATCGCCGTAAAAGCCATATTATACTGATCCTCATTGATACCAAAGTAAACGTTGCCGGCTTTGACCGCTTTCATATTCTTCCACACGGCAAGGTTCCCCGTGTCTCCAGCTCTGCCGTCGTCGCTAAAAAAGAAGATGTGATCTGCATCGATCAGGGAAAAGTATTCCGCATCGACCACTTCACCCCAGACATTCTCCGGTACTCCGGCTGATGGTGTGAGTTTCAGCTCATCGTAGACAAGCTCACCCGGCCCGCCGCTGCGATAGATGTAATAGGAACCAAAATGAACGGAATTGGCCTCCAATACAGCAAAGGTTTCGTCCCCAATCATATCCCTGATTCTCGCCGCAAGCTCCGCAGCTTTGGCGTCGTAGTCGGCAAGCCATTTTTCTACGGCTGCTTCTTTATCAAACCACTGCCCCAGCTGCTTAAATCTTCCGCGCCAGTTAACATAGCTTATGTCATCGTCGATCATGACCGTGGGAGCAATAGCCGCGAGTTGTTCATAAACCTTCTCGTGGCGAATATTCATAATGATCAGATCAGGCTTTAACTCCGCGATCTTTTCGAGGTTCAGGTCTCCGGTAGAAGAAGACCCGGAGTAATTGCCGACAACCTCAATACCTCTTTCGGCAAAAAGCGTTGCCAGATGTTTGGGGACAGACACCCCATCGAACATGCTGGTATTAGCCGAGGCAATTACCTTCATATCCAGAATAAGAAGTTCCTCTGTCAAGCCAGCTACATCAACGATGCGCTGTGGATTTGCCGGGATGGCAACCTCGCCCTTCATATCCGTTACCGTGACGGTATCCGAGACCGATCCCTGCGGCGTGGTATCCGTTCCAGCACAGGCTGCAAGAGCAAACACAAGCACAAGGTACAACATGAGCATTGCGAATTTTTTCATTCTGATGACCTCCTGAGTAATAAATCTTTAGTTAGAGCAAGCTAACCAACGGGCGCGCATAGCGAAATAACAGAACAGCTGAGTCTTTTAACCGTGTGGGGTCAACCTTTTCTAACCGCCTACCATTATACAGTCGGCGAAAGGAAAAATCCCCCAGAAAACGCCATGTCTTTCCCCTAAAGCGCCATGATGCTCAGTGCAGTAATAGAATAATTCATAAAGCTATGCTATAATCAGAATTGTTGCTCAATAGACAAACCGAAATTTATGGAGGTGTTTTTTTGCGAGTATACAAAAGTAAAGAAGAACTCAAAGCTGAAATCAATAAAACATTTGATAAATATATTTCGGAGTTTGATTGCATACCAGAAGCCTTAAAAGATAAAAGGGTTGATGAGGTTGACCGGACCCCAGCAGAAAACCTTGCCTATCAGGTGGGTTGGACAACATTGGTTCTTAAATGGGAGGAAGATGAAAGGAAGGGGCTTCAAGTAAAGACGCCGTCGGACGAATTCAAATGGAACCAACTTGGCGAGCTGTATCAGTGGTTCACGGATACCTACGCTCATTTGTCTCTTCAAGAGTTGAAAGCCGAACTGAACGAAAATGTCAAGTCTATCTGCGCAATGATTGATTCGCTCAGTGCGGATGAATTATTTAAGCCGCATATGAGAAAATGGGCTGATGATGCTACAAAAGCAGCTGTATGGGAAGTTTACAGGTTCATTCACGTTAATACTGTTGCTCCTTTCGGAACTTTTAGAACTAAGATCAGAAAATGGAAAAAGGCGGCGCTGTAACTTCCGGTTTATCAAGCCAATATGCCCTTAAAACACGAGCGGCGGGACAGCCTTTATCTGTCCCGCCGCTCTGCTTTTTCAGCGGTCGAAGTTTTACTTGTGCGTAGGCTCGTTTTGCAGCCCCGCGCGAATGGTTAATTCCGCCCAGCACTAGCATCAATGTGTATGCCGCTGCTGAGCAACTCACATTTCAAATGATATAGTTTCCTCTGGGCAAGATCTTCCTCGAAATGTGCTGCCTACCATTCTGGTTTTTCAAGGGAAGATGCAATCTTTGTAATTTCCATCCAAGTAGCCACAAAAGAACACACCTGTGTCTTTGCTTTTATGTTTCAGAATGGTAAGTTCCTCTTATATTCGCTCGGAGTGCATCCGAACTTTTTTCGGAAGGCGTCGCTGAAATGGCTGATGTTGCTGTACCCCACCAACCCTGCTATGTCTTTCACCTGAGCATCGGGCGCGGACAACAGTTCGCAGGCATGCTCCATGCGGCGATTTAACATATATTGATATATGGTGATTCCATAGTGCTTTCGAAATATCTCACGGAGTTTGGATTCACACATAAAGTGCTGTTTGGAGAGCTCCGCGATGGTCACGGGTTCCAGAAATCCCTCATCTATCTGTCGCCTGACCCGAAGTAACGTCTCGCTATCCGCCCAGCTCAACGACCCCTTCACAGCAACAGAATTCTGATCCATCATCTCGTTCGCAAAGGCTGCAACAAGTTCCAGTATCTTTCCTTCTTGATACAATGACTTTGCACAGTCATTGTAGTTACACTGCAATATCTGGCGTATCGTAGCTTCTATGGTAGCGGTGATTCTATGTTTTGGCGGGGTTTTTCCCCCGTTAAAGGCGGTGCAAGCCTTTTTCTTCTGCAAGCCATCCATCACAGACCGAAACCGACAGGGATGCAGGTTCAGCCCGACGCCTATATATCTCTGTCCTGCCTCATAGATATTTTCCGCATCAAACAGACCACTGCCGTATACGCAGCAATTTCCCTTTTCCAACAACGTTTTTTGGTTTCTGCCCGAAGCCTTCCACTCCAACGCATCGGAAAGAGAGAAAATGACGGAAAAAGAATCCTTGTACACCTGCTCCCGCAACACTGTGTCCCTGTAAAACATTACATCGCAAATATACATCTCGATATTGGGGCACGGTGAAATATAGCGGAAATATCCTTCTCCAATATCGCTTGGCAAAGCAACCTGATTGTCTTTCATAATACCACAAAGTTGCTGCATTGCGGGGGAGAAAAAGTCGCTGCGATCCGTTTGCCCGTGAAGAAAATCATATTGTGCTTCTTGCATACCAGGCCACCTCCTCCGACACATGATTAGACACTTTTATGCAAATTGGTCCATTCCACCTTTCCAGTTCTGCGCACAGGTTAGCCTACTCTAACCGACGGATGAAAGAAAAGGCAGCCTGCCTGTACGCAGTTTGCCTCAAATCCGACGGCACAGCGCCTGTGAAAAATATTGTACCATAAGCGCGCAGGGATTTCAATGTAGAAAACCAGGCATCCCTACTTTTCCTGCGAATTTTCCGTTTGCCCAATGTCATCCGTGTGCCGAGAGGGAAGGCCTCAGTGCTTTCAGCAAAAGGACCAGCCGATTCAAACATGTTTTCTTATTCCGCTTTACGGCTACTCAACACAGTGCCTCTCTGTTCACCTGTCTTGGATGCTTGAGCATATTCTTTTTCAATACTCGCCATACAGCGCAAGGCAGGAACACCGCAAGAGGTGTCCCTGCCTTTTCGGATAGGCTGTTTGGCAAATGCAAACCGCGCAAGCTGCCGCTGAAGCAATCGTCAGCGGCGTGCATCATTTCTCACTCCACCAACGCCTTGCCCAAGGCGCGGCAGGCTTCAAGTGCCGCGTCGTCGGGCATCTCCGTGCAGATCACACTCTCGCAAACGAGGTTCACCCCTGTGCTGTCGCAGTCACTCTCCCAAGTGCGCATCCACTCGCCATCGCCCCAGCCGTAGGAGCCGAACAGCGCCACGCGTTTGCCGCCAAGGCTGCGCTTGCAGGCATCGAACATGGGCTGGAACTCCATTTCCTCCAGCACCTCGGCGCCCATGGCGGGGCAGCCGAAGGCGATGGCGCCGTAGGCGTTCAGATCGCCGGGCTGTACCTGATCGGGTGTGAGCAGCACAGCCTCCGCACCCGCGGCGGTCATGCCCTCGGCAACGGCCTGCGCCATCGCCTCCGTATTGCCTGTGCCGCTCCAATAAACAACAGCAGTTTTCATTTTCGTAAATTCCTTTCTTTTGTGACGTTATATGATCAAACTGCAACGGCAAGCTGCTCCAGCTTCGAGCCGCTTTGCCAGAGTGCGCAGTAGATCTCCGTGCATTTTTGTATTTTGCGAACAGCGAACGCGCCTTTTCCTCGTTGCCGTAGACCTTCCAGAGCCCCGCGCACTTAAAATCGTTCGCGCGGTGGGCGATGAAGCCCTTCACGTCCTCCGGCGGGTAGCTGAGAAACAGCCCCACCTCGTGCGGAAACTCTCCGCTCTCGTCTCCTTTGAATGTTTGCTGGTTAGCACACTCTAACCATATAGCCCTTGAGAAGCCGCCCGAAGGCGGCTCTTCAAAGATCACCGCCTGCCGTCGCGCCCCAATGCCATGGTTCTCTACCAAGTAAGCCTCGGATGCAGACCGGCATTGCTGCGGCACAGCCGCGCCTATCCCAGTGCCACATCCAGCGTCATCATGACGCTAAAGCCAGCGGCAAAGAAAATCGTGCCGATGTTGGAGTGCTTTCCCTGTGACATTTCGGGGATCAGCTCCTCCACCACCACCACATAGAGCATGGCGCCCGCCGCAAAGCTCAGCAGATACGGCAGCGCCGGGATCACAAGCTGCGCCGCAAGAAGCGTCAGCACCGCGCCGATGGGCTCCACCACGCCGGAGAGTACGCCGCCGAGAAATGCCTTGCCCTTGCTCTCGCCCTCCGCCCGCAGGGGCATGGAGATGATCGCACCCTCGGGGAAATTCTGAATGGCGATGCCAAGGGACAGGACAAGTGCGCTTGCCGCCGTAATTTGCGTATTTCCCGCGAGGAAGCCTGCATACACCACGCCGATTGCCATTCCCTCCGGGATATTATGTAAGGTAACAGCCAGCACCATCATGGTGGTGCGCCCGAGCTTGCTTTTCGGACCCTCGGCCTGTTCACTTCCCACATGAAGATGGGGAATCAAACGGTCAAGCAGGAGCAAAAACAGCACGCCGACCCAAAATCCGATAAAGGCGGGGAGAAAGGACAGCTTCCCCATATCCTCTGACTGCTCAATGGCGGGGATCAGCAAGCTCCAGATGGACGCTGCCACCATCACCCCGGCGGCGAAACCCGCAAGGGAACGCTGTATCAAATCACTAAGCGTTTTTTTCATAAAGAATACGCAGGACGCACCCAGCGTTGTACCCAAGAAAGGGATCATGATTCCGATAAAGGTTTCCATTTATCTCACCGCCTTTGCGTTAATTGTTACTTGTTTCGCCTATAGCCCGCCTCGTCTCTGTATTCGGGATGCTTCTTCAGATACGGGTCTTTATCGCCGCAGAGGGTATAGTCGCATCGGCAGCCGTCCACACAGGTGGTCGTCCGCACCAGCCTTGCGTGGAGCAACTCCATGGACGCGTAGTCCACATTGCACAGGGCAGGCATGATGTCTGTAAGACCGTTCCGGATAGCAAACTCCGCTGCCGGGCACGACGTAAATTCATAATAGATGGGCTTGCCGTTTTTATAAGGCGCAACCGTCATCTCGTAATCGTGCCATTTGTCGCAGCCACTTTTCGCACGAACAAACGCCTTGTACATCAGCTTCCTCCAGAACGGCTTGTTGCAGTCCACAAATTTCAGCTTGCGGAAAGTCGGAAGAATCAGATTTTCCTCCATCTCTTCGATTTCACGGAACGAAGTAACTGCTTTGCAGACCACATAATAGCTCATGATGGCGATGCAGTCGTAGGTACCGCCTACGCCGTTGTGAAAATTCTTCTTACCGCCGAGATCCGTGCGCCAGTCGGAGAGGAAGTCCACATACTGCCGCTGCACCTGTTCCCACACGGCCTCCCGCTCCGCCGCCGGATAGTGCAGCGCGATCTTTGCCAGGATCTCCTTTTTGCACGGCTTGGAATACAGCATGTGGCAGCTGCGGTCAAATTGCAGTTCGTTGTCTTTCATCTGGTCATCCTCCGATCCTGTGTCCCGACGGGCTGTGCCGCCTCCGCAGGCCCAGCCAGGAATTTCTCCGCGTACCGGCAGAATTCCTCCGGATGCACGATGACCAACTCCGCGTGCGCCATTTTCGGGATCCCGTGGATCCGGATCTGCGGGAAATAGCGCTTGATGAAGCGGATATTGCTCCGGCGGTCCTTCTTTTCGTCGTCGCCGTACCAGTAGGTGATCTTCGCGCCGCCTGCGGCGGGCATCTGCGGCAGAGCGTAGTTGTTGCCCGACCAGAACACATTGCGGATCGTCCGGTCGGAATAGGTCTTGAGATAGGCCTCCATTGCGTCGTATTCCTTCACCGGGTCATGCCCGGGGATGGTGAACCGTTCCGGGGGAAACGCCGCTTCCAGAACCTTGCGGTCGTTCGCTGCGAGCTTGAAGGACAGCACATCGCGGGCCAGAATCAGCTTTCGCAGCAGGTACGGAAGCTGATAGGGCGTGATCCCGCCGTCAATGATCGCCCGGCCGACCGGGATCTCGCCCAGCGCCAGAAACCGGGTCAGGCACGCGCCGCCAAGCGAGCAGCCGTAGGCCGCGTCCAGCCGGGCAATGCCGTGGGCTTTCAAATATTCTGTGACCTCGTCCACGGTCTGCTCCACGGAGGTGAAATCGCCCGGTTCCTCCGGCTCGTGCCCGTCAAAGACCACCTGAAACACGTGCCACTGCTCCGAAAGCAGCGCGATCGTCTCTGCAAATGCCCAGACCGGCTCCGCCGTGCACGGCAAAAACAGCAGCGTCCGCCCGATCCTGCCCCCCCATGCTCCAGAACCTTCATGTTCCCCATCTCACCTTGTTAAACATATCTAACTCGCGCCTAAAAACAAACGGTTAGACAATCCTAACCGCCGCCCCAAAAACAACACGGCCCCAGCCGCATTCTTACCTCTATACTAACAAAAACCCCGCCCCCTGTCAAGCCGCCAGCGGGCAAAGACCCGTGCTCACGCGCGGGTCTTCGGCTGGTATTGCATGTTGGAGACGTTATAGATGGTGATGAAGGCTTTGGGGTCTTCGCGGTTGATGAAGTTCATGAGCTTCTGGTATTCGCTTTTGTCGACGATGGTGATGATCTCGTTGTGTTTTTCGAAGTTATAGGCGCCGATCGCTTCGTAGATCGTGGCGCCGCTGTGCAGGTCGTCGATGATGAACCGGCGGAGCGCCTCCTCCTTCTCGGTGATGATGCAGACGCGGCGCTTTTTGTTGTTGTCAAAGATGAAATGGTCCAGAATGATGCCGTTAAAATACGTGCCGAGGACGCTCAGGACCACCGTCTTTGAATCATAGACCAGCGCTGCCGACAGCGCCACGCACATGCCGGCCAGCGACATGGCCCGGCCGAGCTCGATGCGCAGGTATTTGTTCAGGATCTTCGCCACGATATCCAGCCCGCCGGAAGACGCGTTGCGGTTAAAGAGGACGCTCAGCCCGATGCTCACCACCAGAATGTAGCACAGCACGTCGAGCGCCTGGCTGCCCGTCAGCGACGAGAAATCCGGGAACAGCCGCTCAAAAAGCCCCAGAAACACCGGCAGCATCACGCTCGTATAGACGGTCTTCGCTCCGAATTCCCGCCCGCAGGTGAGAAAGCCGATCAGCAGCAGGACGACGTTCAAAACCATCGTGATCGTCGACAGCGGCAGCGGCACGAAATTTGACAGCACGATGCCAAGGCCGGAAATGCTGCTGACCGAAGTATGGCTCGGCACCAGGAAAAAATATACCGCCGCCGCGATGATCGCCACCGCCGCGGTCAGGATCGCCGCTTCCTTCAAAACTTCGGCGGCGCTCAGCTTCTTGTTCATCTGCGTGGTCCCTCCCGATCGCAATTTGCTTCATTATAGCAAACCCGGACTCCAAACGCAATCGCCGCCGGATGGTTCCGAAACGAAAGAAACAGGCGGATCCCGGAAACGCGGGGCCCGCCTGTTTCGCAAAGCGAGGGAGCTTTGCGGGGGCAGAGGAAAGGGGAGCGACTCATGTGTGCCGCGCTGCAATCGCGCTCGCTTTGACAGCGCGATCTCTGCTCCGGGATGAAAACGTTTTGATACATTTGTTATGTCAGGAAATTCATGCTATAATATCAAAGAGGGATTGTCGGATCATGGCTGGATATTTCAGGCTTATACCGGCATTACCGCATCCTTCCTTTACACAACGGAAAAACTCTGTTTTCCTATGTACTCGTATATGCGGAGCCGGAACAAAGTTTGCATTGGAGGCGATTTGCTTGATGAAAGTTCGTTATTTCCTCGTCGCGATCGCGGTCTGTCTCATGTTATCTGTGTGTTCGGGATGCTACGGGACAGGCTATGATCGGAGTATCCCCGCCATGGCATATCCCAGCGGAAACGTACTTGAGATCAGCACGGGGGCGGAGCTGAATCCGGGAACCTATATTGCCTATGGCGCGAATCAGTTTTCAACCGATCTGTCATTATCTGCGCTGGTACAGAAAATATACCGCGACGACGCTGTATTTCAGACCGTCTCCACTCCTTCACAGGGGAGTATCGGTGCTCTGATCTGGGTTCCGCAAGGCAACGGTACGCGCGATGTATATTATCTGGAAAAAGTCGGCCAGGGCGGCGAAAAGAACTGGTATCTCTTTTCCGGCCTATGCTATAAGCTTTACAATGACAGGGAAAGCACGGACTCTATTCTATTTCCGGGATTCTGCCTGAATGCACCGGATGATGACATACTTGAGCTTTCCTATGATACGCCCTACCTTTGTGATCCCGTCACAGTCGGGGGTCAGGCATGGGAGGATATTCCGCAGGAGATCTCGGCATTTTATGAGAGTACAGGATATTTTGATGTTGCATGGCAGGAGCCCATTCTCTCGGTACGCGGCAAAGGAACGGCCCGGAATATTCCCGCACTGACGCTGCGGTTTGATACGGTTGAGGAGCAAACCTATGTAACGATCCTCCAACCGGATTAAGTCTGTGTAAGTACGTATGCTCCGCTGATTGCACCGCTTTTTAGGCTTGTTTATGGTATAAAGCAGGGACATCAGAAGACTGTCCCTGCTTTATCCGTTTACAGTCTTTACAGATGATCGGTTCGCAGCGATGTTCTCCTTTGCTGCAGACAGATTGACTTTCCAGCAGGTTTTTGATGCAATTCGGTTAGAGAACATTAACTAAAACACATCATACACAGAAAGCTGTGAGCAAATGAAAAGTCTGCTTCAAGCGGCGCTTCGGCGGCACCATGGGCCAGCTGGCCTCCGCGCCCTCCAACGAGGCGCTGATCGGCCGGATCTTCGAGGGGACAAAATACAAGGTCGCCTACGAGCCGAACATGGGAGACTATCTGCTCTGCCACGCGGCGTTCGTGCTGCCCGCGGCGTTTGCGTGCTACAAGACGGACGGCGACCTCAAAAAGCTCAAGGGCGATACCGCCTACCTCAGCCGGATGATCGACGCCAACATCGAGGGCTACCGCGCCATCCGGAGCGCCGGACATACGATCCTGCCGAAGGAGGACACGGATTTTGAAAGCGCGGCCTACCGCAAGACCTGCCTGCGCTTCTTCAAGCTCATATGTGCCGCGAGCCTCGGCAAGATCTGCGTGTCCGACCACGCCATGAACGCCGTCGACGAGATGAGCGCCCTGGACCGCGATCTGAAGCGCTTCTTTGAGGAAGCCGGTGCAGACGATCCGGTCTGGCAGGCGCTCGAGCGGGAAGCCGGGAAGTATCTGCAATGAAGATCACCATCCTTGCGACGCTCCTGGTTTTTCTAGCCTATTTTCTCCTGCTCTACGGCGCGGTCGGCTTCATTCAGGATAAGCGTTTTTTCGCCTCCGCCCCGCAGGAGAATCTGGCCGCGATCCCTGACCACAAGGAGCGCTTCCGCGGCGCGCACGCCCTCGGCTGGGTGATCGAGGGGCTTGCCGTGCTGCTCTTTCTCGGCGCGGCTGTGCTTGCCGTGTGGGACGGCGTCAGGAACCAGTTCGGCTTTGGGGCATTCTTCGCACGGTTTTTGTTCATGCTCTATGCCATGGAGGTTTACGATATCGCGTTCTTCGACTGGGTGCTGCTCTGCCGCTCAAATTTCTTTCCCCACTTTTACCCCGAGCTCAAAGGCGTGGTCGGCCCGCACATGTTCGGTTATAACAAGCGCACCCATCTCATCCACTTCGCCATCTACCTCCCCGCCAGCGCCGCCGTAGCCGCCCTCTGCACGTTGCTTTGCACATAAAAAGGCTCCCCTCCCAGGGGAGCTGTCAGCCTCTAGGCTGACTGAGAGGTTGTTCCACATTTCTGCCGTACTTCTGGCGGTGCGTTTCAAAGGCTCCCTTGTGTAAAGGGAGCTGGCGTACCAATAATGGCATAAACTACGCGCCTGGGGGATTGACTGCTGCAGATTTGCAGCTGCCGGCGCCTCCGGCGGCCCTATCTTTTCCCTTGCGCGGGAAAAGATAGGGAAGAAAAGGGCGCTGGGGACGCGTTTAGCGCATTCTGCCTCGAATTTAGGTGGGAACCTATCTTTCAGGCGTCGTTCCACACGATGGACACCTTACGAGTTTCTGCTACGCGCCGCCTGATACGGGGGTTCCAGATTTGCAACTAGTTGCCTTAGAACGATTGCAATAAATAGAAGGTGCAGACCGGATTTGATGGTCTGCACCTTTTTGCATTGGATTTGTTATTGGTTTGCACGCACCAGGGCTCCCTTGTGTAAAGGGAGCTGTCAGCGAAGCTGATTGAGGGATTGAGCCCTGCCGCGGGGGGCATACTATCCGGCAACTGCCACCGGCTCCGTTATGATTTGGAGGATTTTATCTGCTGCCGCACTTCTTCGGTCGCAAAAATGCAGCAGCGGTGGTTCATATTGATCTCAATGGTACCTTCCGTCTCGCCGTACCGATATTTGAAGCCTGTTCCGAAGTTGGATTGATCATTTTCTGTCGGAGCCTCATAACCTGCAACGGTCGATGTGATCTCTCTGTCATACGTGTCATCGTTGCTTTTGTAGGTACCGGTATAGCCGGTGTCCGCATAGATCACACCGTCGACCATGACCATGGGGATCAAGTCATACTTGACTTCTTCCTCCTGTGCGGCGCAGGCGATCATACCAAACATACATACCATTACTATGAGGAAAACCAGAAGTTTTTTTGATGAAAGGATCGTTTTCATATCAATTGTCTCCTTCTGTTTGGGCCGTTTTTCACCATTGCGATCGATGTTCTTCTTTCAGGGGGCGTTTTGCAGAACTCTGTGGTAATTCTACCAGAATTATTCAAGAATTGCAAGAGTCCGGGCTCAGCACAGAAGCGCAGCCCCCTTCGGTAAAGGATCAAATTGCAATCGCCGCACAGATGGTGTAGAATAAAGAAAAACACGTCCGCGAAGGCTGTGCGGCGGAAGGGGAGGATGGGATGCGCAAAACGATTGCATATTTTCATCTTCCCAGCCTGTTTGAGGCGTATGCGTTCTACCGCGTCTTCCTGCCGCTGTTTTTTGAGCACCGGGAATATTTTTACGACTGGTGCGCCATCGGCTCGCTCTATGGCGCGCCGGCGGACTGCATCTGGGGCGGCGGCCGCGTCGGCTCCGGCGAACGGTCGGCGCAGGAGGTTTTGGCCCTGACGCGGGCCTATGGCCTGTCCGCCCGCC
>OMFP01000377.1_pt1 | contig 19620 bp, 13 predicted proteins | sample 1674221 | NCBI WGS metagenome assembly OMFP01 (sample SAMEA103958152, study PRJEB25191) | human gut metagenome | biome: human-associated habitat [ENVO:00009003]; feature: intestine environment [ENVO:2100002]; material: feces | place: Germany | collected 2013/2015
TTCGACGATGTGCTGCTTATACCCGCCTATTCGGAAGTGTTGCCGCGAGAGGTCAATGTCCAGACCCGTTTCTCGCGAAATATCTCTCTCAACATCCCCATTGTGTCCGCCGCCATGGACACGGTAACCGAAGCGCCGCTGGCCATCGCCCTGGCGCGGGAAGGAGGAATCGGCGTGATCCACAAGAACATGACCATCGCCGAGCAGGCCGCGCAGGTCCGCAAGGTGAAGCGCGCCGAGAACGGCATGATCTACGATCCGGTGACCATTTCCAAGGACCACACCGTCGGCGACGCGCTGAACCTGATGAAAGAGAACAAGATCGGAGGCATTCCGGTCGTGGATGCGGACAGGATGCTTATCGGCATCGTCACCAACCGCGACCTGCGTTTCCAGCGCGACATGTCGCGCCGCATCGAGGAGGTGATGACGCCCGGCGACCGCCTCGTGACGACGCACAATCCCGAACTCTCCCACGCCCAGGAAATACTGCTCAACAGCAAGATCGAAAAGCTCCCCGTGGTGGACGACGCAGGCCGTCTGGTGGGGCTGATCACTTATAAGGACATCACCAAGGTGCAGGATCACCCCAATGCCTGCAAGGACGCGAAGGGCCGCCTGCGCGTGGCGGCCGGCGTCGGCGTTACGCCCGACGCGATGGACCGCGTGAAGGCGCTGGTCGCCGAGGACGTCGACGCCGTGGTGCTCGACTCGGCGCACGGCCATTCGGCCAACATCGTTTCGATGCTCAAGCGGATCAAGGAGGTTTATCCGTCGCTCGACGTGGTGGTGGGCAACATCGCCACGGGCGGGGCCGCGCGCTACCTGATCGAGAACGGCGCCGACGGCGTGAAGGTCGGCATCGGTCCCGGTTCGATCTGCACGACGCGCATCATCGCGGGTGTGGGCGTTCCCCAGCTGACGGCCATCTACGACGTGGCCTGCGTGGCCCGCGAGAGCGGCGTTCCGGTGATCGCCGACGGCGGACTGCGTTATTCGGGCGATCTGGTCAAGGCGCTGGCTGCGGGCGGCGACTGCGTGATGATCGGTTCGATGTTCGCCGGCACGGAGGAGGCTCCGGGCGAGACGATCATCTACAACGGCCGTAAGTTCAAGACCTACCGCGGCATGGGCTCGATCGACGCCATGAAGGCGGGTTCCGCCGACCGCTATTTCCAGAAGGGCTGCGAGGGCAATATCAACAAGCTCGTTCCCGAAGGGATCGTGGCGCGCGTACCCTTCAAGGGTACGTTGAGCGAGGCTGTCTTCCAGCTTATCGGCGGCATCCGTTCGGGCATGGGTTATTGCGGTGCCAGGGACATCGCGGCTTTGCAGCGTGCGCAGTTCATCCGCATCACCTCGAACGGCGTTACGGAGAACCACCCGCACGACGTGACCATCACGAGTGAAACGCCCAATTATTCCCGCGGTGAATAGTTCCGATCCCGGGATTGCGGCCTGCGGGCTTTTTTGCGGTTCATGCCGGAAATTCCGGAAAGGGAGTTGTCCGGGGTGCCGCGATAACGAAAAGGCCGTGTGGTGCAAGGTTCGTTTCTGCTGCCGGGAGAACGGCTGGCAGAGTTGCGCCGAATGCACGCTGGTGCCGCTGGATGCCTGCGGAAAGTTCAATAATTTCATCGCCGGGGTTTTCCAGGTCGTTTTTCGCTCAGACCGTCGCGGTTGCATAGCACGCATCCGCGAAGTCGGGAACGAGGCTTTCGCCGCGGAGATGCGCCTTTCGGGAAGTTACAACCGTCCGGTAAAAAGAAAATAATAAGGATTCGAGGTCTTCCTTGGCAGCGAGGAAGGCCCGGAGGAATTTTAGGCCTGAAACCGGCGTCGGAGACGCCGTAGAGTGAGTCCGGCGAGTTTCATGGCTTGTAAATCTTCCGAAATTGATGAACCCCGATTCGTCGGACTTACATTATATTATGGAAAAAATCCTGATTCTCGACTTCGGGTCGCAGTATACGCAGCTCATCGCGCGGCGCGTACGCGAACTGAATGTCTATTGCGAGATCCACCCCTTCAACAAGATTCCGGTGCCGGATGCTTCGGTGCGGGGTGTGATTCTCTCGGGCAGTCCCTTTTCCGTGAGGGACGAGCATGCCCCTGCCCCCGACCTTTCGGCCATCAAGGGCAAACTGCCCCTGCTGGGTGTCTGCTACGGCGCGCAGTTCCTCGCATCGGCCTTCGGCGGTGAGGTGCAGCCTGCGCCCAGCCGCGAGTACGGCCGTGCGGTGCTTACGGTGGGCGATGCCGGTGACCCGCTGATGCGCGGCCTGCCTGCGACCACGCAGGTGTGGATGTCGCACGGCGATACGATCACGTCGGTGCCCGCGAACTATAAGATTGTGGCCAGCACCGAGGACGTGCGCGTGGCTGCGTTCCGCATCGAGGGCGAGCAGACGTGGGGCATCCAGTTCCACCCCGAAGTGTACCATTCGACCGACGGCACGCACCTGCTGAAGAATTTCGTCGCGGGTATCTGCGGCTGCAGGCAGGAGTGGACGTCGGAGAGTTTCGTGGAGGCCACCGTGCGCGAGTTGCAGGAGAAACTGGGCGACGACAAGGTCGTGCTCGGGCTTTCGGGCGGCGTAGACTCGTCGGTGGCCGCCGTGCTGCTGCACAGGGCCATCGGCAAGAACCTCTACTGCATCTTCGTGGATTCGGGCCTGCTGCGCAAGAACGAATTCGAGGACGTGCTCGAGTCGTATAAGAACATGGGCCTGAACGTCAAGGGCGTGAAGGCCGGCGACAAGTTCCTGGGTGACCTGGCCGGCGTGAGCGATCCCGAGACCAAGCGCAAGATCATCGGCCGCGATTTCGTCGAGGTATTCAACGAGGAGGCGATCCGGATCGAGGACGTGCGCTGGCTGGCACAGGGGACAATCTATCCCGACGTGATCGAGTCGGTGTCGGTCAACGGCCCCTCGGCGACGATCAAGTCGCACCACAACGTCGGCGGGCTGCCCGAAAAGATGCACCTCGGGATCGTCGAACCGCTGCGCCTGCTCTTCAAGGACGAGGTGCGCCGTGTCGGTCGGTCGCTCGGGATCTCCGAGCAGCTCATCGGGCGCCATCCCTTCCCGGGGCCCGGCCTTGCGATCCGCATCCTGGGCGACATCACGCCCGAAAAGGTCGGAATCCTGCAGGACGTGGACAAAATCTACATCGACGCCCTGCGCGATGCCGGGCTTTACGACAAGGTGAGGCGGGGGCTATTCTGCTCCCCGTGAAGAGCGTCGGCGTGATGGGCGACGAGCGAACCTACGAGAGCTGCGTCGCACTGCGTGCCGTGACCTCGACCGACGGCATGACCGCCGACTGGGTGCACCTGCCCTACGAGTTCCTTGCCAATGTGTCGAACGACATCATCAATAAAGTCAAAGGGGTCAACCGCGTCGTCTACGACATCTCCTCGAAACCGCCCGCAACGATCGAGTGGGAATAGGGCGTGATCCCTGCGCGGCCGCTGTGTGGGATCGGCCGCTGTCGTATTGCAATCGTTGCCGAACCCGTTATTCGGCACGGCCAGCCCGGACGTTTACAGTCCGGGCTGGCTGCTTTTGCGGCCGGATGGTGTTGCCGACGGGCTTTGCCGGCTGATGCAACATGCGTGCAATGCCATATTCCCGGGATTGTTATGGGATTGTCGCAACTATGAAATAACCGCTGGGTAATTTTGCAGCGTCAGAAACGATGTCGATTTATGACCCCTGCCGATGCAATCCGCCAACCAGCCTTGAAACTTCGCCCGTCCCGGGTTTCCGGGGCGGAATTTTTTTTTGCCTGGCCGAAGGTGCGCCAGGGGGGCGGTTCCGGACGGAAGCCTCCGCCGATGCCTTGATTTGGGTGCTTGCGAGGCTGTATGCCGCACGGGTTGTCCTTTCCGAGGCAGCATGGAACGTTTTTTTGCTATGTAACGGAACCTTAACAGTAAATATATGCCGAAATCCTTTTGTATTTTTGAAATAAAAGTTATCTTTGTAATAGTTTCCCCTTTAAAAAACGGAAGAATCGTAAGTTATTTTTGCAAACGGATATTAGTTTATAATCACCTAATTAAAACTATTTTTATGAGTAAACATCTTTTTAGGTTGGTCTTCGGTGCATTTTTCCTTGTGGCTGCCACGGCATTTACGGGATGCTCCGACGACGATGACAAGTCGCTGACGCCGAAGTTGACGGCGGATCCGACGGCGCTTGATTTCACCGATGAGACGGCGACGACGCAGACCGTTGCCATCACGGCGAACTGCGAATGGACGGTTACTGCAAGTAACCTGGATTGGGCTACCATTTCCCCGATGAGCGGCAAAGGCAACGGAACGATCTCCGTTACGGTTTCCGAGCTGCCCGCCGGTACGAACCTGCGCGAAGGTAAGATCTCCTTCACGCTTATCCACCCCGAATTCGGCAAATGGGGCCAGGCCGAGTCGTCCGTAGCCGTGAAACAGTACGGCAGCGGGGTTACACCCCCCCCCACGGGCGATGCTATCTATGCTAACGATTTCGATAAGGAGCAGGCTCAAAAGGGGGCAGATGGTAAGTTCCCCTTCGCAGATGCATTCGAGGGCTGGAAGAATCAGACTGGTACGGGTGCCGACAATGTTGCTTATAAAACGAGCGGTATAAGTGTTCGTTCGAATTTGCCTTCGAACGATAGCCATTCGAAGTACAAGGACGACGCTTCCGGTGTCAACAATATGTTTTTCGGAACGAGCGGTGTTTTTGAGATTCAGAAAATCGCACTTGAATCTACCCAGAAGAACCTTCAACTTACGTTCGGTTCATGCCGTAGTATTTTTGAAGATAAGGACAATGCCTTCAAGACTTCGGAGTTCCATGTATATCTGAGCAAAGACGGTGAAAACTGGGCGGAAATTACCTATGACCGCCCTGTCGGGGACGACGAGCACTCTAACTACGGTACCTGGGCTTTGGCGACGGCCAATTTCACGCTGAAACAGGTGCCTTCGGAACTTTACATTAAATTTACTTCGGATCTTACATCCGCACACCGTATCGACGACGTGAAACTTTTCGAGGGCATCGGTGGTACGGAGGTCGACCTGGACAATATTACTCCTCCTGTAACTGAAACGAAGACCATTGCTGAAGTCATTGCGGGTTCGGTAGGCGCGACCTATACTACGCAGGGACAAGTCGTGGCGATTAACGGACGTAGTTTCCTGATTCAGGACAATAGCGGGAAGATTCTGGTCTATCTTGGATGGAAAGATAATAAGCCTGTGGTAGATTATTCCGCTACGATTGGCCAGACTGTCAAGGTGACCGGCAAGACGACTACTTACAGTAAGTTGGTACAGTTCTCTGAAACCGACCTGGTAATAGAAAAGGTATCTGACGGTTCCTTCACACAGCCTACTCCCGAAAAGTTCGACGGAGCCGCTTTCGATGCCTATGCGGCAGCCACTCCCGTTATTAAATATATCGAATATTCGGGCACGCTTACGATAGACGGGTATTACTATAATATAGCTGTCGAAGGTACGGATCTGCAGGGCTCTCTGGCATATCCCGCCGATGGTTTTGTCGATGCTTCCCTTAATGGACAGGTTGTTATTGTCAAGGGTTATACGTTAGGTATGACCAACCAGAGTAAGATGCTTAGCACGATTGCCGTATCGGTCGAAAAGGATGGTGATGCACCCGCTGAACCGAAGATTACCAAGCTCGACCCGACGTCGCTTTCTTTCGCTGCGACGGACAATGCCAAGACCGTGACGGTCACGGCTGCCAATGCCGACGACTGCACGATCGAAGCCGCTACGGATAAATCGGAGCAGTTCACGACCTCCGTAAACGGGATGGTTGTAACTGTGACGCCCAAGGAAAACACGACGGAGCAGGCTATCACCGCCACGCTGACCATCAAACTGATGAAGGCCGGTGCCGCTGTGGATACCAAGACCGTTGCGATTTCGCAGGCCGGGAAATCCGTACCGGGCGGTAGCGGATATACGCGAGTCAATGCGATAGCAGCGGGTAAGAAGTATTTAGTCGTGGCTGAAGTCAATTCGAAATATGTTGTGATGCCCGCTGCAGCTGCGATGACTTCGAGTAAGTTCACTGGTGTCGATATCACGGTTTCGGGTGGTAAGATCGAATCGAATGAGGCAAATGATGCCTATGCTGTGACAATCGAAGCCAATGGCGATGCCTATGTGATTAAGAATAGTGCCGGTAAATATATTGAACACAACTCTGGTACCAATTTTAAACTGGCCGATACTTCGTCGAAGACTTGGACGATCACTTATGATAATGACAAGAATTGGTTTGCAATTATGGATGTAGCAACCTCTACGGAGAAGACAAAACGTCAATTGCTGTACCAGATTGAAGACGGTTCTACAAGTAATCGTTTCGGCCCATATGCTTCGTCGAACGCCGATGGCGTGAAGTATTCCGGTGTCGCCCTTTATGAATTGAGCGAATAGCAACTCTCTGATTCCGATAATCCATCCCCGGCGGATTGGCTTCCGCCGGGGATGATTGTCGGATTTTCTACCTGACATTTTTATTTGCAAATTCCCACATGATTTTGACAAAAGGGTTATTGAAACTTTTCGGACGGGCTATGGTGCTCGGGGCGCTCCTGCTGGTTTTCGGGCGGTGCGGTTCCTCCGACGACGGCACCCCGGCGAATATTTCCGCGGTGTTCATGGAAACCGAGACGACCACGCTCGACGCCAAAGGTTATGCGACCGATCCCCGGCTCGTGCTGACGGGGCCCGTGGGTACGGCTTATACCGTCACCGTGACCGAAGGCGGCAGTTGGTGCTGGACGTCGCGCAGGACGCAAGCCACGACCAAATCGGCGAAACTCGTTTCGGCGAACGATGTCGTGTACCTCTACCTGGACGATAATGAAACGGGCGCTTCGCGCCGTGCCGCGGTCGATGTCGTCTTCGACGGCGGACACGAATTCACGTTGACGATCGACCAGGCGGACTACTCGGTTCCGGCATCGATGGATCACGCGTGGGCGGAATTGCCCGCCTATGTCGAAGCCTCCGACTACTGTTACGTAACGCATTATGCGCCCCTTTCGGAAGGGAAGACGGCCCGCAACTTTACGATCTGCTACGACACGAAGAAACGTATCGCCAACTGGGTTGCCTATCCGATCCATTCCTGTTACCGGGTTGGAAAATATGAGCGTTCTAATGCATGGAAATACGATCCTGAAGTGCCGGAGGAATTTCAGGTCGATTTGAGCCGCGGTTCATATAATGGGCGGCCTATCCGCGGGCATCAGTGTATGTCCTACCATCGTTATGTCAGCTATTCTTCGCTATTGAATGAGCAGACGTTCTATTCGACCAATATTATGCCTCAGGATCCTGATTTTAATAGCGGGTCGTGGGGGGATTTGGAAGATCTTACCCTGAAATATATTTCATATCCCGATACCTTGTACAATGTTACGGGAACTTATGGGGTACAGGGATATACGACGGATAAAGGGGGGAATCGGGTCGCGATTCCACAGTATTGCTGGAAGGTGCTGCTACGTACCAAAAGCGGCAGGACGGGGAAGCGGATCGACCAGATTACCGATGCATCGCAATTGGCGGCAATCGGTTATTGGGCTGAAAATTCCTCAACCACGACCGGGAATATAAAACAATATATCACGAGCGTTGCCGACATCGAAGAGAAAACGGGTTATAAATTCTTTACGATGCTCGACGAGGCCATTGCCGCCGACGTGAAGGCACAGAACAATCCCTCGGACTGGGGTATAAATTAATCTGAACAATATGAAGAAACTGCTTTTTACCGGGCTTTTCGCAGCGCTGATCGTCGCCTGCTTCGCCCAGAAACCCTACAAGGTCGTTTTCTACAACTTCGAAAACCTCTTCGATACGATCCGCAACCCGGAGATTTACGACGAGGAGTTTACGCCCGAGGGGCCCAAGAAGTGGAATACGCCCAAGTACACCAAAAAGATCAATAACCTTTCGCGCGTGTTGTTCGACATCGCCGCCATCAACAAGGACTACCCGGTGGTGATCGGCGTTTCGGAGATCGAGAACCGCAATGTCATGGAAGACGTGATCGCTACGCCCAAACTCGCCCCGGCCAATTACCGCATCGTGCACTACGATTCGCCCGATGCCCGCGGCGTGGACGTGGCGTTCTACTACCGTCCCGACGTGTTCAAGCTCGAGGGCAGCGCCCCGATCCCGTTTACGATGGAGAGCCTGCCGAATTTCCGCACGCGCGACGTGGTGACGATGTGGGGGACGATCGACGGGGAACCGTTCTATTTCATGGTGGCCCACTGGCCTTCGCGCCTGGGCGGCAAGGAGGCTTCGGCACCCAAGCGCGAGCGCGCCGCCGAGATCATGCGCCATGCCGCCGATTCGGTGCTGGCGATCAACCCCGCGACCAAGGTCGTGATGATGGGTGACTTCAACGACGACGCCACCGACAAGAGCATCACCGAGGTGCTCGGCGCCGAAGGCAACATCCGCAAGCTCCAATCGGGCGGATACTACAATCCCTTTATCGACATGCTGAAGGCGGGCATCGGTTCGCTTGCCTACCGCGACCAGTGGAACCTGTTCGACAATATCGTCGTGTCGGAGAACCTCGCTACCGGCTCGACGGGTTCGCTCAAGCTGGAGCGTGCCCCCAAGGGGAAATATTACGGCAATATTTTCCGTGCCCCCTATCTGTTCCAGCAGGAAGGCCAATACAAGGGCTACCCGCTGCGTACGTTCGTGGGCAACAATTTCCAGGGGGGATACAGCGACCACCTTCCCGTATTCATTTACATCGGTAAATAACCCAACAAAGTAATTATGAAGATCAGAGCTTTACTTGTTATCCTGCTCACGCTGGCCTGTGCCGGGGCGTATGCCCAGGACGGGGGCGTCAAAGGCAAGGTCGTCTCGCGTGACGGCCGTGTCGCACTGAGCAATGTCAAGGTGGTTGTCGAACCGCTCGGCGTCACCGTCATGACCGACAACCACGGTAATTTCAATATCGACCAGTTGCCCAAAGGGGAATACCAGTTGAAATTCGAAGCCCCCGAGTTCGAGAACCTCGACCTGGCGATCCGTGTCGACAAGATGGTCAAGAACCTCAATTCGGTGGTGATGTCCCCCGATGTGCAGTATGTCATCGACGACGCCGTGTTCGCGGAGTTCGACTCCGATACGGCGGCCGACGGGCAGTCGCTGCCTTCGTCGCTTTCGTCGTCGAAGGATGTCTTCAACAACATCGCCTCGTATAAATTCAGCGAGATGCGTTTCAACGTGCGCGGTTACGATTCGCAGTATTCGAGCATCTACCTGAACGGCATCCGGTTCAATGACGCCATGACGGGCTATGGCCCCTGGTCGTTGTGGAGCGGCCTGAACGACGCCACGCGTAACCAGGAGAATACCGCCGGGCTGCGCTCGTCGGGCTACGGCATCGACGGCATCGGCGGTACGACCAATGTCAATGCGCGCGCTTCGCAGATGCGCAAGGGCTTCCGTGCCAGCGTCGTGAACGGCAACTCGATGTACCGCTTCCGCGCGATGGTTTCCTACGCTTCGGGCCTGCTCGACAACGGATGGTCGTACGCCTTCTCGTTCTCGACCCGCCAGGGCGGCAACTCCTATGTCGACGGGGTGTACTACAATGCCTACGGTTACTTCGCATCGGTCGAAAAGCGTTTCGGCGACGACCGCCACAACCTGGCGCTGACCATCCTGGGCGCACCGACCGAGCGCGGAGCGCAGCAGGCGTCGACGCAGGAGGCCTACGACCTGTTGAGTAACAACTATTACAACCCCAATGTGGGCAAGCAGGCGCAACTCGCGCGTGCGCGATTACCACGAGCCGATCGTGATGCTCAACTACGGGTTCGACATTTCGTCGAATACCAAACTTGCTGCCGCGGCTTCGTTCCGCTTCGGCAAGAACGGCTATTCGGCCCTGACGTGGACGGACGGCCCCGACCCGCGCCCCGACTACTACCGTTACCTGCCCAGCTTCTACACGAACCGTATCCTCCAGTTGTCCGAGGGCATCGAGAGTTCGGATCTGGGGACGTACAACGACCTTGCGCTGCGTTCGATGCGCGAGTGGATCACCGACCCCAGCAAGAGCCAGATGGATTACGACAACATGTTCCGCATGAACTACAACCGCAACAAGTCCGGGGCTTCGGGCATCTACATGATCGAAGAACGCCATACCGACCAGCGCGATTTCAACTTCGCGGCCAACATCGCCCATACGTTCCGCAACCAGTCCGTGCTGCGCGGAGGCCTGACGGCGCGTGTCAACCGCACGGAGTACTACGACGAGGTGAAAGACCTGCTCGGTGCCGACTACTGGCTCGACGTGGATAAGTTCGCCCTGCGCGACAACGGCAACTACAACCCGCTGCTTTCGCAGAACGACCTGGATTATTACCTCAAGCACGGCGAGGCCCGCCGCGTCGGAGAAGGCGATAAGTTCAGCTACGATTACTACGCCAACCTGCGCCAGGCACAGGTCTGGGCGCAGTATTACGCCTCGTTCGGCGGTTTCACGATGAGCCTCGGCGGCGAGGTCGGCTATACGGCCATGTGGCGCGACGGCCGGCTGCGCAAGGGCCTCTTCGCGAACAACTCGCTCGGCAAATCGAAGACGCTCGACTACCTGACCTACAAGCTCAAGGGCGAGTTCTCGTACCGTTTCTCGGGTGCGCACGCCATCGACGCCAATGTGGCCTACATGGTCAATCCCCCGCAGTTCCGCGACGCTTTCGTTTCGGCGCGTACCCGCAATACGACTACGCCGGGCCTCGATTCCGAGAAGGTACTCGGCGTCGACCTGTCGTACAACCTCAATCTGCCGTGGATCACGGCGCGCGTTTCGGGTTACTATACCTCGGTCGCCGACCAGTCGAAGGTTATCTCGTACTATGACGATACGCAGTCGTCGTTCACCAACTTCGCCATGAGCGGCATCGACAAGCGTTACTACGGCCTCGAAGTGGGCGTCGTGGTTCCCATCTGGGGCGGCATCTCGTTCAACGGTGCCCTGAGCCTGGGCGACTACCGCTATACGTCGGACGCCAACTTCACACAGACGCGCGACAACAGCGAGGAGGTGCTCCGCGGCGACAAGGTGCTCTGGGACGACCTCTACGTCGAAAGCACGCCGCAGACGGCGCTCAACCTCGGTCTGAGCTACCGCGGCCCGCGCAACTGGTTCGCCTCGGTCGATTTCAACTACTACGACCGTATCTACCTCTCGATGAACCCCGCGCGCCGTACCCGTGCCGCTTATGCCACGGTACTGCGCCCCGACGAGGCGGCACAGCTTCCCGGCGCCGTGAAATACACGGCGCTGATGAACCTGCGCGAGCAGGAGAAATTCGACTCGGCCTATACACTCAACCTGAGCGTCGGCAAGAACTGGTACATCCACCGCATCTACCAGCTGGGCTTCAGCCTCGAGGTGAAGAATATCCTCAACGACCAGACGATCCGCACGGGCGGTTACGAACAGATGCGCCTTTCGCGCCGTACCTATGTGAACAAGGAGGGTGCGGCCGCCCAGCCGATCCAGTACTACGTACCGTTCGATTCGAAGTACTTTTACCTGCTGGGGACGACCTATTACCTGAATGTATATTTCCGCTTCTAATACGATATGACGATTATGAAAAAGATATTTCAGTTATGTGCCGTGCTGGCCGTGATGTTTGCGGTTACGGGGTGCTATAATGATTTCGATGCGCCGAAGCCCGCCAAAGTCTATACCGACGAGGATTTCGCGGGGATGAAGCATATCTCCATCGCCGATGTGAAACAGATGTTCCTCGATGAGCACAAGTCGCTCGGTGGTACGGGCAGCAACTCGAGCTGGGGCGATACGAAGTATGTACAGATCGGCCAGTCGTCCGACGGGCTGGATTACTACATCAAGGGCAAGGTGCAGTCGAGCGACGAGGAGGGCAACGTCTACAAGTCGCTCTACCTGGTGGACGATTCGGGTGCCATTGAGGTGAAGCTCACTACGGGGCTCTATTTTACCTATCCGATGGGGCGTTTCGACAAGGCCACGGGTACGATCCCCTCGAACTGGGTCTATGTCAAGGTCTCGGGCCTCTATATCGGCAACTACCGCATGATGCTGTCGCTGGGCGAGGGGCCTACCGATTCCTACAACAAGGTGGGCGAACATAAGTTCTATGCCAACTCGAACATCGAAGATCCGACGGAGATCCGCAAGCGCGTATTCCTCGGCGGGGAGACGCAGCTGGAGCTGGGCAAGGAGATCCTCGAGATCACCGAGGCCAACTGCGACGATTTCTTCGGCCAGAACGGGCAGCAGTATTTCGGGCGTCTGGTGATCCTGCGCGGCGTTACGTGTCGTTACGGGACGGTGGGGTCGAACATTTATCCCGCGTGGATGTATACCGACATCCGTCCGGTGATGAACAAGGTCTGGTACCGCTGGGCATTTAGCAACGACGGTACGAACCTCTACGGTTCGGTGCTTTTCACCTATGACAGCACCCTGCCTTCGACGACCAACAAGAAGGGTGTCTATACGGTGCGCACGAGCGGTTATTCGCGTTTCGCCCAGTATCCCGTCGTCCGCGACGGCGCGAAAGGCGATATCATGGCCATCTTCGGCATCTACTCCAAGGACTGGACATACAACTACGGCGCTTACCAGTGCACGGTCAACTATTTCGACGACATCATGTTCGACAAAGACGCCTTCCTGACGGAGGCGGAGGTCGAGGAGCTGACCCCGGCCGATTCATGGGTTACGCCCGACACGTCGGACGACGAGTATACCGAATAACCCGCTCCGGCAGAAACGACGGCCGCCCTCGGAAAGGCGGCCGTTTTTTCGTTGCCGGTGATACCGGGAAGCGTTAAAATCCGTATCTTTGCGAAGGATATTCACTCCTGACCGATGAAAGATTTTGCAGCCATAGATTTCGAGACGGCCAACGGCCGGCGTACGAGCGTTTGCTCGGTGGGCGTCGTCGTGGTGCGTGGCGGCGAGGTGGTCGACACGCTTTACAGCCTGATCCGCCCGCGTCCTAATTTTTACAGCCGTTTCACCACGGCCATCCACGGCCTCAGCTACGAGGATACGGCCCAGGCGCCCGATTTCGCCGACGTGTGGAAGCAGATTGCGCCCCGTATCGAGGGGCTGCCGCTCGTGGCGCACAACTCGCCCTTCGACGAGGGGTGCCTGCGCGCCGTGTTCGAGTTGTACGGGATGCCTTATCCCGGCTACCGGTTCTATTGTACGTGCCGTGCCTCGCGCAGGACGTTCGGCAGCAGCCTGCCCAACCACCAGCTCCATACCGTGTCGGCGGCGTGCGGTTTCGACCTTGCCAACCACCACCATGCCCTGGCCGATGCCGAGGCGTGCGCGCGGATCGCGCTGAAAATCCTGTAACGGGGTTCCTGTCCCGAAACAGAAACTCCCGGCAATAGCCGGGAGTTTTCGTATTTTCCTGTTGCCGGGTCAGAGCCCCAGCTCCAGCTGGAAGCGGATCTCCCAGCGGTTGTAATCGGGGTCAAACGATTCGCTGCGGTGGTTGTACGACATGTCTGCCTGTACCTTAAGGCTGTGGCCGATGATGTAACGGGTGACGCCTACGGTCGTCTGGTTCCAGCGTTTGTACCCCGCAAAGGGTTGTACTTCGTGCTCGGGGAAGAGCGTCGAATTACGCAGGGCGACCTCCCATTTCTTGTCGAACAGGTAGCTGGTCTGTATGTTGAGCCCCTGCCCGCTGTATACGAAGGCATTGCTCTGGGGGTCGAACAGCGGTCGGTCGCAGCTGCGTCCCATGAAATCGGTATAGAATGCGAATCCCCGGTACTTGAGGATGAAATCCGCAAAATAGGAGCCGATGTTGCGGGTCGCGTCGTCCGGCATGACGGCGCCGCGCTGGCCTTTCAGGCGCGATGCCTTGTGGTTGTAGGAGTAGGCTCCGGCCACGAGTATCTTGACCTGCTCCTCGCCTTCGAAATCTCCCTCCATCACGTCGCCTTTCGACTTGAACCGCCCCAGCGGGTAGAGCTCCAGCCGTCCCGTGTAGGCAAGCCCGCCGTTGGACGAACTGCCCCAGTTGCGGCCTTCGCCCAGCGTCACCGAACCTTTGGCCGAGAGGTTGAAGCCCTCGCCCCCGCGCATGTTGTATTCGCCGAAGAACCCGAAATCGCGGTCGAGGTTGAACTCGCTGTTGACGATGCTGCGGTCGACAAATTGCAGGGCGCTCGAAGAGTTAATGCGCGCCCGGTTGGCCTTGATCTTGGTCTGCCCGAACCCGATGTTCCACTTGGGGCTGGGGACGTAGTAGACGATTGCGTCGCGCACAATGTTCATATTGCCGTTGGGCAGCGGTTCCGTGTCGTAGGAGGTGAATCCCAGCTGAACCGAATAGACCAGTTTCGGGGAATAGATGTACCCGTCGAAGCGCAGGCGCAGGCGCTTGACCTGCGCATCGGTTTTCGTGAGCGTGAAATCCTTGTCGAACGAGAGTCCCACCATGTTCTGCATCCGGAAGCGCATCGTCAGTGAGAACCAGTTGCTTTTGGGACGGAACGTGATGCCCTTGCCGACTTCGAGGTTGGGCATGTTGCGTACGCGCTCCAACAGTTCGTGTTCGTCTTCGAGCGAATCGGCGGAGATGAATTCGGTTTGCCTCAGTGGCGAGCGTTCCTGTGCTGTAGCGATTGCGCAGCTGCACGTCAGCATGAGCAGAAGGAGTGTCTTTTTCATGTCGGTCTTGTCTGTCTGTTTGTTTCGTTTTGTTTCGTTTCGGCCGGGTTCGGGCAAAAATACAAAAAATATGCTCTTACCCGGTTAAGTCGCTGCAAAGTTGGGCGGTAAACCTGAAAAGAATATGAAATAGCCGTTGGAATCTTCCCGAAAAGGAACTAAATTTGTGGTGCGGCATCCGTGCACGGTTTCCGTTGGCGGCATGTCGCCTGCCGGACAATAAACCTGCCGGTTTTACGTTTTATGAAACGACAGAAAAATAAAAAGACGATGACAACGACAAAATTCAAGGGCACGCCCGTGCATATCGACGGCGAATTCATCCGGGCCGGCGCCCAGGCTCCCGATTTCGAATTGGTAAAGGGGGATCTCTCCCCGCTGAAACTCAGTGACCTGAAAGGCAAGCGCGTCGTGCTGAACATATTTCCCAGCCTCGATACGGGCGTCTGTGCGACTTCGGTGCGAAAATTCAATAAGCTGGCATCTTCGCTGCCCGACACGGTCGTCGTGGCCGTGTCGAAAGACCTGCCTTTCGCGCAGTCCCGGTTCTGTACGACCGAGGGTATCGCCAACGTCGTTCCCGCGTCGGATTTCCGTGCTGCGGGTTTTGCCGGCGCCTATGGCGTGCTGATGGCCGACGGCCCGCTGGCTGGGTTGCTCGCCCGTGCCGTGGTGGTGATCGACAAGGCGGGGAAGGTGGTCTACACCCAGCTCGTGCCCGAAATTACCGAGGAACCCGATTACGATGCGGCCGTCGAGGCCGTGAAAGCCTTTTAAACTTAATTAAATAGAACGAAATGATACGATTGAATGTTTTTATCCGTACGACGGATTCCAACCGCGAGGAAGTGGTAAATACGGCCAGGGAACTGGTGGCGGCTTCGCTCAAGGACGAAGGCTGCGTGGCCTATGACCTGTTCGAAAGCACTACGCGCAATGACGTGCTGATGATCTGCGAGACGTGGAGCGACGCCAAGGCGCTGGCCGCGCACGAGCAGGCGTCGCATTTCACGACCCTCGTACCGCGCCTGCACCAGCTCGGCGAGATGAAACTCGAAAAGTTCGTCTTCTGATTCGGTGTCCATGCGGCGGGAAATCCGTTCGCCTTAGAAGGAAAGACAGATATGGAACAGGCCGGCTGGTAATACCAGCCGGCCTGTTCGTATTCGTAAGGATGACCTGCCCGCACTTTAGAACGGATAGCCGATCGCCAGGTGGAACCCGAGCCCGTCCTTGAAACTGGAGATGTTGTAATACCCCGTCTTGTCGGGATTGGGGTAGGGGGTGTGGATGCCGATTCCGAGGTCGGCACGGATGACCAGGTAGCTGATGTCGTAACGCAACCCGAATCCGGTGCCCAGCGCGATTTCATTGAGCAGCCCTTTCCATTTCAGTTCCGCACCGGGGCGTTTGGGGTCTTTTTTCAGCAGCCAGATATTCCCGGCGTCGAGGAAAACGGCGCCGTTCAGGCGTCCCATGATGCCGAAGCGGTATTCGACGTTGGCCTCCAGCTTGAAATCGCCCGTCTGGTCGAGATAGCCGTTGCGGTTGTTGGCCGGGGGACGGTAGCTGCCCGGCCCGAGCGACCGGATCGTGAAGGCGCGGATGCTGTTGGCGCCCCCGATGTAGAACTGTTCGCTGTACGGCATCACCTCGGAATTCCCGTAGGCATATCCCACGCCGACGAGCAGCCGCGTCGCCAGCCAGTTGTTCCGGCGCCCGATGCGGTGGTAGAACTTCACTTCGCTCACCTCCTTGACAAACTGCGAAAAGCGGTTTCCGAACAGATGCTGGGGCTGTTTTTCGCCGAACAGGCTCAGGATGCCCGAGAGGAGGTTCCCGGCCGAGGTGACGCTGTTCTGCCAGTAGAAGCGCCGGTTGGTGCTGCCGTAGGTCTTGTCGAACGTATAGGTATAGTTGATCGACGGTACGAACTGGTTGCGGAAACTCATGGCGATGGCCGGGTTCTCGTCCATCGTCTTGTCGAAGGCTTCGGTCGTGTGCAGCAGCTTGTTGTAGGTCAGCTTGAAGAGCGTCAGCGCATGGCGGCTGTACGGCGAGGTCTGGAAGTTGTAGCCCATCGACCCGCTGAACGCCACGAGCCGGAAAAAGTCGGGCCGGTTCATCAGGTCCGCCCCGAGCTGGAAGGAGGTGCTCCCGGGATAGCGCTGCCGGCGCAGCATCGACTGCGGCACGAGCAGCCGCGGGACGTTGAGCGTCGCATTGAGCCCCAGCTCGTAGGAGTTGAGCTGCGAAGAACGGCCGCCCGAACGTTTGTTGCCCGTCTGCCATTCGTACGAACCGTTGAGCGCCACCGACAGCACCTCGCCGCCCCGGAACAGATTGTTGTTGCTGACTTTGAAGGCGATGCCGGGGCCGAGGAAGCTGTTCGACTTGGAGGTGACGTCCGTTTCAAGGGCCGCTTCGAGCGGATAGTCGAAGCGGGCGTCGATTCCGACATCGAGCGTGTCGGAGCCCCGCAGCGAATCGACCGGCGCGACATTCAGCGAGACCGACCGGAAAACGCCCAGCTTGTTCAGATTGGTCAGCGTGCGGTCCTGAGCCCCGACGGTGAACAGCTCTCCGCGTTCGAGCGTCAGCGCCCGGGAGAGCAGCCGGGGCCGGATCCGCATCGGCCGCTGCGCGATGACCTCCGCTCCCCGCAGACGAAGCGTATCGGGTCTGCCGGGTTTCGGGTCGGTCAGCCGGACCGTCACCTTGCCCACACGGTAGGGTTTGAGCGCCACGGCCGGCGCATCGGATTTGAGGTTCAGGCGCAGCGCGACCCCGCGCGGCGAAAGGGTCGTGTCAGCCTGGTATTCGAGGTACTCGGGCCGGAAATAGTAATACCCCCGTTCGCGGAGCGACTGCGCCATCCGCCGGCAGACCGGCGACTGCATCATGCCGCGGGAGGGCGTGTTCGCACGGGTGGTAAAAGGCGGCACCATCCACACCGGCGACGAGATGAAGCTGCTGCCCACCCCGGCAGACCTGCCCCTGCGCGCGGCGGTGATCACCCTTTCCGATAAGGGCAGCCGCGGCGAACGGGAGGACAAAAGCGGCCCGCTGATTGTGGAAATGCTCACCGCCGCTGGCTATGTGGTGGAAGAGACCATGATCCTGCCGGACGAGGCAAAGGCGCTGAAAGCGCAGCTCATTCGCATGGCAGACGGTCGTCAGGTGAACCTTGTGCTCACCACCGGCGGCACCGGCTTCTCCCCCCGGGACATCACCCCGGAAGCCACCTGCGCCGTTGCCGACCGCAACGCCCCCGGCATTGCTGAAGCTATGCGCTACCACAGCCTGAGCATCACCCCGCGCGGGATGCTGAGCCGCGGCGTCAGTGTGCTGCGCGGCAAGACTTTGATCGTCAACCTGCCGGGCAGCCCCAAGGCAGTGCAGGAGAACCTCGAGTACATTCTGCCCAGCTTGGAGCACGGGGTACGCATTGCTGCGGGTCTGGACGGCGAGTGCGCCCGCAAGTAAGGTTTCTCTGCCCTGTTTTCCTTGACGGGGCGTAGAAATAAATATTTTTTACTTGAAGTAAGGAGAAACAGAGATGAACGACCATCGCATTTCCCGCCGGAGCTTTCTGGTCGCAGCCGGTATGGCCGGTGCAGCCGCTGCCCTCACCGCCTGCGGCGGCGCTTCCAGCGCAGCATCGTCCGTGGCTTCCTCTGCCGCCGCTTCCTCGGAAGCAGCCCAGAGCGTGGAGCTGATCGTGTTTGCCGCCGCCTCTCTCACCGAGACGTTGAACGCTATCGGTGAGAGCTATACGGCAGAGCACCCGGAGGTGACCTTCCGGTTCAACTTCGACTCTTCCGGCACCCTCAAGACCCAGATCCAGGAGGGCGCGGATTGCGATCTGTTCATCTCTGCCGGTCAGAAGCAGATGAACCAGCTGGACATCACCGCTTCTGCCGATGTGAACAAGGATGGTCTTGACTTTGTGGATGCCGACAGCCGCGTGAACCTGTTGGAGAACAAGGTGGTGCTCTGCGTGCCGGAGGGCAGCGACAAGGGCATTGACAGCTTTGACGCACTGGCCGAGCACCTGAAGGCGCAGGATATCCTGTTCTGCATGGGCAACAGCGATGTGCCCGTGGGCCAGTACACCCAGAAGATCCTTGCCTACTACCAGCTGGACGAAGCTGCACTGGCCGCTGCGGGCGTGATCACCTACGGCTCCAACGTCAAGGAGGTGACCACGCAGGTCACCGAAGGCAGCGTGGATGCAGGTGTCGTTTACTGCACTGATGCTTATAGCGCCGGTCTGACCCCCGTGGACGAGGCCACTAAGGAGATGTGCGGTCAGGTCATCTACCCCGCCGCCGTACTGAAGGCCGCCCCCAACGCCGAGACTGCCAAGGAGTTTTTGGCTTACTTACAGACCGACAAGGCCATGACCGTATTCGAGGGTGTGGGCTTCAGCGCCGTATAAAGGAGCAGGAATGGACTGGTATCCGTTGTGGAACAGCCTGCGCATTGCTTTGATCAGCTGCGCGGCGGTGTTCTTTCTTGGCATTTTTGCGGCTTACTATATCGCCCGGCTGCCCCGGGTGGTCAAGGGTGTGCTGGATGTGCTGCTCACCCTGCCTATGGTGTTGCCGCCCACGGTGGTGGGCTACTTTCTGCTGCTGCTCTTCGGCGCAAAGCGGCCGCTGGGCATCTTTTTCATGCAGCAGTTCGGGGTAAAACTGGTCATGAACTGGTACAGCGCCATCTTTGCATCCATCGTAGTGGCATTTCCACTGATGTACCGCACCGCGCGCGGCGCGTTTGAAAGCTTTGACGAAACGCTGGCATGGTCGGCGCAAACGCTGGGCCAGTCGGACGTGTGGATCT
>OMFP01000431.1_pt1 | contig 18177 bp, 15 predicted proteins | sample 1674221 | NCBI WGS metagenome assembly OMFP01 (sample SAMEA103958152, study PRJEB25191) | human gut metagenome | biome: human-associated habitat [ENVO:00009003]; feature: intestine environment [ENVO:2100002]; material: feces | place: Germany | collected 2013/2015
AGCGCAGGTATTTCTCCAGCACATCCTCCATGATATAGCTGCGGAGGTTGCCGATATGGGCAAAATGATAGACCGTGGGGCCGCAGGTGTACATTTTGACCAGTTTCGGGTCGTTGGGGATGAATTCTTCTTTTTTATGGGTTGCAGAGTTGTACAGGTACATATCAATTCTCCTTTTGGACGTCGTTGATCTGTTGTTCCAGCAGCGCCATGCGGCGCTTGAGTTCTTCGATTTCCAGCATGACCGGGTCCGGTGTGTGGATGTGGTCGAGCTTGTCGCCGCACAGCCGGACGATCCGGCCGGGAACGCCGACGACGGTCGCGCCGGGCGGCACCTCGCGCAGGACCACGGCGTTGGCGGCGATGCGCGCATTGTCGCCGACACGGAAAGGCCCGAGGACCTTTGCGCCGGAGCCGACCATGACGTTGTTGCCGAGCGTCGGATGGCGCTTGCCGACGTCCTTGCCGGTGCCGCCGAGCGTCACGCCCTGATAGAGCAGACAGTCGTCGCCGATCTGGGTCGTCTCGCCGATCACGATCCCGGCGCCGTGGTCAATGACCAGACGGCGGCCGATCTGCGCGCCGGGGTGTATTTCAATTCCGGTCCACATTTTCGACCACTGCGAGATCACGCGCGCGATAAAAAAGCAGCGATGCCGGTAAAACCAGTGCGCGATGCGGTAATCGATCGTCGCGTGCAGGCCGTTGTACAGCAGCACGACCTCGATTGCCGAGCGCGCGGCAGGGTCGTTTCTTTTGTATGCCCGGATATCCTCCAACAGATGCAAAGACAGCTCCTCCAAATCACAATAAAACCCGCCTCTTTTTCTCAAGAGGCGGGTCATTAAACTCGCGGTTCCACTCTGATTTCTCACTCAGGCTTTGACGTAAGCCCAGACGGGGTCTCCCCTCGCTCACGAACGCACGTTCCCGCAGAAGCTTTTGCTCCCGTTTGCAGCCGACGGCGGAAGCTCTCTGAAAAAGCGGATATGCGGTACTCTTTTCGGTCAACGCGATATTCATTTTTCTTGGGAAATCATATCATTGGAATACGAAAAAGTCAAGCTTTCTTACCGAGACCAAGGCAATGCCAGTTCTTGACGAAGTATTCTACGCCGGAATACACCGTCGTGACAAGGATGACCACGTTCACGACCGTATCGAGGACCGGCACATTCGGAAGGACCATCATGGCGATCAGACCGACCATGGTGCAGGAGGTCTTGATTTTGCCGCTCCAGCCGGCGGCGATGACCGTACCGTTGTTGGCGGCGACCATGCGCAGGCCGCTGATGGCAAATTCCCGCGCGATGACGATGAACACCAGCCAGGACGGCATCCGGCCCCAGCCGACGAAAATCATCATGCAGGCCGTCACGAGCAGCTTATCTGCCAGCGGATCGAGGAATTTGCCGAAGTCGCTGACCTGATTGTAATGCCGGGCGATATAGCCGTCCAGGAAGTCGGAGACGCTGGCGATGATGAACACAGCCACAGCCGCCCAGCGCAGCCATTCCGCCCCACCGGCCGACAGAAGCATCAGGACCATATACACCGGGATCAGCACCACACGGACAAGGGTAATTTTACTCGCAGTCGTCATTGTATTCTTCCTCCAGCACACCGACAAGCTCACCGTCATAGGCGTCCACCACACGGACGTCGGCAAAGTCACCGGTCTTGATATGTTTTTCCGCCGTAAACCAGATCTTCCCGTCGATATCCGGCGAGTCGGCAAAGGTCCGGCCGTAATAGCTCTCTTCATCGGGATCGTAGCCCTCGCACAGGACCTGCATGGTCTTGCCGATGCACGATTCGTTGTAATCGTCCATGATGCGGGACTGGATCTCAGCGACCATGTCCGCGCGCTGCCGGGCGATCTCGGTATCAGGATATTCCATCTCTGCCGCGCGCGTGCCCTCCTCCGGGGAGAACGCAAACGCACCGACGCGCTCGAGCTTGTATTCCTTCAAAAAGTCACAGAGCTGGGCAAATTCCGCCTCGCCCTCGCCGGGAAGGCCGGTGATAAGGCTCGTGCGGAGCACAAGGCCTGGGATCTCGCGGCGGAGCTTGGCGAACAGCTCCTTGACGTATTCGCCGTTGCCGCGGCGGTTCATGCGGCGGAGGATATCGTCGTTGATGTGCTGGATCGGGATATCCAGATACTTGACGATCTTCGGCTCGTTCGCCAGCACGTCAATCAGCTCCTGTGACATCTCATCCGGATAGAGATAGTGCACGCGGATCCAGACAAGCCCGTCGATCCGGCACAGCTGCCGCAGCAGCTCCGCGAGCTTCCGCTCGCCGTAGAGATCGAGACCGTAGCGGCTGGTATCCTGCGCGACGACGATCAGCTCCTTGACGCCGTCGGCCGCAAGCTGCTCCGCCTCCTTGACGAGCTCCTCGATCGGGCGGCTGCGCAGCTTGCCGCGCAGCTTCGGGATGATGCAGTAGGCACAGTGGTTGTCGCAGCCCTCGGCGATCTTCAGATAGGCATAATACTCCGGCGTGGTCAGGATACGGCCGTCCTCCGACTGGTCTGCATTGATATCGTCGAAGCGCTTGTAGCGTTTGCCGCTCAGCACCTGCCCGACCGCGTTGGCAACGTCAAAGTAGGAGCCGGTGCCAAGCACGCCGTCGACCTCCGGCATTTCCTGCAGAATCTCCTCCTGATAGCGCTGTGCAAGACAGCCGGTGACCAGGATCTTCTGGATCCGGCCCTCCGCCTTGAGCTGCGCCATGGCGAGAATGTTGTCGATGGCCTCGGTCTTTGCGGACTCGATAAAGCCGCAGGTGTTGACGATGACGAGCTCCGCACCGTCGGGGTCGGGGCTGATCTCATACCCTGCCTGCCGCAGCAGCCAGAGCATATGCTCGGCATTGACCTGATTTTTGGCGCAGCCAAGCGAGATCATGCCTATCGTGTGGGTCATGGTATGTAGTCCTCCGTGTTTTCCTCCAGCTCCAGATCTGCGCGGTAGCGCCGCAGACCCGCCTGGATATCCTTCCAGCTGTGACCGCGGCGAATGAGCGCGTCCACAGTTCGTTTCACTTCTTTGTCGTCCGGGTCCTTCCCCTGCCAGCGGCGGGCCAGAAAACGGTCGATGGCATCGTCCATCTCCGGGAGGTCGGCGAGCGCGTCGTCCCAGAATTCCTGGGGGATCCCCTTCTCATACAGGATATTTTTGATGCGGCTTTTGCCATAGCCTTTGGCAGCGGCACTGGCAACGAGCTGCCGCGCCGTCTCGCCGTCGTCGAGCAAATGCAGCTCCTTGAGCCAACCGACAGCCTCTTTCGCGTCAGCCGCCTCTTCGCCCTTCTGCACCAGCCGCTTCTGCAGCTCCCGTTCGGACACACCGGCCGCCGCGACGATCCGCACGGCCCGCGCCCTGGCCGAAGCCTTCCCGGCCGCGGCCAGCAGTGCCTGATAATCCTCCTCCGACAGCTCCATCCCACTGTAGAGACCGAAGTCCGCGAGCAGATAGGGCTGCGTCTTGAGGACGGTCTCGTCGTCGAAGACGAGCTTCACACGCCCGGACTGCGGCAGCTCCTGGATTGAGAGCAGACGCATCAGTCGTCGTTAAAATCGTCGGCAGAGACGCTGACGGGCTTGGCCGCGGCAGACGCAGGCGGCTTGGCGTTCTTGCCCTGCAGCTTCCACATGTTGTCGCGGATCTCCTGCTCGATGCGGTCGGCGACGTCGGGATGGTCGATCAGATACTGCTTGGCAGAATCGCGGCCCTGGCCGATGCGCTCATCGCCGATGGAGAACCAGCTGCCGCTCTTGTTGATGAGCTCGAGCTGCACGGCAAGGTCGACCATTTCGCCCCACTTGGAGATGCCTTCGCCGTACATGATATCGAAATATGCCTCTTTGAAGGGGGGCGCGCACTTGTTCTTGACGATCTTCGCGCGCGTGCGGTTACCGATGACCTCGGAGCCGTTCTTGATGGCCTCGGTGCGGCGGATGTCGATCCGGACGGACGCGTAGAACTTCAGCGCGTTGCCGCCGGTGGTCGTCTCGGGGTTGCCGTACATGACGCCGATCTTCATACGCAGCTGGTTGATGAAGATGACGACGCAGTTGGTCTTGGAAATGTTGCCGGCAAGCTTCCGCAGCGCCTGCGACATGAGCCTGGCCTGCAGGCCGACGAAGGTGTCGCCCATCTCGCCCTCGATCTCCGCCCGCGGTGTCAGCGCCGCGACAGAGTCGACGACCACGACGTCGACTGCGCCGGAGCGGACCAGCGCGTCGGTGATCTCCAGCGCCTGCTCGCCGGTATCCGGCTGGGAGACGAGCATGGAGTCGATATCGACGCCGATCCTTGCCGCGTAATCCGGATCAAGGGCATGCTCCGCGTCGACGAACGCGACCTCGCCGCCGCGCTTCTGCGCCTGCGCCACGATATGCAGCGCCAGCGTGGTCTTGCCGGAAGATTCCGGGCCGTAGATCTCAATGATCCGCCCCTTCGGCACGCCGCCGATGCCGAGCGCGGCGTCGAGCGCCAGCGAGCCGGTCGGGATGGCGTCGACCTGCAGATCAGGGCGGTCGCCCAGGCGCATGACCGCGCCCTTGCCGAAGTTTTTCTCGATCTGCCGGATGGCGGTATCGAGCGCCTGTTTCTTGTCGTTATTGGGAGTCTGATCGGCTGTTTTTTTTCTTTCCATCGTCTCAGTTCCTTCCTCTTTGGTGTTTACAAACACTATACCACAATGTTCGAATAAAATCAAACGTTTGTTTTATTTTTTCGTACCGCGGGCTGCGCGGATCACGCCGCGCAGGTCTTTGCGCAGGGCAATATCGGTGTAACCGTATTCCTGAAGGATCATCGACACGGCCACGTGCTGGCCGAGACCGAACTCAAAGCAGAGATAGCCGCCGCTGGCGATCAGCCGCGTAAAGTTCTCCGCCACTGCGCGGTAAAAATCCAGCCCGTCCGCCCCACCGTCGAGCGCCAGCGCCGGTTCGTAGTCACGGACCGAGGGCTCCAGCTGGGTCATCTCCTCCGCGGTCACATACGGCGGATTGCATACCGGCGAGGCATAAACTGCGTCCGGCGCAAGGCGGTGCATCAGCCAGCAGACGCCCACTACGTCGGCCAGCGCGTCGAGCGTGCCGACAAAGGACGGCGCGGGCTTTTTCGCGTCGAGGCCGATGGCTGTCACGCGGTTCATGAGCTTCAGCCGCTTGATGTTCCGCTTGGCCACGGCCAGTGCCGGGCGAGAGATATCCGCCAGCGTCACATGCGCATCCGGCAGCTGATGGGCGATAGCCAGCCCGATGCAGCCGCTCCCGCAGCAAAGATCGAGCACGCGCGGCGACGGATGGCCGGTCCGCAGCACCTCCAGCGCCAGATCCGTGACGGCCATCGTGTCGTCACGCGGGATCAGGACATCCGGCGTGACCTCGAGCGAGATCCCGTAGAAATTCCATTGCCCGAGGATATAGGGCAGCGGCTCATGGGCGAGCATTCGGTTTACATAACCGTTCAGATCTGCTTCGATCTGCTCGCTGGCATACAGGTTGGCATCCGCCAGCACGGCGGCGACGGATTTCCCGGACGCAAACGCCAGCAGCTCGCGCGCGGCGGCTGCGGCATTCTCACCTTCTGTGGGCAGCAGAGCCCGCCGGGCCTGCAGATACAGGTCTCCGTACTTCTTTACCATCGGTCGGCCCCTGCCTCGTCCGGCAGGACGAGCTTCAGCGCCTCGATGCCGACCTCCAGCATGGAATCATCCGGTTCGTTGGTCGTGAAATTCTGGAACCACATGCCGGGGGCGGTCAGGATCCGCGTCAGCCAGTTGTCATGGCGGCCGACCAGGCGGTTAAACTCATAGCTGATGGCCACCACGAACGGCAGAAGTGCCAGCCGGACGACCAGCCGGACGAGCATATTGCTCGTCGGCAGCACCGCGCTGACCAGCGCGAAAAGCAAAATGGAGATCATGACGACGACGAACAGGAAGCTCGTGCCGCAGCGCGGGTGGAGTCTTGTCATGCCGCGGCAGTTTTCCACGGTCAGGGGCAGCTGTGCCTCATAGCAGCGGATGGTCTTATGCTCCGCGCCGTGGTAGGAGAAGACACGCTTCATGTCCTTCATTTTGGAGATCAGGATCATATAGCCCATAAAGATCGCGATGCGGATCACGCCCTCGATCAGGCTGCGGATCACGGCGCTGTGGATCACGCGGTCAAACAGGCCGCTGATCAGCGTCGGCAGCAGGAAGAACAGGCCGACGGAAAACAGCACACCGAGCACGACGGAGAACGAGATCACCGCCTTCTCCATCTTTTCACTGCCAAGCTTTTTTTCCAGCCACTCGTCAAATTTGGAGGGCTTGGCGTCTTCCTCCTCGGGGAAAAACTCCGCCGAGTACATAAGCGCCTTCACGCCCGAGACCATCGACGAGGCGAAATTCACCACGCCGCGGATGAGCGGCCATTTTGCGATGCCCGTGCGCTTTTTGAGCGGCTCGACCTTCGTGACGATGCCCTCAGGCCCGCGCACGACGATCGACCGCTTGTCTGGCCCCTGCATCATAATGCCCTCGATCAGCGCCTGACCGCCGATGAGCGTCTTGAATTTTTCCTGGATGACAGATTCGTTCTCTTTTTTCATGAAAGCCTCTTATTCCTCCCCCGTGGGGATACAGATCGTGACGAGCGTGCCGCCGCCCTCTGCATTTTCGAGCGTCAGCGTGCCGCCGTGCATGGTGACGATCTCCTCGCACACGGCAAGGCCGATGCCGCTGCCGCGGGCTTTGGAGCTGCCCTTGTAAAATTTGAGCTTGACGCGGGGAAGCTCTTCTTCCGGGATGCCGGGGCCGTAGTCCCGGATACGGATGACGACGAAGCGGTCTTCATGCGCGATGGAGGCGTCGATGCGCTTGCCCTCGCCGCCGTGCTTGGCCGCATTGTCGAGAATGTTGAGAAACACCTGCCGCATCCGCGCCACGTCGCAGGGGATCTCGGGAATGTCTTCCTCGCAGCCGTCGTAGTGCAGGCAGATGCCCTCCTGCTTCAGCCGGTTGCCGTACATGAAGACGGTATCTTCAAACTCCGCCAGGATATCGGCCGTTTCGACATGCAGTGTAAAGCGGCCGTCCTGCATCCGCGTGAATTCCAGCAGCTCCTCGACCATACCGGTCAGGCGCTTGGCCTCCCGCGCGATGATGACGACGCCGCGGCGCGTCTCCGCGTCCAGGTTTTCCGACGTCAGCAGCGTCTCGCCCCAGCCGGAGATGGCTGTGAGGGGCGTCCGCAGCTCATGCGAGACAGAGGAAATGAACTCCGTCTGCGTCTTTTCAGCCTGTCCGATCTTGACGGACATATCGTTAATCGTGCTGACCAGCTCGCCGATCTCATCATCGTACTGCCCAGGGATCTGCACGCCGTAGGAGCCGGCGGCGATGCGCTTGGCCGTCGCGTTGATCTGCGAGACCGGCACAAGGATGGAGCGGATAAAAAAACTGCTCAGAAAGAAGATCGAGCCGATGAACAGAAGCCCGACCGTCACCGCGATGAGCGCGATCATGAGGACCTGCAGGTCCGCGTTGCGCAGGCTCGTCACATAGCGCAGCACGCCGATGACCTCGCCGTTGGTGTAGATCATCGGGCTGGACACAGCGAGGATGCGCTCGCCGGTCAGGGGGTTGCGGCCCTTGTAGTGCCGGGTCTGCTGGCTGTCGATGGCCTGCTGGATCTCCGGCGTGGAGGGCGATCGGCCCGCGAATTTCCCGTAGGAGGAGGCAACGATCTTGCCGCCCGGCGAGATGAACTGCAGCTCCAGCCGGTCTTTATCTTCAAACGTCTTGGCAAATTTGATGCAGGACTGATAGTATTCGTTGTAGCTCTGGCCAATATAATTGCTGAAAAAATCGGTTGTCGTCTTCGCCCTGTTTTCAAGGCCGGAGCGCAGGTTCGTATCGTAATAGGCCGCCATGGAGAGCACGACGCCAAGCACGCACGCCAGCACCAGCAGCATGATGACGCCCACATTGTTCACGAACCAGCGCCGCTCGATGCCGGACAACCGTTTCTTTTTCTTCAAGCGTTTTCACCTCGTGCGCCGTACCGGCGCTTCCCTGCTTCTTCTCAGGCGCCCCATTTGTATCCGAAGCCCCAGACCGTCGTGATGTAGGTCGGGCTCGCGGTATCGTCTTCGATCTTGATGCGAAGACGGCGGATGTTGACGTCGACGATCTTGAGCTCACCGTCATAGTCGCGGCCCCAGACCGCCGCCAGAATGTCCTCGCGGGACAGCGCCCGCCCGGGATTCTGCATGAACAGCTTCACGATGGCATATTCCACCTGCGTGAGCTTGATGCGGCGGCCGTCTTTGTCGAGTGTGCGGTTGCGCGTGTTGAGTACGAACGGGCCGTGCTTGAGCTCGATTTGGTTGGACGAGCCGTCCGAGTCGATGCGGCGGTAGAGCGCGTCGATCCGCGCTGTCAGCTCCGCGGGGCTGAAGGGCTTGGTCATATAGTCATCCGCACCGGTCATGAGGCCGGTGATCTTGTCCATCTCCTGGCTTCTTGCAGTTAACATAATAATACCGATTTTTTTATCCGTCGCCCGGATGCTGCGGCAGACCTCAAAGCCGTCGATCCCGGGCAGCATAATATCCAGAATGGCGACGCCGACGTCCGGATTGGCCTTCAGAAGCTCCAGCGCTTCCTCGCCCGTCCCGGCCTCCACGACTTCGTAGCCGGCGCGCTTGAGGTTGATGACCACAAAGCTCCGGATGCTGACCTCGTCTTCCAGAATCATTACTTTCTTCATTCCATTACGCTCCTCACGTCTCTCCCGAATTCCAGTCAATATGAATAAAGTGGAACATGCCTCTGAGCGTCTGCTCGGAAAGCTCGCCTGCCCACTTCCCTGCTGCAAGCTGCGCTGCGTATGTGATATCGCCCTTCTCGGCAAGGAGGAACCGGCCGTCAGACGAAGCGAGCTGCGCCCGGTCGTCGCCGGAGAAGGCATAGATGGTGAAGATCGGCTCCGTGTGCGTCTCATCCTTCCACTCGGAGAAGACGTAGCCGCGGACACCGCCGACCTCTTCGCTGCGGGTGATGCAGAGCCGGTTCTGCCACCGGTCCGGCAGGGATAAGAACCAGCCGCCGGAAAAGCTGTGATAGGTCGTCATCTTCGGTGTGCTGCGGCCCTGCAGGTCTAAATTATACCAGCTGATGACGCTGTAGTTCTCCTCCGAGCCCGCAGCCGACGGCAGCGGAAGGATCTGCGGCAGCTCGATGAGTCCGTCGCTGTCCACATCGGTGGCGTAGACGTAATAGCTGCGCACGGTGGAAAGCGCGCTGCCCGGGTCGGCAGCGGTAATGTTGCGGAACACGCCGTCCCGGAAGGCAAACACGTCGGTCGCAAGCCCGTTCTCTTCATAGGCGCTCGCCACAAAGACAGCCGGGACATCTTCCATCAGATCACCGGACACAATGCGCTTGACCGGCGACGCGCCGGCCGTCAGATACGCCTCCGGCTCGCGCTCCATCTGGTCGCCCTGCCAGCGGTAGAGCTCGGCCACGCCCTGCGGCTGCTCCGCGTCAAAGCGGAGGACGAACAGATCCGTCCGCCCGTCTTCGTCGAGATCGACGCAGCGGTATTCCGAGTAATTCGTGCTCAGCAGCTCGACCACGTGCCCGCCGGTGTACGAATACGCGCACAGCGACTGCAGCACGTCCGTGGAAAGCTGCCGCCCGATGACCAGCTCAACACCGGGGCCGCCGGTCAGCGGCACGTATTCCACGCTCGCAAAGCTGGTACCGTCGCCCTCGATCACGTCCATGAGCTGATAATCCTCATCGACGCGGGAAAAGATGCAGGCCTTGAGCGGCTTGTCGCCCGTCGTTTTCAGGAAAGCGACCGCCTCTTCCGTCCCGTCGCCGTCCAGATCGGCCAGCTGGACCGACTGCTGGTTCATGCCGGAGACCGGCGCGGCGTAGGACGCGTTCTGGCTGGACATGACCTGATCGATGGCCTGTTCCAGCCGGTTATATTCATCAGAGTGCTTAGGGAGCGTGTACAGCTCGTCGACGGTCTTGACAAAGCAGCCGGACAGGACCAGCGACATTGCCGCGGCCAGCACGGCCAGCAGCATCCGTTTCATCCGCAACCGCAACGCAAATCCCCCTTTTCCCATAAAATACAGTATAACATGCCAGGTTGCAAAAGTGTAGCGAATTTGTAAAAAAGCGACTACTTTACGATCACATTTTTTTCGCCGAGCAGCTCGCGCATCTCGCGGAGCATCCGCTCATCGATCGCGCACTTGCCGCCCATTCTCGCGCCGCTATCCGCGTAATAGACCACGGCCTTCGCCTTGCCCGGGAACATTTTCAAAACCGGGAAGACCTTCCGGGCGCTGCTCTGCGCCGAATCCTCGATCCGAAGATACACGGTATGCGCCTGCGCGGCAGCCTGCCGCGCGGCCTGGGCCACGTCCACATCCTGCATATCGGCGATCGGCAAAACCCGGTTGACGACCAGCTGCGGCGGCTTTTCATCCCGCACGGAGATGCGCCCGTTCAAAATCACCGCCGAATTTTCATACAGCATCGAGCCATACTGGCCGAGCACGCCCGAGAATACCAGCAGCTCCATCGAACCGGTGTCGTCCTCGACCGTGACGTAGGCCATCATGGAGCCGGATTTCGTGGTCTTCATCTTGACGGCCTCGACGATCCCGGCGATGTTCACGATCTGCTCATCCTGATAGGTATCCTCGCCGTTTTCGAAGCACTCCAGGATCTCACCGATCGGCACGACGTCCATTCCGCGCAGCAGCGGCCGGTAATCGTCCATCGGGTGGCCGGAAAGATACAGGCCGGTCGTCTGTTTTTCCAGGCTCATTTTCTCCTGCGCGCTCAGCTCCGGGATATTCGGCACCGGGATGGCGGGCATGGCCGCAGGTGCATCCTCACCGGAGAGCAGGTCGAACAGGCCCATCTGACCCTCGACATTTTTGCTTTTCTGGTTGGCTGCGGCGTCCATGATGAGCTCGTACATGCGCAGCATCTGCGCGCGATTGAGCCCGAAACCATCGCAGGCGCCGGCCTTGATGAGGTTTTCCAGCGCGCGTTTGTTGAGGTCCGTGCCGTACATGCGCAGGGTGAAATCCTCAAGGCTCGTGAATTTTCCGTGCTGCTCGCGCTCGTCCATGACCTTCAGGATGAAGCCGCGCCCGATGTTCTTGATGGCGGCCAGACCGAAGCGGATGCCGCCCGGCACGACGGTGAAGTTGTCGTTCGATTCGTTGATATCCGGCGGCAGGAGTGCAATGTCCATGGCGCGGCATTCGGCGATATACTCGGAGATCTTGACAGAGCTGTCCAGGACTGAGGTCATGAGCGCCGCCATGTACTCGCGCGGATAATAGCACTTGAACCACGCCGTCTGGTACGCGATGACGGCATAGCAGACGGAATGCGCCTTGTTGAACGCGTAGTTCGCGAAGTCGTACATCTCGTTGTAGATGGACGCCGCGACGTCCTCCGGGATGCCGTTGGCCACGCAGCCGGAGATATTGCGGGATGCGTCGCCGCGGATAAACGCGCCGCGCTCCTTTTCGATGTCCTTGACCTTCTTTTTGCTCATGGCGCGGCGCACCATGTCCGCCTGCCCGAGCGAATACCCGGCAAGCTTGCGGAAGATCTCGATGACCTGTTCCTGATAGAGGATGCAGCCGTAGGTGACGGAGAGGATGGGCTGCAGCATCGGGTGCTTGTATTTGACGAGCGACGGATCCTGCTTGCAGGCGATCAGGCGCGGGATCGATTCCATCGGGCCCGGCCGGTAGGCGGCGACGATGATGGACAGATCTTCGATCGACTGCGGCTTCAGGCCCATGCACACGCCCGTCATGCCGGTCGATTCCATCTGGAACACACCGGCGGTCCGGCCCTGCGTGAGCATGTCCATGACCTTGGGGTCGTTGTCGGTGACGCGGGCCATGGAGAAGTCCGGCTCGGTCTTACGGATATCGCGGATGGCATCGTCGATGACGGTGATGTTGCGCAGGCCGAGGAAGTCCATTTTGAGGAGCCCGAGCTCCTCCAGCGTCGTCATGGTGTATTCGGTAACGATCGTGCCGTCGTTCGTCGCCAGCGGCACATAGTCATAGACCGGGAGCTTGGTGATGACGACGCCCGCGGCGTGCGTCGAGGTGTTGCGCGGCATGCCCTCGATGGCCTTTGCCGTGTCGACCAGTTCCCTGACCCGTTCGTCAGAGTCGTACATCTGCCGCAGCTGCGGCGACTGCTTCAGCGCGTCCGCCAGCGTCATGTGCGGCGTCGGCGGCACGAGCTTGGCCACCGCGTCCGTCTCGGCGTAGGTGAAGTTCATCACGCGGCCGACGTCGCGGATGGAGCCGCGCGCAGCCATGGTACCGAAGGTGACGATCTGTGCGACATGGTCCTCGCCGTATTTGCGCCGGACGTAGTCGACGACCTCGGCGCGCCGGGTGTCACCGAAGTCCATATCGATATCGGGCATCGTCACGCGCGCCGGGTTGAGGAAACGCTCGAAATAAAGCCCGTATTTCATGGGGTCGATCTCGGTGATATGCAGGCAGTAGGTGACCATCGAGCCCGCGGCGCTGCCGCGCCCGGGGCCGACCGGGATCCCGGCCGATTTGGCAAAGCGCACGAAATCCCACACGATGAGGAAGTAATCGGTAAAGCCCATCTTCTCGATCATGTCGATCTCGTAGTCGAGCTGCTGCATATATTCCGGGTGCTCTGTCCCGTAGAGCTCGTCAAAGCCCTCGCGGCAGAGCTGCTTAAGATACGAAAGGCTCGTCACGCCCTCCGGGAGCTTGAATTCCGGCAGGAAATACTTGCCGAACGTAAACTCCACATTGCAGCGCTCCGCAATTTTTACTGTATTGTCAAACGCCTCCGGCACATCCGGGAACAGCTCGCGCAGCTCCTCTTCGCTCTTGAGATAGAATTCCTCCGTCTCAAATTTCATGCGGTTCGGGTCGTCGGCGGTCTTGCCGGTCTGGATGCAGAGCAGCACGTCCTGCATTTTCGCGTCCGACTTGCGCAGATAGTGTGCGTCGTTCGTCACGACGAGCGGCAGAGACAGTTTTTCGGCGAGCTTGCGGATCTGTGCGTTGACGGTCCGCTGCTCCGGGATGCCGTGATCCTGCAGCTCCAGATAAAAATGGTCCGGCCCGAAAACTTCGGCATACTCGCGCGCCGCCTGCTCGGCGGCCTGCAGGTCGTCCTGCATGATCGACTGCGGGATGCGCCCAGCCAGACAGGCGGACAGGGCGATCAGGCCCTCGTGATGCTCGCGCAGCAGCTCCATATCCACGCGCGGGCGGTTATAAAAGCCCTCCGTGAAGCCGAGCGAGACCATGTAGCTGAGATTGCGGTAGCCGGTCTCGTTTTCACACAGGAGGACGAGATGGTAGGGTTCTTTGTCGACGCCGTGGACCTTGTCGAAGCGCGTGCGGCGGGCGACATAGACCTCGCAGCCGACGATGGGCTTGATCCCGGCCTTCTTTGCTGCGCGGTAAAAGTCGATCGTGCCGTACATGACGCCGTGGTCGGTCAGGGCGATGGCCTCCTGGCCGATCTCCTGCACACGGTCCATCATCGAGCCGATACGGCAGGCGCCGTCAAGCAGACTGTATTCGCTGTGGACGTGCAGATGCACAAATGCCATGGCGGGCGCTCCTTTCTCAGCTCTCGTTCGCAAGCGCAACGAGCTTGCGCATGCGGTGGTTCATCGCGGATTTGGAAACAGGCGGATCCTGCATGGCGGCAAGCTCCTGCAGCGTCGCCTCAGGGTTCTCCAGACGGAGCTTCGCTGTCTCGCGGAGCTTGGGCGGCAGGTCCTTGAGCTGGCCGCGCTTCTGCAGCTTCCGGATGGCCGCGACCTGCTCCATCGACGCGTCGACGACCTTGGTCAGGTTCGCGGTCTCGCAGTTGACACGGCGGTTGACGCCGTTGCGCAGGTCTTTTTCGACCTTGGCCTCCATCACGCCCATCGCGCAGACGGGCGCGCCGATGGCGGTCAGGAAATCCTCGATGAGGTTGCTCTGCTTGAAATACAGGATACTGTTGCCGCCGCGTGTGGTCTCCTTCGGAGAGAAGCCCGCGTCCAGCAGCAGCGCGCAGGTCTCGCGGCTGACCTTATAATGAGAGGTCGTGAGCTCGAGATGATAGCGCTTGGCCGGGTCCGTGACCGAACCGCCGGATAAAAACGCCCCGCGCAGGAACGCCAGCCGCTCCTCATCCTCTTCCAGGATCCCGTAGTTGACGTGCAGCGTTACATTCTTCGCCGCGGACAGACCGAACTGGGCGAAGATCTTATGGATCTTTTCCTGCGAGTCGACCGTGAAGACCAGCTTCCCGGTCTCCTCCGCGTCCGGCTCCTGATCGAAGGAAAAACCGGCTACCTTTTTCATCAGCCGCGGCAGCCGGTCAGCCAGATCCCGCGATTCGGTCGTGATGCGGATCAGCTCGGCCGTAAAGGCGTTGCAGTAGAGCAATATGCCGTACAGCTCGGCCGCGGCCTCCTGCCGGCGGCTGATGGGCAGGCGGCACAGCTCCTGCTTGACATTGGAAGAAAAGGACATGACAGCGCCGTTCCTTTCTGTGGTTATTTCTTTCTGAATTCCTGCCACACGGACAGGATCGCGCGCGCGAGCGCGTCGGAATTATGGCGGATATACCGTCCCGGCTCCAGCAGCGGGAACGTGCGCACGGCAATGCCCAGCTGCTCGATATCCGTGCGGTTCAGCTCGAGCTGGGCCACGCCCTCTTTTGCGTACGGCTCCATGATCTCCGGCGGGACCGGCGTGCTGTTTGCGATGCAGACGTCGATGACGCCGGGGCCGGCATGCTCCAGAATGGCGCGGACATGATCGTCGGCGTCGTAGCCGTCGGTCTCACCGTCCTGGGTCATGATGTTCAGCGCGTAGATCTTGCATGCCCTGCTTTGGCGGACGGCGTCAGAGATGCCGCTGACAAGGAAATTCGGAATGATGCTCGTATAGAGGCTCCCCGGCCCGATCACGACGATATCGGCGTCGCGGATGGCCTGCACGCTCTCCGGCAGGGCCGCCGGACGCTCCGGGACCAGCCGGACCTTGCGGATGCGGGAATTGTTGATCTTTTTCGCGTAGAAGATCTTGCTCTCACCGAGCACGCGGCTGCCGTCGTGAAACTCCGCCTCCAGCCGCACATCCTGATTGGTCACGGGCAGCACCCGGCCGGTGATGGCCAGGACGTCCCCCATCCGGTGGACCGCCTCGTCAAACGAGCCGGAAATGCCGTTCATGGCCGCCAGGAACAGATTGCCGAAGCTCTGCCCGGCCAGGGTCCCCTCCGGGAAGCGATAGTGCATCAGCTGGGCCATCAGAGGCTCGGCGTTGGCCAGCGCCTCCAGACAGCTGCGGATATCCCCCGGCGGGGGCATTCCCAGGTCCTGCCGCAGGCGGCCGGAGCCGCCGCCGTCATCCGCCACCGTGACGATGGCGGTGAGATTTTTCGTATACAGCTTCAGCCCCCGCAGCAGCGTGGACAGCCCTGTGCCGCCGCCGACGGCGGCGATGCGGGGGCCGTGCTCCGGGGCCACAGAATAGCAGCCGCCCATACGCGCACCTCCTTACCGGGAGATATCCCGGTGGTTTTCCGTCACCTGATAGCCCATCCGGGTGATATACTCCGCCAGCTCATGGGCCACGGCCACGGAGCGGTGGTGGCCGCCGGTGCAGCCGATGCCGATGACCAGAACGGTTTTGCCCTCCTCGCTGTACAGCGGCAACAGGAAGGTGATCATTTTCTCCAGCTGGGCCATGAACTCGTGGGTCTGGCGGAAGGAGAACACGAAGTCCCGGACCTCCTGGTCCAGGCCGGTTTTGTTTTTCAGCTCCGCCACATAGTAGGGGTTGGGCATGAACCGCACGTCGAACACCAGGTCCGACTCGATGGGGATGCCGTGCTTGAAGCCGAAGGACAGGACGCTGACGTTGAGCCCGCCCCGGTCCGACGGGGTGCCGAACAGGTTCAGCATCTCACTGCGGAGCTTGGCCGTGGACAGGGAGGAGGTGTCCAGCACGAAATCCGCGTGATCCCGCACCGGCTGCATCAGCGCCCGTTCCCGCCGTACAGCCTCCTCCACGCTGAGGCCCTTGGCCTGCAGGGGGTGCATACGCCGGGTCTCCTTATAGCGGTTGATGATGGTGGGGGTGTCCGCCTCCAGAAACAGCATCCGGCAGTTGACGCCGCTGGCCTTCAGCTGCTCCAGGGTGTCGATGAGCATATCCGTGGGCTCGCCGGAGCGCACGTCATACACCAGGGCCACCCGGTCATACCGCCCGCTGGAGGCGGCGCAGAACCCGGCGAACTTCATCATCATCTCCGCCGGAAGATTGTCCACGGTATAGTAGCCGATGTCCTCCAGAAACGAGGCTGCCCGGCTTTTGCCGCCGCCGGACAGACCGGATATGATCAGAATTTCCATTGTATTTCCTCTTTTCCCGGGGTTATTCGCCGACGAAACGGACCTCCGGCTCCAGCCGGATGCCGTGGGCCAGGTAAACGGCCTCCTGCACCCGGCGGATCAGCTCCCGCACGTCGGCGCAGGTGGCGCTGCCGGTGTTGATGACGAAGCCCGCGTGCTTTTCCGACACCTGGGCCCCGCCCACCGTCAGGCCCTTCAGGCCCGTCTGGTCGATGAGGGTCCCGGCATAATAGCCCTCCGGCCGCTTGAAGGTGCTGCCGGCGCTGGGCCATTCCAGGGGCTGGGAGGCCCTGCGCCGGGCCATCAGGTCATCCATCCGCTGCCGGATGGCGGCGGGATCGTCCGGGGTCAGGCGCACCACGGCCCCCAGTACCACGGCTCCATCCTCCAGAAACCGGCTGTGCCGGTAGGCAAATTCTGCCTGGTCCCCGGTGAAGCGGCGGATGCCGTCGGGGTACAGGGCGGTGACCTCCGTCACCACCTGGCGCATCTCGCCGCCGTAGGCTCCGGCGTTCATGCACACCGCGCCGCCCAGGCTTCCGGGGATGCCGTGGGCAAATTCCAGCCCGGCCAGGCCCGCCTGCTGGGCGTATACCGCCAGGCGGCTGAGCAGGACGCCGGCGTCGGCCTCCAAGGTCACGTCGTCCAGGCGGCGGATGCTCGTCATGCGTTCCGCCGTTTTGATGACCAGGGTGTCCAGCCCCCGGTCCGACACCAGCAGATTGGTGCCCCGGCCCAGCAGAAACGGCCGGATGCCGCACTCCTCCGCCAGGCCCAGCAGGATCACCAGCTGCTCTCGGCTTTCCGGAAAGGCCATGCGCCGGGCGGGGCCGCCGATGCGGAAGGAGGTGTGGCGGCTCATGGGCACGTCCCGCTCCACCGTCATATCCGGCAGGTAATCCCGGATCTTTTCGTCCAATTGTTCATACCACTGCATAGCGATCTCCCTCAAATCCGTTTTTTCTTCCCCAGCAGGGCCGCGCCGATGATCCCCGCCTGATTGCCCAGCTGGGCCTTGACGATGCGGGTCTTTTTCCCGGCGCTGCAGGGGATGGTCTCCCGCTCCACCAGCTGCTGCAGGGGGTGGAGCAGCTGCTCATCGGACTCGTTGCTGACGCCGCCGCCGATGGCCAGGGTATCCGGCTGGAAAATATTCACCACGTTGGCGATGCCCGCCGCCAGATAGCCCACATACATGTCGCAGACCTGCTGGCCCACCGGGTCCCCCAGCCGGGCGGCCATAAACGCCGACTGGCCGGACACATGGCCGTCATGCTCCCGGATGACCCGGGCCAGGATGCTGTCGGGGTTGCCCAGCTGGGCCTGCACGCTCTGGGCCTGCTGGGTCAGAGCCGTGACCTGATCGGTAAAGTTGGCGGAATCGCCGGTGGCGATCCAGAGCTTGTTCTGGGCCAGCAGGTAGGCATTGGCATCATCATCCACCGCTTCATAATCGCTGTCGTCCAGCGTATCCAGCAGGTCATACAGCGCAGAAGAACGTTCTTTTAAAAGGGTATCCAGCTGCAGCGAGGTGGTGTTCTGGGAGCGCTGCAGCAGGTCGATCTGCTCGGTCAGCTGGGTGAGCTGCTGGCGCAGCACCGCCTGGGAAGCATCGCTGTAGATCTCCGCCACAGCCGTCCCGGCCGAGACGCGCTCGCCGTCGGCCGCGAGATATCCCAGCGTGCCGC
>OMFP01000459.1_pt1 | contig 17384 bp, 12 predicted proteins | sample 1674221 | NCBI WGS metagenome assembly OMFP01 (sample SAMEA103958152, study PRJEB25191) | human gut metagenome | biome: human-associated habitat [ENVO:00009003]; feature: intestine environment [ENVO:2100002]; material: feces | place: Germany | collected 2013/2015
AAGTATAAGGGAGTGCCTTTTTGGTGTCAATATCTACACCTCACTCCCTCTCGCCCTTATCGCTTATCTTATCAATGAATTTATTGCACCTTTTTGACCTCTAAAAAAAGGGAGTGAATTAAGAATATCTCATCCTCACTTCACTCCCTCTTATTTTCATCACTACTCTTACCAATATTTCAGTATTTTCTACTTAGCATCACGAAGAGTTCCTTTCCATACTGCGTATTCGTCACCTTTCTCATCAGTTGCGGTTAATATTGCTTCACAATATGGATTTGATGGTGGATTCGGAGTCGTATATACATAGCTTCGAGAATTAGTTCCTGTATACCCATTATGATCTTCTTCATTTGTATGCCAACTATTTACTCCTTCAGCTCTTGTTACAAGTTTACTGGATTTTAATTTTAATGGATTAGACGTCATAGATGCCTTAACTGTGTACTGCGGTCTTCCAGATGAATCTAAACCATCATAAAAATACTCCATACTTCCTAAAATTCTATTTTCAATATCTAAAGCTGTAGCAGGAATAGGTTCTCGAGAAGAAATTGTGTTTTTTCCATCACACGCAAAATATACTTTATCCAGCAAAACAGATTCTCCATTAGTTGAACGAGTCACCGATTCTACCGCCTCGGTTTCAGCAGGAGCTGTATCTGCTGCAAAACTAACCATATTCATAGCCATCATCATTATTGCTGCCAAAGCTAACGCTACAGATCTGCGAATATTTCTCATTAATTTTCCTCCTATGTCAATGTATTTTTATAGCATCTAAAGCAACAAGTACATTGGCATCCCCTCCTTTTTGTTTTACTATACTATAGTTTCAACAAAAAAACATTAATTATATATAACATTTTTATAAAACTTTACTTGACAAATAAATAATATAACACTATCAAAAACGTCCCAATATTACAGACCATACCGCCCCAAAACAGGTATATCTTCAAGCCCTCATATCTGAAAAAGCTGTTTTTGCTTTCCTCCAGCTCCCGGACTTTCTGCTTCATTACGCTTGTAAGCGTATCAGACTGCTTTTCAAGAGCTTTTGTTGCCTTCTGTACCGCCTCTATATTCGCCTGTAACGCCTTTTTTACCTCTTGGACGGTACTTTCTCTGACCTCATCTCTCAGGCTCCCAATTTCGGCTGATATGGCGTTCTGAAGCAGTTCGTTGCCGTTCTCTAACTGCTCTACGTTCTTCTTCAGCTCGCTGATGAGCTGCCTGCTCAGTTCGGCGTCTCTCTGCCTGTTCTGCTCTGCCCTTGCTTGTCCTTGATTTGACTGCTTCATCAATTCCTCGCAGCTCTCGCTCGACAAAGCTAAGGCTTCCTTCAGCAGGCTGTTCTCCAGCTCTGTCCGGCTCTGACGGTTCAGTTCTTGGATCCGTTCTCTCGGACTTGCCTGCTCTGACTTCTGCTGTTCGTGCATTTCTCTCAAACTCATGCTCCAGTTCCTCCTTTCCAAAACCCATGTTGTAGTATTTTTCCAGCTTATTATTACGAATTTTGCAAGCCTTTTCTCCTGCCTGCTTCCTTGCTAAGTCGGTATATGTGATGTATTTGTGGCTGTCCTGCCAGTCCACTCCGTACCCTCTTTCATTCATCAGCCGAATAAAGCTTTCCCGGCTGGTCGCTGTTTCCTTACAGTCCAGGACTGCCAGGGCAATGTCCTGGACATAGCTTTTCACTTTCCCCTGCTCCGCCTGCTTCAGAAGCTGGTACGTCTCTTTTTTCCATGCCACTGTTTCCTCACGTTCCGCTCCTTCAAAGGTCTTTCCCTTTTCTGAGACGTGTAGCCCCTGCTCCCTGCTCTGTGCGTTGCACCGCTCCTTCAGCTCCTGCAGGTCGGCGCTGCTCCACTGCAGCTTGTGCCCGTCCTCAAAATTGACGGAATTGACGATAAAGTGCGTATGGATATGTTTTTTGTCCTTATGGGTAGCCACAAGCACCTCAAACCCTTTCCATGCCGACGTATTCTCTGCAAGCTGTAAGGCGTTCCTGTGTGCCTGCTCCGGCGTGATTTTCTCGTCCTTATGGTAGCTCTGGACAAAATGCTTGTATGTCCTTCCCCCGGTTTTCTCCCATAGTTCCTTGGTAGCCTGCATTTCCTCCTTTGCTGTCTCTGCTTCACAATGCAAACCGCTGACAAGCTTCTCCTCTGTCTTTTCTTCTTTCGTCACATAATCAATCGCCTGTCCTATGCCTGCCTTTGAAGATACCGCCTTAATAACTGCCATACTTGCTTCAGCTCCTCCCCTTGTTCCCGCACCTCGGCTTCACTTGGCAGCACTCCGCCCTCATTACACCTCTTTGCTATCTGGTTGAGGTTGTTCCCGATCCGCTTCAGCTCCGGGATAAGTTCTTTGATACCGTCCGTATTCACGATCTGCTTCTCCAGCACACAGGAAAGGATATACTCCTGCTGGTTCTTCCCGCTCTGGAAAACCTTCTCCTGCAACTGCTGGTATTCTTCCTCGTTTACCCGGAAAGATAGCTGTTTCGGTCTTGTCTTGTTCATGGCTGCTTTCCCTCCAGTTCCCGGACAATGTTCTCTTTTCCCCGGATAACCTGCACATCGGCAAGGACTTTCGGGGTGTCCGTTGCAAGTCCTACCATTTTCCCGACACATAACTTAATACAGTACACGCTTTCCATGAGGTCTGCTTCGTCTGAAAAAGACGTTTCATAGTCGGCACTTCCGTCGGCATAGCTCTTTTTGATAATGGCGTGGTATCTGCCAATCTGAAACGCTCCTACTTTCATACCCTTTTCCCCCCTAATTCTCTTTCGTGCAAATCATCTGCGTATTCAAAACCATATTCCTGTGCGGCTATCTGCTCCAGCCTTGCCATGGTCTTTCTTGCCTCCCACTGTGCTTCTTCACTACGGGCTGTCTGAAAATCCAGCACTGCCAGATGATACTGATTTTCGATATACTTCTTGTCCATGATGACCTCACTTTCCCGATGGTAACACCACCGCATGACGAGCCTTCCGGCTCTGATTTAAGGGGGATTGAAGGGGGGCTTGCCACCCTCACAAGTTCTAAAGTGGTAACACTTTAGGGAACTTGCAATATATCCGCTACACATATTATAGTATGGTGGTAGCACTTTTGTCAAGCGGATATATTCGTGCGTATATTCTGCCAAGAATATAGTGGAGCTTACTTCCTCTTGGGCGACTTTGGAAGTGTAGGAGGGAGACAGTCAAGGGCTTGTTTTTTATCTGCAGTATGAGCTTCGGCTTGCCGATCAGCGAGTACAGCAGATAAAAAATGGTCGCAGACCACCCTTTACTTTCTTCCGCCGGAACGGACAATGAAGCACAGGGGGAAGTAACGGAACGGACGGACAGCCGTTTTCCCCTCCGGCATTATAGCCAACAAAAAAGAGTATCAAGGGTAAACGCTGCGGTCTATGACCGCCCTTGACACTCTTTTCCTTATGGCTTTGATAATAAACAAGGGGAAATGGCTTCTTGTGGCATTTCTGCCCCTGTGATATAACTGGTAGCCAGCCTTGGGATTAAGCCACCCACCCAGAACGGAATAGAAAAGCCCCGGAGTCGCAACCTCCGGGGCTTTTTGCTGTGCCACATGAGCACTTCTGTCATTTTCGCCTACTGGTATTATAGCATATGCCTTTCGGCATTTCAAGTATACCCTACTTCCACCACTTCAATACAGTATGCCGGCTAAGCCCAGTTTCTCTCTCACAATCTATCTTCTTTCCGTCCGGATGCTGCTGTTTCCATTCTTCGACAATCTTCGACTTTTCTCCGCTGCCTTTTGGTCTACCCTCTTTATTTCTCCATGCTCCATTTGGATAATCCAATGTTTGTACCAACCTTGCACGCTCTAAATGTTCAGCCTGTTTTCTTCCGTTCCGTTTGCTTGCTGGCATAGCAATAGCCGATACTCTTTCGGCTTCCCTGCGACTGTATGTGACATAATTCTCTTGATAAAACTGCATGGCGTCCAGTATATCACGCTTGGTAAAGCGGTTATGCTCATCATCTGACATATCATCAAGGAACTGCAATAGGGAAAAAGCGTCTGTAAAAAGCTCATCTTCCGGAATATCGCACTTAACGGCATAGGACGCCAAAACGCAAAGGCAGCTGTATCTGTGCCCTACAGAAGCCCCCTCTTTTATTTTCCGCAGCCACCAATCATATAAGTCCCTTTTGACATGCCAGCGCTCACGGCGCTCCCCCTGCACAATTCGCTTTTCATACCATTCCGGGTACTTCTTCCGGGCTTCGGCAAGACTCAAATCGCTCTTATAGTGAAAATCCGTGACCGCCTTGCTCTTATCCATAAGATACCCGTTCAAATACTCAATCGTCACTCTCTCGCCCGTTTCAAAAGCCTTTACCGGGTATCTCTTTCCCAGCTTTGACTGCGTTCCAACCATACGAAAGCCTTGAAAGATTCCCTGATACTGAACCTGCTCCCGTTCTGTGAATGTACTTGTATATCGGTTCCAGACTTTCGCAATCAGCTCATACTTGAACTCCCGGAGCTTATCCTGCAAATGCTTATACAGAGGAACCGGCTTTTCCAGCAGATAATATAAATGCAACCCGTGACCACTATTGATACAGTAAGTACATTTCGGGATAATATCATGGTTCATTTGATGGAACACATCACGGAGCTGCGGCATCTCTACACCGTCAAGATCTATCGCTATGCCATACAGCCACCTTGCATTGGCTGCCGTCCTATTTCTGCCGGAATACGCCACAGGAGACATGACAGCAAACTCTGCCCCCTTGACCTCATCAATGACCGCCAAATCATCAAATACAATCCGATTCTTCGCCTTATCATTCTCAACTATGGTTATAATACCATTTGCCTTTCCGTCCTCAAAATACCCCTCTCTCTCAAAACTTCCCTCCGGGAAAACAGCCCGATAAAACTCTTTCGGCTTCACTTCCTCAAAGAACTGCCCCAGCCATTCATTTTTCAGCTTATACAACTGCTTTTCAGTCGGTTTTTTTGCCATACTCCCACCACCTTTCTTCTCCCCCTCTAAAACACCTATAGGGGGCTTATATTATCAATACAGTTTATTGCACATTTTTGACCTCTTAAAAAAGGGCTGGTTTTCACTCCCTTTCCCCACCCCTAAAAACACCTATAGGGGGCTTATATTATCAATACATTTTTTTTACCTTTTTGACCTTTCAAAAAAGGGAGTGAAACGCCCTCCCTTTCCTTGCCATTATAGCACTGCTACTTTTCCTTCGCAATCTCACTTTTCTCGTATGCCCTTTCCATGCCTTTGTATGCTCTGCCAGCTCGACAGCGTTCTTGTGAGCCTGCTCCGGGGTTATTTCCTCGTCCTCATGGTAGGATTGCACATAATGCTTATAGGTTCTTCCGTCCGTCTTGCCCCACAGCTCCTTTGTGGCTTGCATTTCTTCCTTGACCGTCTCCGGCTCACAATGCAGACCGCTGACAAGCTTCTCCTCTGTCTTTTCTTTTTTCGTCACATAATCTATTGCGTGCCCTATGCCCGCCTTTGAAGATACCGCCTTAATGACTGCCATACTTTGTTCAGCTCCTCTCCATGCTTCCGCACTTCCGCTTCACTCGGCAACATTCCCCCCTCATTACACCTCTTTGCTATCTGGTTGAGGTTGTTCCCTATCCGTTTCAATTCCGGGAGAAGTTCTTTGATACCGTCCGTATTCACGATCTGCTTCTCCAGCACACAAGAAAGGATATACTCCTGCTGGTTCTTTCCACTCTCTGAAATCTTCTCCTGTAGCTGCCGGTATTCTTCTTCACTTACCCGGAATGATAGCTGCTTTGGTCTTGTCTTGTTCATACCCTTACCACTCCATATCCATGACATCAAGTAGGTCAAAGAAACGCTCCAGCGTCTTATTTTCCTTTTCTGCCGGGTTCTGTTTTACATATTTATCAATTACTTTCATCAGCTCCTGCACCTCGTATCTGTACTCAAACTGAATTTTATCCATATCTTTTTTCATGCCTTTGACCTCTCTTTCTTCGGTGCTACCACCGTCACACTATGAGCCTTTCGGCTCTCTGAAAAGGGGGATTGAAGGGGGGCTTGCCACCCTCACAAGTTCTAAAGTGGTAACACTTTAGGGAACTTGCAATATATCCGCTACACATATTATAGTATGGTGGTAGCACTTTTGTCAAGCGGATATATTCGTGCGTATATTCTGCCAAGAATATAGTGGAGCTTACTTCCTCTTGGGCGACTTTGGAAGTGTAGGAGGGAGACAGTCAAGGGCTTGTTTTTTATCTGCAGTATGAGCTTCGGCTTGCCGATCAGCGAGTACAGCAGATAAAAAATGGTCGCAGACCACCCTTTACTTTCTTCCGCCGGAACGGACAATGAAGCACAGGGGGAAGTAACGGAACGGACGGACAGCCGTTTTCCCCTCCGGCATGATAGCCAACAAAAAAGAGTATCAAGGGTAAACGCTGCGGTCTTTCGACCGCCCTTGACACTCTTTTCCTTATGGCTCTGATAATAAACAAGGGGAAATGGCTTCTTGTGGCATTTCTGCCACTATGGTATAATGGGCAACGCTACCACCCCTATACAGGTACAGAAAGGGGGTGTGCCACCATGAGTATATTTTCGTCTTTCTTACTCTCTGTCTTGGCAAGTGTAGTCGCCTACTACATCTGCAAATGGCTGGACGGAGATAAATAGGCGGTAGCCAGCCTAAGGCATAAGCCACCTTGCCACAACGGAATAGAAAAGCCCCGGAGGTCGCAACTCCGGGGCTTTTTGCGTGCCACAATGAGCACTTTCGTCTTTCTTGCCTACTGGCATTATAGCATATGCCTTTCAGCATTTCAAGTATGCCCTACTTCCACCACTTATAAACCGTATGCTTTGCAAGTCCTGTCTCTCGGATGCAGTCCGCTTTTGTTCCCAGAGGGTTGCTTTCTCTCCATTCTTCGACAATCTTCGCCTTGTCTGGTCTCCCTTGTAGAGCTTTGCCCCTGTCCTCATTCATTGTTTCAAGGGTAAAACGTGCGATTTTTAAGTGCGTGGCTTGCTTTCTGCCGTTCCTCTTATTTGGCGGTATGACAACTTTCGTCTGCTTCTCTATCCATTCTCGGCTTGCCATAGTCGAAAGTAGCTTGTTATCAGCTTTGAGGGCTTTCAATGCGTCCTTTACATCTTCCCTTGTAAAATGGTTGTCCTCATCATCTGTAAGGCTCTCCAGATGCTCCAAAAATGAATAGGCATCTTGCCTTATTCGTCTTTCAGATATGCCACATTTCAAGCCATACGCACACAATGCCATGATTGAGAAGTACCTACCGCCTACCTTTACTTCGGTAAAAATCTTGTTCTTCCACCACTCATAAAGGGCTTCATTACACACCCATGTGCCTTTTTTCTTCGGTCTGCCCTCTACAACTCGCTCTTGATACCACTCTGGGTACAGCTTCTTTGCTTCGTCCAGTGACAGCTTACTCTTTTCTTTCTTCGGCTTCTCTGTAAGTACCGATAAATCAACCTTACAGTTCGGTATGCTGTCCTTTATATCTTCCAGAGTATAGCGGTTATCCGACATCTTATAGGCTTTCACTGGGAAGTCTGCCCCCAGCTTGCTCTGGCTCCCAACACACCTAAAGCCTTGATAGATACCTGTTATATCTGGGCTGTCTGGTCTGATACTGCTCGTATCGTTCCATAGTCTGCGGATAAATGCTTCTTTCAGCTCCGCAAGGGTATCTTCCAGATTATGATACAACTGTACTGGCTCTTTCAAAAAGTAATAGGCATGGACACCCTTTCCAGAACTCACAAGGTAGGTCGGTCGGAGCTGTACTCCGTTCCCGAATTGCTTCAAGAGGTTCTTCAACTGCTGTTTTCCGACATAATCAATATCTATTGCAACCGCATACAGTTCATGTGCGTTCTGCTTCGTGTGTGTCTTGCCATAGAACGTGATAGGCGGTATCAGTCCGAACTCGTCCCCTATGACCTTATCAAGCATATTCAGACTATCATCTATAACCCACTGCTTCGTTCTTCCCTTTCCAGATGGTCTTATCTGGGTTGCAATCACATTTCCTTTTCCGTCATGCTCTGCACTCTGTAAGCTCCCCTCTGGGAACAAGTCACGATAGAACTCATGGGGGCTGACCTCTGGAAAACCTCTCTCCAACATCAGCTCCTCTTTATCCCTATATACCTTTCTCCACTCATACATTGTTTTTGTATTTCTACGCATATTTTTCTCCTACTTAGATATATTATATAATATACTGCCCTTACTCCGCCTGACCGCTAATCTTATCAATAGATTTTTGCACCTTTTTCTCTCAAGTATAAGGGAGTGCCTTTTTGGTGTCAATATCTACACCTCACTCCCTCTCGCCCTTATCGCTTATCTTATCAATGAATTTATTGCACCTTTTTGACCTCTAAAAAAAGGGAGTGAATTAAGAATATCTCATCCTCACTTCACTCCCTCTTATTTTCATCACTACTCTTACCAATATTTCAGTATTTTCTACTTAGCATCACGAAGAGTTCCTTTCCATACTGCGTATTCGTCACCTTTCTCATCAGTTGCGGTTAATATTGCTTCACAATATGGATTTGATGGTGGATTCGGAGTCGTATATACATAGCTTCGAGAATTAGTTCCTGTATACCCATTATGATCTTCTTCATTTGTATGCCAACTATTTACTCCTTCAGCTCTTGTTACAAGTTTACTGGATTTTAATTTTAATGGATTAGACGTCATAGATGCCTTAACTGTGTACTGCGGTCTTCCAGATGAATCTAAACCATCATAAAAATACTCCATACTTCCTAAAATTCTATTTTCAATATCTAAAGCTGTAGCAGGAATAGGTTCTCGAGAAGAAATTGTGTTTTTTCCATCACACGCAAAATATACTTTATCCAGCAAAACAGATTCTCCATTAGTTGAACGAGTCACCGATTCTACCGCCTCGGTTTCAGCAGGAGCTGTATCTGCTGCAAAACTAACCATATTCATAGCCATCATCATTATTGCTGCCAAAGCTAACGCTACAGATCTGCGAATATTTCTCATTAATTTTCCTCCTATGTCAATGTATTTTTATAGCATCTAAAGCAACAAGTACATTGGCATCCCCTCCTTTTTGTTTTACTATACTATAGTTTCAACAAAAAAACATTAATTATATATAACATTTTTATAAAACTTTACTTGACAAATAAATAATATAACACTATCAAAAACGTCCCAATATTACAGACCATACCGCCCCAAAACAGGTATATCTTCAAGCCCTCATATCTGAAAAAGCTGTTTTTGCTTTCCTCCAGCTCCCGGACTTTCTGCTTCATTACGCTTGTAAGCGTATCAGACTGCTTTTCAAGAGCTTTTGTTGCCTTCTGTACCGCCTCTATATTCGCCTGTAACGCCTTTTTTACCTCTTGGACGGTACTTTCTCTGACCTCATCTCTCAGGCTCCCAATTTCGGCTGATATGGCGTTCTGAAGCAGTTCGTTGCCGTTCTCTAACTGCTCTACGTTCTTCTTCAGCTCGCTGATGAGCTGCCTGCTCAGTTCGGCGTCTCTCTGCCTGTTCTGCTCTGCCCTTGCTTGTCCTTGATTTGACTGCTTCATCAATTCCTCGCAGCTCTCGCTCGACAAAGCTAAGGCTTCCTTCAGCAGGCTGTTCTCCAGCTCTGTCCGGCTCTGACGGTTCAGTTCTTGGATCCGTTCTCTCGGACTTGCCTGCTCTGACTTCTGCTGTTCGTGCATTTCTCTCAAACTCATGCTCCAGTTCCTCCTTTCCAAAACCCATGTTGTAGTATTTTTCCAGCTTATTATTACGAATTTTGCAAGCCTTTTCTCCTGCCTGCTTCCTTGCTAAGTCGGTATATGTGATGTATTTGTGGCTGTCCTGCCAGTCCACTCCGTACCCTCTTTCATTCATCAGCCGAATAAAGCTTTCCCGGCTGGTCGCTGTTTCCTTACAGTCCAGGACTGCCAGGGCAATGTCCTGGACATAGCTTTTCACTTTCCCCTGCTCCGCCTGCTTCAGAAGCTGGTACGTCTCTTTTTTCCATGCCACTGTTTCCTCACGTTCCGCTCCTTCAAAGGTCTTTCCCTTTTCTGAGACGTGTAGCCCCTGCTCCCTGCTCTGTGCGTTGCACCGCTCCTTCAGCTCCTGCAGGTCGGCGCTGCTCCACTGCAGCTTGTGCCCGTCCTCAAAATTGACGGAATTGACGATAAAGTGCGTATGGATATGTTTTTTGTCCTTATGGGTAGCCACAAGCACCTCAAACCCTTTCCATGCCGACGTATTCTCTGCAAGCTGTAAGGCGTTCCTGTGTGCCTGCTCCGGCGTGATTTTCTCGTCCTTATGGTAGCTCTGGACAAAATGCTTGTATGTCCTTCCCCCGGTTTTCTCCCATAGTTCCTTGGTAGCCTGCATTTCCTCCTTTGCTGTCTCTGCTTCACAATGCAAACCGCTGACAAGCTTCTCCTCTGTCTTTTCTTCTTTCGTCACATAATCAATCGCCTGTCCTATGCCTGCCTTTGAAGATACCGCCTTAATAACTGCCATACTTGCTTCAGCTCCTCCCCTTGTTCCCGCACCTCGGCTTCACTTGGCAGCACTCCGCCCTCATTACACCTCTTTGCTATCTGGTTGAGGTTGTTCCCGATCCGCTTCAGCTCCGGGATAAGTTCTTTGATACCGTCCGTATTCACGATCTGCTTCTCCAGCACACAGGAAAGGATATACTCCTGCTGGTTCTTCCCGCTCTGGAAAACCTTCTCCTGCAACTGCTGGTATTCTTCCTCGTTTACCCGGAAAGATAGCTGTTTCGGTCTTGTCTTGTTCATGGCTGCTTTCCCTCCAGTTCCCGGACAATGTTCTCTTTTCCCCGGATAACCTGCACATCGGCAAGGACTTTCGGGGTGTCCGTTGCAAGTCCTACCATTTTCCCGACACATAACTTAATACAGTACACGCTTTCCATGAGGTCTGCTTCGTCTGAAAAAGACGTTTCATAGTCGGCACTTCCGTCGGCATAGCTCTTTTTGATAATGGCGTGGTATCTGCCAATCTGAAACGCTCCTACTTTCATACCCTTTTCCCCCCTAATTCTCTTTCGTGCAAATCATCTGCGTATTCAAAACCATATTCCTGTGCGGCTATCTGCTCCAGCCTTGCCATGGTCTTTCTTGCCTCCCACTGTGCTTCTTCACTACGGGCTGTCTGAAAATCCAGCACTGCCAGATGATACTGATTTTCGATATACTTCTTGTCCATGATGACCTCACTTTCCCGATGGTAACACCACCGCATGACGAGCCTTCCGGCTCTGATTTAAGGGGGATTGAAGGGGGGCTTGCCACCCTCACAAGTTCTAAAGTGGTAACACTTTAGGGAACTTGCAATATATCCGCTACACATATTATAGTATGGTGGTAGCACTTTTGTCAAGCGGATATATTCGTGCGTATATTCTGCCAAGAATATAGTGGAGCTTACTTCCTCTTGGGCGACTTTGGAAGTGTAGGAGGGAGACAGTCAAGGGCTTGTTTTTTATCTGCAGTATGAGCTTCGGCTTGCCGATCAGCGAGTACAGCAGATAAAAAATGGTCGCAGACCACCCTTTACTTTCTTCCGCCGGAACGGACAATGAAGCACAGGGGGAAGTAACGGAACGGACGGACAGCCGTTTTCCCCTCCGGCATTATAGCCAACAAAAAAGAGTATCAAGGGTAAACGCTGCGGTCTATGACCGCCCTTGACACTCTTTTCCTTATGGCTTTGATAATAAACAAGGGGAAATGGCTTCTTGTGGCATTTCTGCCCCTGTGATATAACTGGTAGCCAGCCTTGGGATTAAGCCACCCACCCAGAACGGAATAGAAAAGCCCCGGAGTCGCAACCTCCGGGGCTTTTTGCTGTGCCACATGAGCACTTCTGTCATTTTCGCCTACTGGTATTATAGCATATGCCTTTCGGCATTTCAAGTATACCCTACTTCCACCACTTCAATACAGTATGCCGGCTAAGCCCAGTTTCTCTCTCACAATCTATCTTCTTTCCGTCCGGATGCTGCTGTTTCCATTCTTCGACAATCTTCGACTTTTCTCCGCTGCCTTTTGGTCTACCCTCTTTATTTCTCCATGCTCCATTTGGATAATCCAATGTTTGTACCAACCTTGCACGCTCTAAATGTTCAGCCTGTTTTCTTCCGTTCCGTTTGCTTGCTGGCATAGCAATAGCCGATACTCTTTCGGCTTCCCTGCGACTGTATGTGACATAATTCTCTTGATAAAACTGCATGGCGTCCAGTATATCACGCTTGGTAAAGCGGTTATGCTCATCATCTGACATATCATCAAGGAACTGCAATAGGGAAAAAGCGTCTGTAAAAAGCTCATCTTCCGGAATATCGCACTTAACGGCATAGGACGCCAAAACGCAAAGGCAGCTGTATCTGTGCCCTACAGAAGCCCCCTCTTTTATTTTCCGCAGCCACCAATCATATAAGTCCCTTTTGACATGCCAGCGCTCACGGCGCTCCCCCTGCACAATTCGCTTTTCATACCATTCCGGGTACTTCTTCCGGGCTTCGGCAAGACTCAAATCGCTCTTATAGTGAAAATCCGTGACCGCCTTGCTCTTATCCATAAGATACCCGTTCAAATACTCAATCGTCACTCTCTCGCCCGTTTCAAAAGCCTTTACCGGGTATCTCTTTCCCAGCTTTGACTGCGTTCCAACCATACGAAAGCCTTGAAAGATTCCCTGATACTGAACCTGCTCCCGTTCTGTGAATGTACTTGTATATCGGTTCCAGACTTTCGCAATCAGCTCATACTTGAACTCCCGGAGCTTATCCTGCAAATGCTTATACAGAGGAACCGGCTTTTCCAGCAGATAATATAAATGCAACCCGTGACCACTATTGATACAGTAAGTACATTTCGGGATAATATCATGGTTCATTTGATGGAACACATCACGGAGCTGCGGCATCTCTACACCGTCAAGATCTATCGCTATGCCATACAGCCACCTTGCATTGGCTGCCGTCCTATTTCTGCCGGAATACGCCACAGGAGACATGACAGCAAACTCTGCCCCCTTGACCTCATCAATGACCGCCAAATCATCAAATACAATCCGATTCTTCGCCTTATCATTCTCAACTATGGTTATAATACCATTTGCCTTTCCGTCCTCAAAATACCCCTCTCTCTCAAAACTTCCCTCCGGGAAAACAGCCCGATAAAACTCTTTCGGCTTCACTTCCTCAAAGAACTGCCCCAGCCATTCATTTTTCAGCTTATACAACTGCTTTTCAGTCGGTTTTTTTGCCATACTCCCACCACCTTTCTTCTCCCCCTCTAAAACACCTATAGGGGGCTTATATTATCAATACAGTTTATTGCACATTTTTGACCTCTTAAAAAAGGGCTGGTTTTCACTCCCTTTCCCCACCCCTAAAAACACCTATAGGGGGCTTATATTATCAATACATTTTTTTTACCTTTTTGACCTTTCAAAAAAGGGAGTGAAACGCCCTCCCTTTCCTTGCCATTATAGCACTGCTACTTTTCCTTCGCAATCTCACTTTTCTCGTATGCCCTTTCCATGCCTTTGTATGCTCTGCCAGCTCGACAGCGTTCTTGTGAGCCTGCTCCGGGGTTATTTCCTCGTCCTCATGGTAGGATTGCACATAATGCTTATAGGTTCTTCCGTCCGTCTTGCCCCACAGCTCCTTTGTGGCTTGCATTTCTTCCTTGACCGTCTCCGGCTCACAATGCAGACCGCTGACAAGCTTCTCCTCTGTCTTTTCTTTTTTCGTCACATAATCTATTGCGTGCCCTATGCCCGCCTTTGAAGATACCGCCTTAATGACTGCCATACTTTGTTCAGCTCCTCTCCATGCTTCCGCACTTCCGCTTCACTCGGCAACATTCCCCCCTCATTACACCTCTTTGCTATCTGGTTGAGGTTGTTCCCTATCCGTTTCAATTCCGGGAGAAGTTCTTTGATACCGTCCGTATTCACGATCTGCTTCTCCAGCACACAAGAAAGGATATACTCCTGCTGGTTCTTTCCACTCTCTGAAATCTTCTCCTGTAGCTGCCGGTATTCTTCTTCACTTACCCGGAATGATAGCTGCTTTGGTCTTGTCTTGTTCATACCCTTACCACTCCATATCCATGACATCAAGTAGGTCAAAGAAACGCTCCAGCGTCTTATTTTCCTTTTCTGCCGGGTTCTGTTTTACATATTTATCAATTACTTTCATCAGCTCCTGCACCTCGTATCTGTACTCAAACTGAATTTTATCCATATCTTTTTTCATGCCTTTGACCTCTCTTTCTTCGGTGCTACCACCGTCACACTATGAGCCTTTCGGCTCTCTGAAAAGGGGGATTGAAGGGGGGCTTGCCACCCTCACAAGTTCTAAAGTGGTAACACTTTAGGGAACTTGCAATATATCCGCTACACATATTATAGTATGGTGGTAGCACTTTTGTCAAGCGGATATATTCGTGCGTATATTCTGCCAAGAATATAGTGGAGCTTACTTCCTCTTGGGCGACTTTGGAAGTGTAGGAGGGAGACAGTCAAGGGCTTGTTTTTTATCTGCAGTATGAGCTTCGGCTTGCCGATCAGCGAGTACAGCAGATAAAAAATGGTCGCAGACCACCCTTTACTTTCTTCCGCCGGAACGGACAATGAAGCACAGGGGGAAGTAACGGAACGGACGGACAGCCGTTTTCCCCTCCGGCATGATAGCCAACAAAAAAGAGCGTCAAGGGTAAACTCTGCGGTCTTTCGACCGCCCTTGACACTCTTTTCCTTATGGCTCTGATGATAAACAAGGGAAAATGGCTTATTGTGGCATTTCTGCCTCTGTGGTATAATATCCAGCGTTGTCGCACCCAATCTGGCAACAGAAAGGGGGTGTACTCGTGGAAATTATTATATCCTTTTTGGTTTCCGTTATGGCAGGCGTAGCCAGCTACTACATCTGCAAATGGTTAGACGGAGACGACAGTGACAACTAACCTAAATGAAAGCCCCAGAGCTGCAACTCTGGGGCTTTCGCTTTGTGTACTCGTGGTACTATATCCTTTTTAGCTATCGCCATTATAGCATATTCAGATAGCCATTTCAAGTATGCCCTACTTCCACCACTTGTAAACGGTGGGCTTGCTCAATCCTGTCTCCCGTATGCAGTCTGCTTTCTTTCCTGCCGGGTGGCTCTCCTGCCATTCTCTGACTGTCTGCTCCGCTGTTCCACTCCCTTTTGGTCTACCCTCTTTTACTTCTTCTCCTAACTGCTTTTTTAAAGCTTTCATAGTATTCATAACCTTTACATGGTCTTTTTGCTTTCTGTAATTCCGCTTATTGGCTGGTATCGTAACCTTTGTGTTATCCTCTATCCATTCCCGGCTTGCTATCGTTGACAGCCTTTTTCTGTCCCCTTTCAATGCCCGGAGAGCGTCTTTCACATCTGCCCGGCTGAAATGGTTGTCCTCGTCCTCGGTAAGACTCTCTAAATGGTCCAGGAACGCATAGGCGTCTCTCCGTATCTTCTGCTCGGATATGCCACACTTCAAGCCATAAGAGCATAACGCCATAATGGAAAAGTAACGCCCTCCAGCTTTCACTTCCTCGGTTATTTTCCGTTTCCACCATTCATATAAAGCTTCATTACATACCCACGTACCGCCCTGCTTCTTACTTTTCTGCTTCGGCTCTCCCTGCACGATCCGCTTCTCATACCATTCCGGGTACAGCTCCTTTGCTTCTTCCAGCGTAACGGTACTTTTTCTTCTCGGCTTCTCATACAACGGAGCAAGGTCTACCTTACAGCTCGGTATGCTGGCTTTTATATCCTCCAGTGTGTAACGGTTCTCTGACAGCTTATAGGCTTTTACTGGGAAATCTGCACCCAGCTTCGACTGACTCCCCACACACCGGAAACCTTGATAAATACCGGTTATATCCGGGCTGTCCGGACGGATAGAGCTAGTATCATTCCATAGCCGCCGGATAAGAGCTTCTTTTAGCTCCGCAAGCACTTCTTCCCTGTTTCGATACAACTGAACCTGCTCCTGCAAGAAATAGTAAAGATGTACCCCCTTGCCGGAGCTGACAAGATAAGTCGGACGAAGCTGCACACCATTCCCAAACTGCTTTAACAGGTTCTTTAACTGCTGTTTGCCTACATAGTCCACATCCACCACCACCGCAAACAGCTCATGAGCGTTCTCTTTCGTGTGTGACTTTCCGTAAAAACTAATAGGCGGTATCAGCCCAAACCTATCCCCTATGACCTTATCCAGCATTTTCAGACTATCATCAATTACCCACTGCCGGGTTCTTCCCCTACCGGACGGTCTAATCTGTGTCGCTATAATATTGCCTTTTCCGTCCTCCGGCTCTTGCTGGAGACTGCCAGCCGGAAACAACTCCCGATAGAAATCATGAGGACTTACTTCCAGGTATCCCCTCTCCAGCATAAGGGCTTCTTTCTCCCGATAAGCAGACTTCCACTCATACCCTCTTTTATCTCTCCTTTTGGTGTATTTTGCCATAGTCTTTTTACACCTCACTCCCTCTCGCCTTGACCGCTAATCTTATCAATGAGTTTTTTTTACCTTTTTCCGTCAAGTATAAGGGAGTGCCTTTTTGGTGTCAATATCTACACCTCACTCCCTCTCGCCTTGACCGCTAATCTTATCAATGAAGTATTTTACCTTTTTCTTCGTACCGACAAACTGAAATTTATCTTAGAAATTACAGCAATGTTATTTTGATAAACTTTCAAGAATTGAAATATCATGCTTATCTTTATCTCTTAATTCATAACCTGAATGGAAAACTTTTTGGCCTTTTAAAGATATACAAGGAATTGTTTTGCCTTCAAAAAAAACACTACCAAAGTAATCTTTTTCAAACTCATACCATCCACCCTCTAAATCAGCTTGTTTTGAAGTTCCGTCCTCATTTAAAACGAACGGGTGAATGTCTAAGTAACCAAGTTCATCACTATATAACTCTATTCTAACCGGTTTCCAGTCTGTATCAATTTTATAGCCCAGATTCAAAAGCACATTTAACAATTTTTCCGTATGTTGAGCATCAAAATTTATATCTATATCTCTATGAATTCTTGTTTGTTTACCAGCTAAAATATCTACACCCCATCCGCCATCCAACCAGTATGTAATTCCAGTATTTTCGAATAATTCTATTACTTTCATTAAATCTTCTTTTGTTGTTATTTCTTTTCTACCCATACAAAGTCTCCTTTACAACTTCTAATTTTTCAGTTCTACAAGTTGGAAGTTGTCGC
>OMFP01000469.1_pt1 | contig 17156 bp, 14 predicted proteins | sample 1674221 | NCBI WGS metagenome assembly OMFP01 (sample SAMEA103958152, study PRJEB25191) | human gut metagenome | biome: human-associated habitat [ENVO:00009003]; feature: intestine environment [ENVO:2100002]; material: feces | place: Germany | collected 2013/2015
CCGGCAGGAAGGTCATCCAGCGGATGCCCTTTGCGGCCTCGTCTCCGGCGCGGTAAGTGCCCCACAGCCTGCGGGGGATGGCGGAGAAACCGATATCGTCCCACGCGCTGGTGCGCCGAAAAACATACCAGACCTCACTGCCCTTTTGGGGGCCGATGGACTGCATCAGCAAAGAGCCGTCCTCCATCATGGAGATGATCCAGCGGCTTCTGCCGTCCTCGCTGTGGCTTGTCAGGTTCCAGCCCTGACTTTTTTCCCCATCCCAGCCGGTCACAGCCCCGGCGTTCAGCTCACCGGTGCGGGTCTCTGCAGCGGAGCGGATCTGCGGGCTGACGTATTCTTTCCGGGTAAAGGTGACCGTCACACTGCCGGTGATCTCCGCTTTTTCCAGCTGCAAAATGTAACTTTCGTTGCGGTCGGCAGGGGCAAAGCTGCCCTCCTCCGTCACCATGGTGACCGCCATCCACTCGGTTAGCACCTGCTGCTCCCAGTTTTCCGGCAGCGGCTGCGCGTCCAGCGGAATGGTCGGGGCATCGTTCACATACTCCTCCCGGGAGGCGCTGAACCGGCGGACGAGAAAGGTAACGTTCCCCGCTTCGTCAAACGAAACCGGCAGCTCATCCAGCGTGGCCCACCATGCGGTGTTTCCCTCTTTCAGGCTGCCGGGGGGCAGCAGCCCCCGCTCACAGGCGGCCTGCCGGTCCAGCTCATCCCGGCGCTTTATGTCACGATACAGCGCTTCTTCCAGCGCGGCGGGGTCTGCCCCCATGCGCTGCAGCAGCTGGGTGGCGGTGAGCTGGTTTCCACTTTCAAAGTCGAAGCACCAGCCATTGTGGAAGGGCGCATCCGTACCGCCGTAGCAGCTGCTGACCACAAGGCTGACGCAGTCGCCGTACCAACTTGCGTTCCATTTCATCTCCATGCAGAAGTCCCACACGGCCGGGTCGGCCGCCGCCGGGCAGTCTGCGTACTCCTGCACATCGTATTCGTAGAGCCGGGCGATCTCGGCGTTGATGCGGGCGGCATCGGCGCTGTCGCTTTCCAGCCGGGGCAGATGGATGTTCAGCCGAACCTTGCCGCCGTTCTCTGCCTGCACCACCTTTTCAAGAGTGTACTGCTCGGTGATCGCCGCGGTGGCGTGCATGGAATCCGGCGGGGTCGATTTCAGCTCCCGGCTGCCAGCCGGGCGGGCAGAGGCCGCGGCCCTTGCCCCGCAGCCTGCCAGCAGCGCCGCCAGCAAAACTGCCGGTATCCAGCGGAATGCTTTGTGTTTCATGGTGGTTCTCCTGTGTTCTCAGCGGCTCCCGCCGTGGTCAGTTATCCGGGCAGCGGATCAGCTGCAGCTGGGTCTTTCCCTCGGCAAAGGGGTTTTGACCGTTGAGCATGGTCAAGGTCAGGGTCTCGTTGTACAGGTCGTACTTCACCGCCGCCACAAAGGTGATGCCCGGCATCCCGTCCGTGGTCTCGTTGGCAGAGACACCCAGCACCATGCCCTCCGGCACCACGCCCAGATAGTCGGCGTAGCCCTGATAGAAAACGTTGTTGTCCTGAACACCCATCTGGAAATAACCGCCGCTTTCCACGTCCATCCAGTCAAACTGGTCATCGCCCATATCGTTGAAGGCACCGACAGCCTCCGAGGGGATCTCCTGCGCGTTCCACTCTGCCGTCAGGGGAGCAAGTTCCAGCACAGAGCCATCCGCCCGGCGCAGGTTCACCTCGCTGCCGCTGCGTTCCAGCGCCACGCCGTTGTTGGCAATGTAGATGGGGTCCTGGCAGACCAGAGCATTTCCGAACATAAGGCAGCGCAGCACGTCCACGTACTCCACCACGCCGTCCTTGGTCAGCAGATAGACCACCGGGTGGAAGGATGCGCTCAGCTCTCCAATGCACACGTCGATATACTCATTATAAGTGCCAAGGATGGGGTAGGTGCGGTCCTGTTCCAGCCGGATGCCGTAATCCGCGTCCCATGCGGCGGTCTCCGGCGTGCGGCGCAGGGTGATGGTGCCCTGTGTTCCTTCCAGCTGCACCGAAGCGCTTCCGTATGTATCGGTCAGCACCGTCTGCGGCTGCGGGTCAGCAGCCTGCAGCGGGATCTCCACATCCAGCTGCCGCCAGCCCCACCCGGCGGGGGAGCTGCACCCGCCCCGGAGCACCAGCCGGTTTTGTTCCGGCAGCAGCAGGCACAGGTCCTCCAGCTGGTTGTTTTCCAGCGTGTTCATCCGCATGCTTGCCAGATTGCCGCCGCTGAGCAGGCCCTCGTAGTAGCCGCCCTGCGCCATGCGCCGGTCAAAGGTCTGCATGGCCCCGCGCAGCATCTGCTGCTGCACGGCATCCGGGTCCAGCCCCATGCGCTGCAGCATTTCAGCCACGGAGACCTGCTTTCCGGTGGCAAAATCGAAGCACCAGCCCCGGGAATACCCCGGGTCGGTACCGCCGTAGTAGCTGCGCACCACAAGGCTTACGCAGTCGCCGTACCAGTAGGCGTCCCAGTCGATGTAGATCTGCGGGCACCATTCGTCCTGCGACACCTCAGCCTGCGGGTAGCTTTCATAATCCCGATATTCCGCCGCATACATGGCGGCAAGCTCATTATTGATATATTCAGCATCCGGGCTGTCGCACACAAGCTGCGGCACATGGACGATCAGCTTCTCTGCGCCGCTCCACTCGTACCGCTGGATGGTCTTTTCCAGCGTGAACTGCTCGGTGATGCGGTCTTTTTGTGCTGTCTGCACCGCCGTGTCTGCGGCGCTTTGGGAAGCTGCGCCGGAGCCTGCGGGGGCAGCGGGAGCCGCCGCGCCGCCGCAGCCGGTCAGCCAGAGAGCCGCCGCCAGCACCGCAGCGGCAAGGCGTTTGTGTTTCATGGTCTTTCTCCTGTGTTCTCAGCCGTAGCTACGGGTCAATTGCAGCTGGGTCTCGCCCTCGGCAAAGGGGTTTTGCCCGGCGATCATGGTCAGGGTCAGGTTCTCGTTGTACAGGTCGTTCTTGAACGCCGCCACAAATCCGAGCTCCTTATCGGCAGCGATGCCCAGTACCACGCCCTCGGGCACAACGCCCAGATACGCGGCATCGCCCCGATAGATGCGGCTGTTGTCCTGCACGCCCAGCTGAACGCTGCCGTCGCTGCCCAGATCCATCCAGTTCCAGCCGGTTTCAGAGGTGTAGTTGTAGGAGCCGGTGACGGAATAGGGAATTTCCTGCGCGCTCCACTCTGCCGACAGGGGAGCCAGCTCCAGTACAGAGCCATCCGCCCGGCGCAGGTTCACCTCGCTGCCGCAGAGTTCCAGCGCCACACCGTTGTTGGCAAAGTAGATGGGGTCCTGACAGACCATGGCATTGCCGAACATGAGGCAGCGCAGCACGTCCACATACTCCACCACGCCGTCCTTGGTCAGCAGATAGACCACCGGGCGGAAGAATCCGTCCTCCTGCTCCCCGATGCACACGTCCACATACTCGTTATAAGCGCCAAGGATGGGGTAGCTGTGCTCCTGTTCCACCCGGATGCCAAAGTCTCCCCATTGGTCGGTCTTTTGTGCAGGGCGGAGGGTGATGGTGGCCTGTGTTCCCTCCAGCTGCACCTGCACACCATCGTAGGTATCGGTCAGCACCGGGGTGTCGGCGGGGGCGGCGGGGGTCAGCGGGATCTCCACATCCAGCTGCTGCCATCCTCCCCCTTCGGACGCGGGGCCGTATCTGCTCCGGATCACCAGCTGATTTTGCTCCGGCAAAAGCAGGCAAAGGTTTTCCACTTCATTGCATTCCAGCGTGTCCATCCGCATTTGCGAAAAATCTCCGTCGAGACGCCAGCTCTCGTAATATGGGCCCTGCGCCATCTCCCGGTCAAAGGCCTGCATGGCCTGCCGCTGCATCTGCTGCTGCACGGTGTCCGGGTCCAGACCCATCCGCTGCAGCATCTCGGCCACGGTGATCTGCTGGCCGGTGGCAAAATCGAAGCACCGGCCGCTGTAAAACCACGGGGCGGAGCCGTCATAGCGGTAGTGCACCACCAGACTGACGCAGTCGCCGTACCAGTAGGCATCCCAGCCCACACCGATCTGCGGGTACTCACTGCCCGGCTGTCCGGCCTCCTCGTAGGTCTCATATTCCCGGAAATGTGCCGCATAGATGTCGTTCAGTTCATCGTTGATGGAGGCGGCATCCGGGCTGTCGCATTCCAGCTGCGGCACATGGACGGGCACATGGACGGAAATGCACTGCACCGCTTCCTCCCCCCACACGCCCGAAACGTTCTTTTCCAGCGTGTACTGGTCGGTGATGCGGTCTGTCTGGGCGGCCTGCGCCACCGCGCCGGGGGTGCTTCGGCTGCTGTCGGAGCTTTGGTCGGCAGCGGTGCTGGGGCTGCTCTGGGTGCCGCCGCAGCCGGCCAGCAGCAGGGCCGCAGCCAGCACAAGGGCCGCAAAGCGTTGGTATTTCATAGTAGGCTCCTTTTCTATGGTATGGCTCAGCCGTCTCCTATGCCTTGCCACTTGTCGATGATGTAGGCGGCCCAATAGGTCTTGTCGTTGATATCCACCACAGTGATGCCTACCTTATTCACCACCGGGTCGTCCTCATGAAGCCCCGGCACACCGCCGTAGTCCTTGATCAGTTCATCCACCAATTGCTGGAACTGGGCCTCTGTGGCGGGGTAAAGGCGATCCATGCTGTAAAGGTGCTTTCCTTCGTGGTCAAAATCCACGCCTACCCGGTACTGATTGAGCATACCGAAGATAGCCGTGGAGCCGGAGCTGTAACCCGCCTCGTGCAGACCATCCCACATCTTTGCCGCATAGTCGCCCTCCATCCGCAGCCTGAGCCCTTCGTCCGACGGGAACTCCGGGCTGCCGTTATCCACAAACATCTGCACATCTGCCTGAATGGCGTGCTCCAGACCCTTGCTGTACTCGAACTTGATGTTCTCCACCTTTCGCCGGGCCAGCTCTGCGTTGAAAATGGTCAGGATCTTCTGCCCGTCCCGGATCACAGGGATCGGCGGCGAGGGAGGCGTTTCTGTGGCAGAGCCGGAACTTGTGGAGCCGGAGGAGCAGCTATCGTCACAGGCTGCCAGCGCCAGCATCATCGCCGATGCGCCGGAGAGCTTCAGGAAAGTCCGTCGGTCGTATCGTTTCATGGGGGGTGCTCCTTTCTATAAAGCCCCGGACACAGGGGGAGTGTGCCCGGGGCAAACAGGGGGTTAAATGGGAATTGTTGTGGTTAAGGGGTTACTTTTTGCTTTCGGCAATCAGTGCGACCCAGTAGGTCACGCCGCTGAGCTCGAACGTCTTAATGTTCACCAGCGTGATCGCAGGCGAGCTCAGACTTGCCTTAGCGCCCTCGTCCAACTGAAGCGGAAGATTTTGTGCCATCTTCTCTGCGTCCTCCGAGTATACACATACCGGCATCATATTGCCTGTATCCTTATCAAAAGCTATGCCGATCGGGGCGCAAACTCCATCATAGCCGACTTCTGCCTTAGCAAGCGCTTTCATGGCTTCCTCGTCAAATTTCATTTCGCCCTTTGCAATCTTCACCACAAGTTCAGCTGCGGGCTTCAGACCGTTATCCAGTGCGAGTGGTTCCTTCACCCCGGCTGCTGCGCGGTATTTTTTGATGGCTTCCAGTACCTTGGCTTCCTTGCTGCCAGCGGGCGCTACGGGCGTGGAGGGTGCACCGCCGCAGGCAGCCAGTGCCAGCAGGGCGACCGATGCGCCGGTAAGGGTGAGGAATTCGCGTCTGTTCATCTTTTTCATGGGGGGTGCTCCTTTCAATACAGTATAGGATAGATTACGGTTCGCAACTTGCGGGAAGTCCGTGCATCCCGGCCCCGCTTCAGATCGGTGCAAAGTTTACCATTACCGCCACCGTATAGGTCTTGCCCTTAATGGTGGGGCAGTAGAGCCCGATCATCCACTGCTCGGGATGCGGACTCGCCAGTCCATGTCCGACCAGACGCCGCACAAACGCCTTGACCTCGCTCGGATTACTAGGATACAGTTGATTTAATTGCAGACCGTCATGGGTGTAGTTAGAAACTCCCACAGTTCCCCGATAGCTTCCGTTTCCATATTTGTTCCTGATTTCCTGTATCATTTCAGACTCACGGAGTTGGTACTCGTGGAATACATCATCAGGCAAGTTCCATTTGCGGTAATCCTCTTCGTCTACTTCAGGTTCATAGGTTTCAAAGGGGCTGGCTGTAAACTTTGCGAGGTCGGCAGCCTCCTGACAGTAGACCACAGACTTGCAGATATCAAGTTTGGGATTGTGGATTGCTTCTTTGTTGACTTCATACCAGACCTCGTTGATGGCTTTGAACAGGGCCAGCTCTTTGCTCTCAGAGGCCGGAGGCGCGGGAGGTTCGGGAGGTGCGGAGGGCCCGCCGCAGCCTGCCAGCGAGAGCGCCACAACGGCTGCGCCGGTAAGGGTGAGGAATTCGCGTCGGTTCATCTCTTTCATGGGGGTGCTCCTTTCTGTTTGTCCCCTCTGCTTTTTAGGGGGGGCTGGTTTGGGTATTCTCTGCACTTGCAGTCCGCTCCATCTTATGCTATTCTTATGAATAGAATCCGCAGATGCCTGTTGACGCGTTTTGTGCACAGCGACAGGCTTTCTGCACCGGCGCGGAACCTCTTCTGTTTGTACTGTATCATACCCGGGAAAAAATTGCCCCCTCAGAAAAGCCGTTTTTGGGGGGCAATTCCAAAAAAATTTTTGGGGTTTGGGGCTTCCCCCTCAAAAAATCCCCCCAAAAAGCCCAAAATTGGGGGGATTTGGGGGTGGTTTCCCACCAAAACAGGCGGCTGCAGCCCTGCCTGTGCCGGTTTTCTCCCTCTGGCTGCAATGTGCGGAAAGGAGTCATGAAAAATGGAACGAAGGACATTTTTAAAGCTTGCGGCGCTTGTCCCCGGTCTGGCTCTTGCGGGCTGCGGCGGCAGCAAGACCCTGCTCTCTGCCAAGGACCCCACCATGCTCAGCATCTGGCATGTGTACGGCGAACAGGCAGACTCGCCCATGAACCGCCTGCTCACCGAGTTCAACGACACCGTGGGCAAGGAGAAGGGCATTCTGCTCAATGTGACCAACATGACCAACAGCGCCGCCATCGGCGGCCAGCTGCAGGATGCCAAGGCCGGGAAGCCCGGCGCGCTGGACCTGCCGGACCTGTTCTCGGCTCATTCCGCGGACGCCAGCGCTCTGGGCATTGAGAACCTTGTGGACTGGAACGACTGGTTCACCGCCGAGGACATGGCGGCCTATGTGCCCGGCTTTGTGCAGGACGGCATCATTGACGGGAAGCAGGTGGTGTTCCCGGTGTCCAAATCCACCCAGCTCATCTTTTTGAACGGCTCCCAGTACGCCCGCTTTGCGGCGGACACCGGGGCGCAGCTTTCCACCCTTGCCACATGGGACGGCTTTTTTGAAATGGCGGGTGCCTACCGGCAGTGGTCGCAGGGCAAGCCCTTCTGCGCGCTGGACTACCCCTTGCGTCTGGTGGAGCTGAACGCGCTGGAACAGGGCAGCGGCGAACTATACAAGGACTGCTGGTACGACCTGACCAATGAGGCCTTCCGTGCCTCGTGGATGGAGTTTGCCCGGGGGCTGGTGCAGGGCGATATTCTGATCTCGGACCTGTACTCCAACACCCAGGTAATGACCGGCGAAACGCTGGCGGGCCTTGGCAGCTCCGCGGCCATCCTCTATTATAATGATTTCGTCACCTACCCGGACAACACCACCGAGCCCACCGACCTGCTGCTGGCTCCCCTGCCCCACGCCGCCGGGACCACCACGCCCCTGATGCCGCAGGCCGGTGTGGGCCTGTGCGCCTTTAAGACCACCGACCAGAAGGCCGAAGCCGCCGCCGTGTTCCTGCGCTGGTTCACCGAGCAGCAGCGCAATCTGGAATTTGCCGCCGACACCGGATATATGCCGGTGTCCAGCGCCGCCTTTGATGCCATTGCGGACTATCCGTTCGAGCAGCAGAGCTACCAGCGGCTGTACGATGTTTACAACGAGATGCGCCTCCAGAACACCCCCCTGTCCGAGCCGGGCATCGTGGGGTACCACGCCAAGGCAAAGGCCTTGTACGACAGCCTGCGCCAGCGCCAGAAGGACTACCCCCAGCGCCTTGCGGACGGCGAAACGCTGGAAGCCCTTGCCGAGGAAACATGGCAGCTGCTGTGTGACAATGCCTGAGCCTGCCGCTCAGCCGAAAAGGAGGGACTTTGATGCACTTTGTTGACCGGCACCGTGAAAAGATCCGCCAAAGCCCCATGAGCAGTCGGCTGCTGTGGGCCTGCCTGCTGCTGGTGGTGCTGCTGGTGTTGACCTTTGGTGCGGCGCTGTTCCTGTTTGCCAGCCTGCACAACACCAAAAAGGACATCAGCCGCAGTCTGCAGATCCAGTTTTCGGTGTTCCAGAACGATATGGAGCGCTATTTTGACCAGCTGGCGGTCATGGGCGTGAACCTGTCCGAGGACATGAGCGCAGAGGTGGACAAGGAGCTTGCTCTGCGGCAGATGTCCTTTGCCCAGCTGAACGACTCCCCCGAGGTGCTGAACGCGCTGGAGGAGGAAATGATCGAGCCGCTGTGCCGCCGTCTGCGCCAGACCGGCTGTTCCGGCGCTTTTGTGCTGCTGGATGCCACCGTCAACACCCGCATGGAGGGAGCAGAGCATTCCCGCGCCGGGCTGTATGTGCAGAAAAGCGGTGCCGACACCCCCACCGTGCCCCTGCTGCTGTACCGGGGCAGTGCGGAGGTGGGCAAGGCCCACAGCGTGATGCCCCACCGCAAGTGGCGCATGGAGTTTCAGACCGACCAGTTCCCGGACTACGACCGCTGGATGACCCCCAGCAGCACCCCGCTGTACCAGGCTTATACGCTGACGGAGCGGTTCAGCCTCCCCGGCACCTCGGAGGAGGTGCAGCTGTTTTTGCTGCCCCTGCGGGGCCGCGACGGCACCATGTACGGGCTGTGCGGCTTTGAGATCAGCCAGAGCTTTTTCAAGCAGAACTTTGCCCAGCCCACCGGCTTTGACCACCTGATCTGCCTGCTTGCCCCGGCAGACAGCGGGCTGAACGCCAGCGCCGCCCTCAGCAGCGGCACCACCGGCGGCTACTTCCACGCCCCCCGGGACATGCTGGTGCTGCGCAGCATGGGCGGCAGCCTGACCCAATTGATCGGCTCCGACAGCGCCTATGCAGGCATCTCGAAGCTTTGCCGCCTGAGCGAGAACCAGTCCTACCGGCTGGCCGTCTGCATCCCCATGACGGACTACCGCAGGCTGATCTTTTCCGGCAACCTGCAAATGCTGCTGATCGGCCTGTTCATCCTCTTTTTTGTGGTGTTCTGCTGCATGTACTTCCACCAGCACATCCTCTCGCCTGCGTTCCGACAGTTCGAGGAGGACCGGCGGCGGATGGACGAGTTGCAGCTGGAACGCCAGCAGATGCAGACTGAGCTGTCCCGGCTGGCGGACGTGTGCCGCAACGAGTCGGTGCCCGATGCCTTCCAGACCTTTCTGGAGGGCATCCCCAACCTGACAAAGACCGAGCGCCGCATCTTTGACGGCTATGTGGCCGGGCTGCGCTCCCGGGAGATCGTGGAGCAGCTGGACATCAAGGACAGCACCCTGCGCTTCCACAACAAGAACATCTACGAAAAACTGGGTGTCAGCTCCCTCAAGCAGCTGCAGCAGTTCGTGGCGATCCTGAACTCCGGCAGCGGCAGCGCCCCGGACGAAAAGTGACCCAGCAAGCAATGTTTTCGTCTATACAAAAACACTTTTTGCGTTGCAAAATGCTTGCTGAGAAAGCGCCCCAAACCCCTTTGATCTGCATTTTCAATGCAGACTGCGCCTCCCTGCGGGATGCTTTTGAGGATGTCAATCGGCACATCCTACGAAAAAGCCTGTACCTTTTTGGCGCAAGGGTCAATAGAAGAATTTGATGGTTCATGGTACAATAGCAGACGTTGCGTGTTGTGCGGTTTGCACACGAACATAGTGAAAAGGAGCTGCTGAACGTGGATACGATCTATCTGCTGCCCGGTGAGGACCGTTGCGTTGATTTTCGAGATGCCAATGGAGTCCCGAGAGTACACTACACTTACTGCTCTATCCGTGGCAAACTTTTCAACTGCACCTGCTGCACAAAGGATGAAGCCCAGCGGCTGTGTGAAGATTGGCTTATAAAACAGGACCGCTGCTATATAAACTAAAAAAGCCGTCGAGGACGCTTCCCAAGTAGGAAAGCTCCTCGGCGGTATTCGTTTATCGAGTCTGGGTTTTCTCGGTGGTGTCCTTTTCGTCTGCAAAAAAGCGTTCTACGTTTTTCTGCGCACGAACCAGTTCTTGCATCTCGTTCCGTGCCTTGCGGTAGTCCGGGTAAGATGCTTTCTTCTTGGTCAGCAGTTCTGCAAACTCCGCATCCAACTCCTTGACCTTCGGCAGCTTTTGCAATCCTGCCTCGTCAAAGGCAGCCTTCGCCGCCTTGTGCAGGGTGATTTCCTCCCGGTGAGCTTCCAAAAACTTTTTACTGTACCCCGACTTGCGGTAGGCATCATAGACCGGGCGAGTCTTGGCATAGTTGATAATGTGGGTTTTCAGGACGGCGATTTCGGCCAACCTCGTTTCTGCCGCCTTGATGGAATCGCCCATGGCATGATAGCGTTCCGTTGCCGTCGCTGCACGTTCCCGCAGTTCCTCGGCACTGCTGATCTTCTGCTCCTGTAAAAATAGCAGCGTCTTGGACATCTCCTTCAGGTTGAACTTGGTCGCCCACCTTTTGTAGCCGACACTTTTGCCCTCTGCCATTTTCCCCTGAATATCCACCAGCAACTGGAAGGGCTGTTCTTTGGGCAGCGTTCTCTGGTACGGCTGATGTTTCGCTTTACCCTCCAGCACTGCCTTGATTTCTTCCTCACTGTACCCGGTGCCCAGAGTTTGGAATCGAATAAAGCGTTTCTGCCCCTTGCCCTTTACCGCCGTGTGCTTGCCACGCTTCGCCTTATATCCCTGCTGCTCCAGCTTTTGCAGAAAAACTTCAAAGTCCTTCGGCTTTTCCGCAAGGATGGTGTCGATGATTCCGCACAGGCGGTCACGGTTGCTCTCCTTTGGAGGATAGAGAACACGCTTCTGCCGCTCCCGGTAGGGCTTCTTTTCAATGATGGACAACTGGTGCTCTAAGCAAATCAGGTCACTCAACCGCTGCACTGCCAACGCTGAAAAGAAAAAATCCCGGAACTTTTTGGTGCCATCCAGTGCCGTAGAGTTGAAGATCACATGGTTGTGGATGTGCTGCCGGTCCGTGTGCGTTGCCACCACAAAGGCGTGCTTGCCCTTGGTAAAACGCATGGCCAGTTCGTAGCCTACTTTGTTAGCCTCCTCTGCGGTGATTTCCCCCGGACGGAAGGACTGCCGTATCTGATAAGCGATTACATCGCTTTTCTGCCTTCGTCCGTTCACAAGGTCGTACTGCCGTTTGGTGAGCATAAATTCTTCATCTGCTGTCAGGGCGCTACAAGCATAGCTGCTGACATACTGCCCCTGCTCGGTCTTGTCCGGGTTTTCAATATAGTCCGTGCGATTTTTCAGGCAGGCCGCAACGGTCATGCCCTTGTTTTTGTGCAGCGCAATCAGCCGTGTTGCTGCCAGCATCATCACCCCCTATTGCAAAGAAAAAATGCCGCCCGGAGGCGGCATTGAGATCATTTGGATATTTTTTCGTAATCGGCAGCACCCGCCAGATACATTGCCTTGTATCTGGCGCATTCCAACTCATTGCAGATTTCATCTAAGGCGAGATATTGATTCCACGCTTCTTTGCTGATAACGCTCTGCAAGGCTTCCTCAGCTGCTCGTTTGGCTTTTTTCAGTCGCAGATACTCTTCATCCTCACCCAGCATCTCAGAAAAAATCGTGCTGTTGTGTTCAAAATAACAATCTTCTATCTTCTGTTTGCTCATAGCATCCCTCACAGTTCTGCAAGCCACTCACTGAAACGCCCGATGCCCTCGGTGATGGCAGTTGCACCGAAAAAGAGGATGAAGCAGATGAACTCGGCTACCAGCAGGATAAAGAACTGATTCCAAGTCTGACGGTAAACAGTGTAGATGCCGCAGCCGAAGATGTAGAGCATCAGCGGAGCAACTACATAGCTGGACAGGGTTAGCAGCCACCTTGCCATCAGAGCTAGAAACGCCACAAAGAGAGAAATCGGGAAAAGAACAATTTTCTTCAGCATAGACATCATATCAAGCACTTCCTTTCTGTTCGCCCTTATTATAAAGGTATCGACTACTACGTTGCAAGGATGTCAAGCATTATATGTACACCCGCAGTCCTCCAACTGCGGGAATTTTTATAGCTCTGCCAGCTTGGAAAGAATTTGCTTGCCAATGTCAATCAGTTCATCCAGACGCTGCCGCAGATCTTCCATGTCGGAGGCGTAGACCTTGCCGCACTCGTTGGCACGCTTGGCGTACTGGTTCAGATTGTTGCTGCACATCTGCAAGAGATATGCCATGCGTTGCAGTTCTTTCAAGTCGAGGTGCAGGCAATAGCCGTCCAGTGCCATCTTGCGGATATAGGCACTCAGGCTTCGGATGCCCATACTGAGCATCTTTTCATAGATACGGTTCTTTTCTGTTTTGCTCAAGCGCAGGATGATGGTTTCATCCCGCTTTTCTTTCATCGTGCATCACCATCCTTGTCGTAGTAACTGCGGAAGGGCTTCACAGGCTCCGGCTTATCGGATTTTTCCTCCAACGCCGCCAGCACTGAAGGGCGGCGGGGTGCATCCTCGTCTGGTTCTTCCTCCTGTTCCGGCTCGTGGCTCTTTTCGTCCACGTCCAACTGGGCGTTCAGCTCTGCAAGCCGAGCGGACTTCTCTGCTAGTTCTTCCTCCTGTGGGAAGGGCTTTTCCACCTCGATTTGTGCTGCTGCCTGCTGCTGATGCAGGGTAGCCAGCTCGTTCTCTGCGGCGGTGATGCGCTCCGGGAAGCTGTTCAGCGAATTATCCAGCCGGATAATGTTGCCCAGCGGGTCGGTGCCCAAGGGCACCGTGTACTTCCGCTGCCCCTTCAAAAGTGCCTGATACTCACTGCGGAAGGTATCGAACCGCAGGGACAGTTCAAAGCCCCGGTAGCTGCCGATGACTTTTTCTTCGGCGTTGGGCAGTTCGGAGCAGGCAAGCACCAGACGCTCACCGGCGGTCTTTTTCTCATCGTAGGTCACGCCCTTGATGGTCATGCCGCAGAAACCCTCTTGCACCTGCGGGTGGGCAGCGGCAAGCTGTGCGTCCGCTTTCACCCCAGCAATATAGGCGTTCGTTTCCCGAATGTCAGCCGGGAACTTGGTCAGCAGTTTGTCTTGCAGACGGAATTTCTGGCTCTGGTGGTCGGCTTTCAGCACCTTCAGCTTTGCCACCTGCACATCCAAGTCCATCTTCTCCTTGATGAGCGGATTTCCGGCACACAGTGCCTTGATCTCCGCATAGGAAAGTGCCTGCTCGTCCACGTCCTCGCAGGAGCGAACAGGAGATTTGGAAGTCATGATTTGGCTAATGAATCGCTGTTTATTCTCAAGGGTCTGATCGGGTAAGAGGATGACATTACTGCCAACCCCTCCCCTAAGAACCGTACGTGAGAGTTTCCCCTCATACGGCTCAAGCCTTTCATAAAGCTCCCGTTAGGGAACCCGGCTCAACAAAACAAGAATCGTTTTTGTGCAATACGGCATGACATTCGGGATGCACCATTTCCAGCCATGGCGACTTCCCGCTTCGGAACACCTTATGAACCTTGAAACTCGTTTCCGAGGTAATAGGCTCATTGCATACTGGGCAACAGCGGTGCTGATTTCTCCATACTTTCAGGAGTTTTTCGCGTCCGTTAGTGCTATTCAGCATTTTCTCACCATCGCGCTCTTCATAATAACCATTCCATCGCTCATCGAAGGGATTTGCGTTAGAGACAATTTTCTTAAATCGGATGATTTTGGTGTCCGTTGCATATTCAAGGGCAAAGTAGGATTGCTCACCGTTTTTCTTGGTGCGCTCCTCTGCGGCAAAAGTCCAGTTTCGGGTTCCGATGCGATGCCAGTATTTCGCTGCTATCCACCGTCTGCCTTTGTTCTTATGCCTGCGCTTTGCCCACTGCCAAAGACAATTGTAAATCTGATAGTCGATTTTGCTGAATGTTTCAGCGGATACAACAAATCGCTGGTTGTTGACCCATCCACGGATAACCGGGTTGAGCTGGCGAATCAGGGAATCCTGCTTTGCCGATTTGTTGCTCTTGACGATTTCACGCACCTTTTTCAGCAGAGAGCCGACCGACTGCTTCGAGGGCTTGATTAGAAGTTTTCCGTTGTACTTTCGGATGTTCTTTCCCAAGAAGTCAAATCCATCATCAATGTGAGTGATGACCGTCTTTTCTTCAGATAACTGCAACCCACGTTCCGTCATGAAATCTCTGATAATAGGGAGCACTTCTTCACGCAGAAATTCCGGGCTTTCTCCGGTTACGATAAAGTCGTCAGCATAGCGCACGAAGTTCATCTTATTAAAATGAGTTTTACCATTGACCTTTTTGCGGGTCGGCAGTCGTTCCTTTAAGAGCCGTTCCAGTCCATCCAGCGTCATATTCATCAGAGTAGGCGAGATGGCTCCACCTTGCGGTGTGCCTTCCTCAGTGGGGAAAAGTTGCTTTGTATCAACGTACCCACACTTTAACCACTTCTGTAAAACCTGCGTATCCATCGGGATATTCTCCATAAGCCATTCATGACTGATGTGGTCGAAGCATCCCTTGATGTCACCTTCAAGAATCCACTGAGGAGACTTGCCCTTGTTCAGGTCGGCGAAACACTGCTCGATTGCATCGTGTGTGCTTCTGCCGATTCGGAATCCGTAGGAGTTGGGGTCGCCGTAGGTTTCAGCAAGCGGTTCCAATGCAAACTTGTATAGGGTCTGCATGGCACGGTCTGTCATTGTCGGAATGCTCAGAGGCCGCAGTTTGCCGTTTTTCTTCGGAATATAAACACGTTTCAGGGGCTGAGGACGGTATCCTCTCCGTTTCAGTTTACTGATTGCCTTGAATTTTGCCTCAGGAGTTAGCCACAATTCATGGTCAACTCCAGCCGTATTTTTACCACGATTGCTTGTTACCCGCTTCACTGCCAAGGCTTTGGAGTAAAACGAGTGAGTTAACAGCCATTGCAGCGTTTTTACCTTGCTGTAATGACCTTCTTGTTGAGCCTTTACGATACGCATTTGCAGCTTTTTAACATAAGCACGAGCCTTGTTCCAGTCGATGCTGTCCCAATTTCCCGCTCTGCAAGTCGGTGCACACGATTTCTCGTTCATTTGCAATTCCTCCTTTTTCAAAAGTTCTGTAAATTCTCTCGTAAAGAAAGACCATAGATGGAAGTCTGCCTGCTTTCGCATGAGGTGATGTTGCAACCTCTATCCGTCCCCATTACAGGGTCGGCATTCGCTTTTTCCATCTTTCTTCTACCCGCATTTCATAAAGTCCCCTTACGGTTTCCGTCCGATTGCTCGGAGAAATACGGGCTTACCACGTTCCACTTATTCAACAGTATGGGTTAGGCTTCGCCTCTCCGCCGACAGCTTTGTGTCCATGTATCCCCACTGTACAGGGGGATAGCCAGCTGCGTTACCATTTTGGTTCAGGCTTGTCAGCAACTTTAGCCTGTTCAGCTTTAACGACGTTTATCAGCGATTCACATTACATTAACCATACCATACAAGTCAGGCTCCCCGACCGCATCGTTGCTTGCAGTCTATTGCTTTCGCCTTGCGGTTTCTGCTTGAACCCTTTCGGGTGGGGCTACCCTTGTCCTGTCACGCTTCCTCACAGCCGTTACCAGCTGCTTTGTTGACAGTAGACTACTGCTAATGGAATAACAGGTCTGGTCATTGCCAGACAGTTGAATTAAGCGACTTCGTGTCGCACAAACAAGTACGAGTCAAATGTCCCTTCCGTGACGTAATTGAACACCTTGACTTCCTTATTCATATTGCCCTGACGGATGATGCGACCATTGCGCTGGGTCATGTCGCTGGGCTTCCAGCCAACATCCAGATGATGCACCGCCACAAGTCGGGACTGGACGTTGGTGCCCGCTCCCATTTTCGCCGTGCTTCCGAGCAAAACTCGCACATCGCCAGAGCGCACTTTGGAGAACAATGCCGCCTTTTTCGCTTCGGTGTCGGCGTTGTGGATAAACTCGATCTCGTTCTCTGGCACACCGGCGGCAACCAGCTTCTTGCGAATGTCATCGTACACGTTAAAGTTGCCGTCGTTTTTCGGCGTCGAGAGGTCGCAGAACAAAAGTTGGGTCAGCTTCTGATCTTTGCCCTCCTCCCAGATCTTCAGCACGTTCTGCACACAGACGTTCAGCTTGCTGTTGGGGTCATCGGGCAGCATAGGGTTCATCAGGCGAACATCCAAGCCAATCTTGCGCCCATCGTTGGTGACGCAGAGCATATTGTCCACGGACGCATCCACGATGCCGGAGTGGATATCTGCGGCACGTTTGCTCAGTTCCTGCACCATTTCCTTTTGAATTTCGGACGGCTTTGCCACCACGGTTTCAAACTTTGCAACCGGCACCGGCAGATGAAGCTGGTCGGAAGTTTTAATGTCCGCAACCTCCTTGAACATGGACATCAATTCCGGGAGGTTGAAAAACTTGGCGAACCGGGTGCGGGCACGGTAGCCGGTACCCTCCGGGGCCAGTTCGATGGCCGTGGTCGTCTCACCAAAGGTGGATGCCCAGCAGTCGAAGTGGGTCAGCTTTTTCTGCTGCAAGGTGCTGTATTGCAAGTACCGCATGACCGTGTACAACTCGGTCATGGAATTGCTCACGGGCGTGCCCGTGGCGAACACCACGCCCCGCCCGCCGGTGATCTCATCCAGATAGCGGCACTTGCCGAACATATCGCTGGATTTCTGTGCTTCGCTGGTGGATAATCCTGCGACATTCCGCATTTTTGTGGTCAAAAAGAGGTTCTTGTAAAAATGGCTCTCGTCCACAAAAAGCCTGTCAACACCCAGTTGTTCAAAGGTAATTACATCGTCTTTACGCTCATCGGAGCGCAGTTTTTCCAGCTTGGTTTCCAGCGTT
>OMFP01000476.1_pt1 | contig 17058 bp, 10 predicted proteins | sample 1674221 | NCBI WGS metagenome assembly OMFP01 (sample SAMEA103958152, study PRJEB25191) | human gut metagenome | biome: human-associated habitat [ENVO:00009003]; feature: intestine environment [ENVO:2100002]; material: feces | place: Germany | collected 2013/2015
CTCGCCTGGCTGTAGCCGAGCTGCCACTTCGCGTCCTTAGAAGCTTCGCTGACAAATTCCTTGCTGCCCTTGTAGAAGTTCTCGCTCTCGGGCTTATAGTCCTCAAGCTTGGTAAGTCCCCTCGGCAGCGGGACCATGTCCGCAATGAAGCTGATTATCTTTGTGAAGATGCAGTCGAGATAGGTCATGAGAATACTTGTCTTCTCTTTATCCGTCTCCATCTTTGCAAGCGCCATGATGAGTCCCCACGGGGTGCTCACATCGTACTCCTTGCCGCCTATCAAAACCTTGAGCGGTTCGATTTTTGCCAGATTCTTGACCGCGCCGGCAGCGTCCTTGGCAACGGTAGAATTGAAGTCCTTTACCGAATCCGGGACATACTTGTCGTAGTACTCATAGGCTTTCTTGGCGACTTCAATGCCGATTTTCACAAGTCCCGCGATAATCTGCGGAATTTCCGAGACCGAGACGTCAGTCGGTGCGGCATTCGCGCTCGCCGCGCTTGCGGTCGAAGCGAAGGAGCACGACATAATCATCGTCAGCGCCAGAACGACTGCGAGAATCGATTTGAGTGCTTTTTTCATCGTTTGTTTCTCCTTTATTTTTATTTTTTCAAGCTGTATATTACAGGCGCGGACTCCACGCCTATATCACGAAGAACATATTCGTAGCTCCACTTGCTTTCCCTTGTGCGCCATGCATCCGGACCTATCCAGTGGCATTTGCGCTCATAGAGATGCACCGTGCCGAACGCATTTCTGCGGTTCGTGTAGAGCTTCACCGCTATCTCATGCCTGCCCGCGCCGATATTTTTGAGCTCCAGCTCATACGGCGGGAAGATTATCTCACCCGCGTGAACGCCGTCAACAAATATATCGGTCAGCGCACCGTCGTAGTGCGGGACGGTAATTTTGATATCCCCACCGGGGCAGTCGACGCCGAAACAGTAGGTCACACAGCCGCCGTAGAACGGCAGACCCTGATTTACTATACTGCCAAACGCAAGCTTTTCGGGGCGCTTTACGAGCTTCTTGAGCCTGCCGCGCACCTCGACTCCGAAGTCGCCGAGCAGATAGCACCATTCGACATTCGTGCGCTTGCCGAACGGGAGGACGATATCGAGTATATTCTCTCCCTGCTCTATCTTCGGCAGTTCAACGGTCTTTATCGATTTGTCAACATACCAGCCGGTCACGGTGTTGTCGACCGCCTGACCGTTGAGCGTTATCTGCGCTTTCTCAGCGTCCTCAAGCGCGAGTGACACGCCGTCGAGCGCGAGCGCGCTGTCTATAGTGAATCTGAGCTTGATTTTATGCTCGGGCACGGGCTCGTGAATGACCCACGGCTGCATCACCGCGCCGCTTCGAAGCGGGAAACCGAGCTTTTCGCGGCAGATATTATCAGCTCTGAGAAGTTCCTCTTCTTCGCCGCTCAGCTCATCGCCGTCAAGCGCAAAACGCGCCATGTCAAGAAGCATGACATTCGGCTCGTCGAGCTCATATTCCGTCTCGCATGGAACTATAATTTTCTTGTCCTCGCGCTCCTCCGGCTCAGTATACTGACCCTCGGAGCAGCCGTCATAGAGTCTGAGCAGCAGGCTGTCGTATTCATAGAGCCGTGCGCTTATCACGGTGTTGCCGTTGAGATAATCGAACTCCGCTGGCTTTATCTCGCCGCTCAAGGTGTCGTATATCACGGGCGAATATTCGCCCTTTACGGTTATTTTTATGTCATCAAAATTCGTTATGTTGCAGTCATACGGCTCCACGGCGTGCGCGACAAAGAGCCACAGGCTGTCGGTATCCTCGCGCAGCTGATATATCAGCCCGTCCGAGAGATAGCCGTCGTCATCGCGGATGCAGACGGTTCTTGACGCGTCGAGTGCCGTCAGAAGCGACGCACGCTGATAGGGTATATGCTCGCTGTTTTTAAATAGCCTCTCTCCCCTGTCGGACGGCTGTGCGTCCTCGAGAGTCGGGGCTTCGCCGAGGAATATCACCCTGCCGCCGTCCTCGCGGAACTTTTCGAGCCTGTCGAGCGTTGACGAGCGGAGCGTCTCGCATCCGGGCACGACTATCACGTCATACTTCATCTCGCCGACTCTCAGCGGCGCGTCCGCATGCGGGCAAAGCCCGGGCAGCAGCGACTCGCTGATAAAATCGAAATCTATGCTGCCGAACAGCAGCCACTTTGTCAGATCCTGGAAATTCTTGTCAAGCTCCTCGCGGATGAGTCCCGATTTGTCGTTGGGTCCCCAGTGGAGCCAGAAGCTCTCTACCGGGTGGATAACGCCGACCTTTACAATCGGCACACCGCGGGTCATCGCCGTGTTGACTCGCGCGAAGTGATTTTCAACGCAGGAATATTTTTTGTACCACGGGGACTGATAGTTTATCGAGGCGGGATAGTCTCGCTTCGCCTCGCCTGCCATGGAGACCCACGACAGGTGCGGCACGCGCACCGTGACGCCGAGAGCCGCCTGCCAGTCGCCATTGAGTTTGTGTCCTCTGAAGTCGAAGTCCCAGTCGGTGACGCCGTAAAGTTCGGAGAGCACACCTTCATAGCCGAACTGATGCGCGGCGGACTGAGCCTGCTTCGCGGTCGTGTATTCTTTCCACGAGCAGAGCATATCAATACCGGGCAGCCCGAACGAGCGGTATGAGCGCATTGCTTCGCCGAGCGCACCCGTCTGGCTTTCGAGCGTCGGCTCGTCCATCATGTGACCCGTCAGCGCGATACCGTTTTCGCGGCACCAGCCGCCGACTGTATCGGCGAACGCCGAAGAAAACCGCTCCGCAATATGATCGTGATAGCGGTAACGGGCGGCGGAAACTTTTCCGTCCGGCAGATCCCAGAATATCTCCGGCAGGAACTCCATTATATCCTGAGAATATGTATCTGAATATGTCTTTGCAAAATCGTCCGTCCACGGCATGATGAGGTCGTCCGTGTCGGTCGAGTTGTCCATGAGCGTCTTGCGCGTGAACTGCGGCTCGTCGGTGAAAATTGCGGGGACAGTTTCATCGAACTCGTCGCCGACGACCTCTTTGTACCGCTCGTGAGTGACCTCAACGAAGCGTTCGACCGCCTTTTTGTCGAGCGTGTTGAGATAAGCCTGACCATTATACCACGGGTTCGCGCCGCTTATTTCAAGATAGGCATACCACTTCGTCCCCTCGGCAGGGTCGTTCTCACCGATGCGCTTGTAGCTCTTCAAATATCCGTCGGAATCGAGCACTATGTCGTAGCAGGCAAGCAGCTCGCCGTCCTCGGAGCGCACTCCGCGCGATGTGGAGTCGTCCGTGAAGCCCGCAGAGCCGTCATATGGTCTTACGGTAAAGAGCAGGTGGCGCGCGCGGAAACGCTTATCTTTCGTGACTATTCCGCCGGCGGCGCCGGAGGGCCATCTGTCCTCGTCATAGAGCCACGCGAGCATTTTTTCGCTCTTCGCCTTGTCGGTGCAGGAGCGGATGAGATGCATGAACTCGTCGCTCAGATATTCCGTATCCATGCCGGTTCTGACATGCATATGAAATCCGCCGAAGCCCATCTCATGAAAAATTTCTATCTGCCGCAGAAGCTCGTCCTCTTCGAGCCTGCAGTTCCACGCCCAGAACGGCGCGGCGCGGTATTCGCTCGTCGGGGAGCGAAACAGCTCATCGGACAGGGTGCTGAGATAATTCTTTTTATAAAGCATATATTCCTCCGCTAAAAATATCGAACCCCTTTTTGATTATTAATTATACCATAAAAGCCCCTGTCCGTTGTCACAAAAATTGACCCCGAAAGCTGTACAATTTGACGAACGCAGAGGCTTCATCACGGTTGATTTTCCGTTTCGCGTGCTCTATAATGATGCACGATGTATATTTGTTTAGTTCAAAGCTTCGCAATATGAACATTTTCCTGCGGCGAAGAGCAAAAAAACGGGCGGCACAGAGCTAATCTGTACCGCCCGATTCTGTTTTATATCGGCTTATTCAGCCTTTTTGTTCTTCTCTCTGTTGCCGAGCACAACATTCGTCAGGATGCCGAGGATGAGTGCGCAGGCGATGGAGGTTATCGTGACCTTGCCGAAGGAGACGGTCAGGCCGCCGATACCGGCGATAAGAATAACGGAGACAACGAAGAGGTTTCTGTTATCTTCGAGGTCAACTTTCTGGATCATCTTCAGACCGCTGACTGCGATGAAGCCGTAGAGCGAGATGCACACGCCGCCCATGACGCAGGAGGGAATCGAAGCGAGGAAAGTTGCGAAGGGTGAAAGGAACGCGATAATTATCGCGAGGACTGCCGTGCAGACGATAGTCGCAACGGAAGCGTTGCCGGAGATAGCCACGCAGGCTATGGACTCGCCGTAAGTGGTGTTCGGTGCGCCGCCGAAGACAGCGCCGACCATCGAGCCGATACCGTCGCCGAGCAGGGTTCTGTGGAGACCGGGCTCAACAAGGAGGTCAGTTTCAACTATGGAAGAGATGTTCTTGTGGTCAGCGATGTGCTCTGCGAAGACAACGAATGCAACGGGGACATAAGCCACTGCAACAGCCGCTATGTAAGAACCGCTGAGCTCGCCAAAGGCACCGAAAGCCTTGAGGAAGGTGAAGTCGGGTATCGAAACAAAGGTTTTGACTCCCACTCCGTCAGCAACGAGTGCAGTGAAGCCGCTGAAGTCGATAACTCTAAGAGCGTCGTTTCCGGTCTTGATGCCGATGACGGTGAAGATAGCCGCAACAGCGTAGCCGGAGAGGATGCCGATGATGAACGGGATGAGCTTGACCATCTTCTTGCCGAAGACGGAGCAGAACATTGTCACGAAGAGAGTGACGAGACCGCAGATGATAGCGACATAGACGCTTGCGGTCGGCTCGCCGTTGACTGCATAGGAGCCTTTCTGGAGATCGCCGATAGCGTTTCCTGCGAGCGAAAGTCCGATTATAGCGACGGTGGGTCCGATAACGGCGGCGGGCATGAGCTTATTGATCCAGCCGACACCGGAAATCTTGACCGCTATTGCTATAACAACATAGACGAGACCCGCGAACACAGCGCCGAGATAGCCGAGCGCAACGGTGGTCGCGCCTGCGAAAGCGGCTGCCATTGAGCCGAGGAAAGCGAAAGAAGAACCGAGGAAAACAGGGCTCTTGGCCTTCGTGAAGAGAACATATACAAGGGTGCCTGCGCCGGCGCCGAAGAGCGCCGCGACGGTGCTCATCTGCACTTCGCCGCAGTTATAAACACCCGAAGTTATCATGGGAACTGCGATGGTCGCTGCCATAATCGCGAGTAGCTGCTGGAACGCAAAGACGATAAGCTTGCCGAACTTCGGCTTGTCTTTGATACCGTAAATCAATTTCATACTATTGACCTCCTCAAATTTTGCCTGTCTATACTCAACACAGTCCCGGTGAACCGCTTCTGCGTCAAAGTCTTATTTGCTGTATATCGAGACGCTTGTCTCATCGTCGAACGGCGGGATCTTCACAACGACCACTTCGCCGCGCGAGGTCGGCACGTTCTTGCCGACATAGTCGGCGACTATCGGGAGCTCCCTGTGTCCCCTGTCAACAAGCGTTGCAAACTGTATCTTCGCCGGGCGGCCGAGGGAGATTATTGCATCCATCGCGGCGCGCGCCGTTCTGCCGGTGTAGAGCACATCGTCGACCATGACGACCGTCTTGCCCTCAACGGAAAAATCAAGCTTGCCGGAGTTCACTGTCGGCTGGCTTGCGCTCTCGCTCAGGTCGTCCCTGTAGAGCGTGATGTCGAGATAGCCTTTCTGCGTCTTCACGCCGAGGCTCTCGATCTTTGAGGCAAGGATATCCGCAAGCGGCGCGCCTCTTCTCATTATGCCGACAAGGCATATCTCATCAGAATCGCCGTTTCGCTCGATTATCTCGTGCGATATCCGCGCGAGCGCACGGTTGACCGCCGCGCTGTCCATGATATAGGCCTTGAACTCCATTTACTCACCCCGAAGCATAAAAAAAATACGATCCTGCCACACCGACAAAATCGCACAAAAACACGCAGATATACCCTATCCGCACTGAATATGACCATCTTGTCGGCATCTCTGTACCGCTCTTAAAGATTTTTTGCTGTGAATACTATATCATATTGTTTATCGGTTGTAAAGACCCAATTTATAGTTTTTTCAACTTTTTTCGCCGCCGAATCTTACATAAATGTAAGAACTCAGGCGCACAATGTAAGGCTTTGTTATTGAGAACGACCCACTCTTTTGATATAATCATTATCGACAGGAGGAGTTTTTATGAAAACCAAAAGCAAAAATAAGAAGCTGCGCATCGCGCTCGGAATATGCATACCGCTCATAATCATTATCGCTGCGGCGTTGGCAGTTGTTATGAAATACGGACCGACATTCGGATTTTATCTCGTCCCGCCGTCGGCAGAGCGCTACGGCAAGGACGCTCTTGCAACCATAGGCAAAAGCGGGATATATTCGGGAAGCGACGAGTGGAAAAGCACTTACGAAGAATGTCTCAAGATGATAGAAAACGCCGAGAGCTATGAGGACACATACCCCGCGATTAAAAAGGCTCTTTCGGTTTGCGGCGGCAAGCACTCAATGCTCATGACAAAATCGGAATCGCAGGACACAACCGAGAGCTATGACGAGGTTCTGCCCACCGTTTCGCTCGACGGCGATATTGCAATAATAAAACTCCCCGATTTCCTCGTCACAGCCGAAGATTTCCTCGTCACAGCCGAAGCGGGACAGAAATACGCAAAAGTCGCGGAGGACTTCATTCACGAGAACCGCGATAAAATAAAGGGCGTTGTGCTCGACCTGCGCGGCAACATCGGCGGTGACATGGGTCCGATGGCGACGGCTGTCTCGTCGCTGCTGCCAGACGGCGAATTGGTTTATTATCACTACCGCAGCTACGATATCCCAGTCACGCTCAAAAACGGCGTTGTCAGCAATGCGGGCACGGGCGGCAGGAGCCTCTATCCCGAAGAGAAGCTAAATGTACCCGTTGCGATACTTACCGACGACATGACTGCGAGCTCGGGCGAAGCTCTGACGCTCTGCTTCAGAGGACTCGAAAACACAAGGACTTTCGGCGCACCGACCGCTGGCTACACGAGCGTCAATATGCTCTACAACATGTATGACGGCGCGCAGATGTATCTGACCGTCGCGTTCGACAAGGCGCGCACGGGCGAGATATTCAAAGAGACACCAATCGAGCCGGATGTCGCCACCGACTCTCCTCTTGAAGCGGCTCTTGAGTGGCTGAGAGGCTGAAAATAAAATACAGCACCCCCCGCAAAAGATCGGAGGGTGCGTTTTAACAAAGCGAAAGGATCGGCACATCTGCGCCGACCCTTTTTATTTTTTGATTATTTTGCTTTCTTGTCTTCCTTTTTCTTGTGGAAAAGAATCTTATCCACGGGGAAATAGAGGAAGAACTGGAGAGCTGAGCAGACAGCGGTAGCTATAGTGAGCGAAAGACCGCTGTTCAGATGGAACTTCGAGGTGCAGAACTCGAAAACTACGGGGTTGAACCACGCAGAGAAGCAGACGAGAGCAAGGGTGAAGATTATGTATATGGGCAGAGTAATAGCGGTGTTGGAGCCCGAGTTGAAAGTCTTTTCCTTGTTGATGAAGAATGCAACTATCTGCGCCAGAAGGTTCGAAACGTTGAATGCAATGAAGAGCGCAAGTCCGCAGCGCTGACCCTCGATGACCGGATAGTCAAAGACGAACCAGTGAAATGCCTGCGTGCTCAGAGCCTTGATTGCGGGGATGTTGTAAAGAATCGCGAGAGATGCAACCTGAACGATGCAGGCGCCGAGGCTGACGACGATGAACTTGACAAACTGCCAGAGTGTGTTGATACCGGAGCCTTTACCCGCTGCGGCCTTGTCGATATTGTTTAACTTTCCCATTTACTTCACTCCTGTGATAAAATTTTCAATTAATTTTATCATACCCGCCGAGATAAATCAATAAAAACGCCCGTACTTTTTGGATATTGATTATTAAAAATAGATAAATCGGCATAAAAAAGATCCCGCAGGAAAACCTACGGGATCAAGAAGCGTCAATTACTCGATAATCTTGATAACAACGCCCGAGCCGACGGTACGGCCGCCTTCACGGATAGCGAAGCGGAGACCCTCTTCGATAGCGATGGGAGCGATAAGCTCAACAGTCATATCGATGTTATCGCCGGGCATGCACATCTCTACGCCCTCGGGAAGGGAGATGATACCGGTAACGTCAGTAGTTCTGAAATAGAACTGAGGACGATAGTTGTTGAAGAACGGGGTGTGACGGCCGCCCTCGTCCTTAGTAAGGACGTAAACCTGACCGACAAACTTGGTGTGGGGATGAATGGTGCCGGGCTTAGCAAGAACCTGGCCGCGCTCGATATCGGTTCTCTGAACACCGCGAAGAAGAGCGCCGATGTTGTCGCCGGCCTCAGCGTAATCGAGGGTCTTGCGGAACATCTCGATTCCGGTGCAGACGGTCTTGCCCTTCTCTTCCTTAAGACCAACGATCTCAAGCTCGTCGCCGGTTCTCAGCTGTCCACGCTCAACTCTACCGGTGGCAACAGTACCACGGCCGGTGATGGTGAAGACATCCTCAACAGGCATAAGGAAAGGCAGGTCAGCCTTACGGTCGGGAGTGGGGATATAAGTGTCAACAGCGTTCATGAGCTCCCAGATGCAAGCAAGCTCGGGGGCGTCAGGATCATTGCCGTTGTACTCAAGAGCCTTAAGAGCAGAACCCTTGATGATCGGGGTGTCATCGCCGGGGAAGCCATACTCGTTAAGAGTATCGCGGATCTCCATCTCGACAAGCTCAAGGAGCTCAGGATCGTCGACCTGGTCAACCTTGTTCATGAAGACGATGATATAGGGCACGCCAACCTGGCGGGCAAGAAGAAGGTGCTCCTTGGTCTGAGCCATGGGGCCGTCGGTAGCAGCTATAACAAGGATAGCGCCGTCCATCTGAGCAGCACCGGTGATCATGTTCTTGATATAGTCAGCATGGCCGGGGCAGTCAACGTGAGCATAGTGACGGGTAGCAGTCTCATACTCAACGTGAGCGGTGTTGATTGTAATACCGCGCTCTCTCTCCTCGGGAGCCTTATCGATGTTAGCGTAATCAACAAACTCAGCCTCGCCCTTCATAGCGAGAGTCTTGGTGATAGCAGCGGTAAGAGTAGTCTTACCATGGTCAACGTGACCAATGGTACCAATGTTTACATGGGGCTTAGTTCTTTCGAATTTAGCTTTTGCCATTTGGAATTTCCTCCCTTTAATTGGTTAAATAATTGTCTCATGCATCAGCATAAAACTATTCTATCAATTTACACCTGAAAATTCAAGTGCTTTTTAAAAATTACTTGTCCTTGATGACAGTCTCAGCAATGGACTTCGGAACCTCGGCGTAGTGGCTGGGCTCCATGACATACTGACCGCGTCCCTGCGTCTTGGAACGAAGGGTGGTAGCGTAGCCGAACATGTTCGACAGCGGGATAAATGCATTGATCTGCACTGCGCCCGTACGCATCTCGGTGCCTTCAATCTGTCCGCGGCGGGAGTTGACATCGCCGATAACATCGCCCATATAGTCCTCGGGGACGATAATGGCGACCTTCATGATGGGCTCCATGAGCACGGGAGCTGCCTTCTTCATCGCATCCTTGAACGCCATAGAACCGGCGATCTTGAACGCCATTTCGGAGGAGTCGACCTCGTGATAAGATCCATCGTAAAGAGTGACCTTGACGTCAACAACATTGAAGCCTGCAAGAACGCCCGACTGCATTGCACCCTTGATACCGGCCTCTGCAGGTCCGATATATTCCTTCGGGATAGCGCCGCCGACGACCTCGTTGACGAACTCATAACCCTTCTCGGGGTTGGGCTCGATGCGGATCTTGACGTGACCGTACTGTCCGCGGCCGCCCGACTGACGCGAATACTTGGTATCGCTCTCTGCGGGTTTGGTGATGGTCTCGCGGTATGCAACCTGAGGCTTACCGACATTGGCCTCGACCTTGAACTCACGAAGAAGTCTGTCAACGATTATCTCAAGGTGAAGCTCGCCCATGCCGGCGATGATGGTCTGACCCGTCTCTTCATCAGTGTAGCACTTGAAGGTCGGATCCTCTTCGGCGAGCTTTGCAAGCGCGATAGCCATCTTCTCCTGGCCTGCCTTGGTCTTGGGCTCGATAGCGACCCTGATAACGGGATCGGGGAACTCCATGGACTCAAGGATTATCGGAGCCTTGGCGTCGCAGAGCGTGTCGCCGGTAGTGGTGTTCTTAAGACCTATAGTCGCAGCGATATCTCCGGCGTAAACGCAGTCGATATCCTTTCTGTGGTTGGAGTGCATCTGCAGGATTCTTCCCAGACGCTCGTTGCAGTCCTTGGTAGCATTGTAAACAGTGCTGCCGGTGGTGACTGTGCCCGAATAAACTCTGAAGAAGCAGAGCTTACCGACGAAGGGATCGGTCGCAATCTTGAAAGCAAGAGCTGCGAACGGCTCGGAATCCGAAGAATGACGGAACTCCTCTTCACCGGTCTCGGGGTTCGTGCCCTTTATCGACGGGACATCCGTCGGAGCGGGCATGTAATCAACAATAGCGTCAAGCAGCTGCTGAACACCCTTGTTGCGGTAAGAAGTACCGCAGCATACGGGAACCATCTTATTGGCGATAGTAGACTTGCGGATGCAGGTCTTTATCTCATCAATGGTGAGCTCCTCGCCGCCGAGATACTTCTCGAGCAGCTCGTCGTCCTGTTCGGCGACGTGCTCAACGAGCTCATCATGATACTTCTGTGCAAGTTCCTTCATGTTCTCGGGAATATCCTCAACTCTAACGTCGAGACCCTTGTCATCATAGTAGACATCAGCCTGCATCTGAACAAGGTCGATGATTCCCTTGAAGTCAGCTTCCGCGCCTATGGGGAGCTGAATCGGAACTGCGTTACACTTCAGGCGCTCCTTCATCATGTCTATAACATTATAGAAGTTAGCTCCCATAATGTCCATCTTGTTAACATAGACCATTCTCGGAACCTGGTACTTGTCCGCCTGTCTCCAGACGGTTTCGGACTGGGGCTCAACGCCGCCCTTTGCGCAAAGAACGGTAACAGAACCGTCCAGAACACGCAGAGAACGCTCAACCTCAACGGTGAAGTCCACGTGGCCGGGAGTGTCGATGATGTTGATTCGGTGGTTCTTCCAGAAGCAGGTAGTCGCAGCGGAGGTGATGGTTATACCTCTCTCCTGCTCCTGCTCCATCCAGTCCATTGTCGCAGCACCATCATGCACTTCGCCGAGTTTGTGGGTCTTTCCTGTGTAGAACAGGATACGCTCCGTTGTGGTGGTTTTGCCTGCGTCAATATGCGCCATGATTCCGATATTCCTGGTCTTTTCCAGTGAAACCTCTCTCGGCATAAAAACCTCCGTATCTCGCCTTTGTGCGAATAGCAAAATATATAGGTGAAATTACCACCTGAAATGTGCAAATGCCTTGTTGGCCTCTGCCATCTTGTGAGTATCCTCACGCTTCTTGAATGCCGAACCGGTCGAATTGACGGCATCCATGATCTCGTTAGCAAGTCTCTCCTTCATCGTTCTCTCGGAACGCTGACGGGAATAAAGGGTTATCCAGCGCAGACCGAGGGTCTGTCTTCTCTCCGGACGAACCTCCATGGGAACCTGATAGGTTGCACCGCCGACTCGACGAGCTTTGACTTCGAGAACGGGCATGACATTCTCCATAGCAGCCTCAAAAACCTCAAGCGGTTCCTTGCCGGTCTTCTCACGGATAATGTCGAAAGCCTCGTAAACGATTTTCTGAGCGACGCCCTTCTTACCGTCGATCATGACGTTGTTGATAAGGCGTGTTACGAGCTTTGAGTTGTAAAGCGGATCGGGCAAAACGTCACGTTTTGCTATCTTGCCTCTTCTTGGCACTTCGCTTCCCTCCTTCATAGTAATGATATCATAGGTACTCGAGTGACAAAACTCTCGTGGTGTCAATGGGAGGCATGTATTTCAATGCACTCTCGCATTGGAGTAATCACCTGCAAGAAGATTCTGTCTCTTAAGCTTTCCGCATCATGCGGAATTACTTTTTGGCAGCCTTCGGACGCTTAGCACCGTACTTGGAACGGGCCTGCATTCTGCCGTTGACGCCCTGTGTATCGAGCGTTCCGCGGATGATGTGGTAACGCACACCGGGAAGGTCCTTAACACGGCCGCCGCGGATGAGAACAACCGAGTGCTCCTGAAGGTTATGACCGACGCCCGGAATATAAGCCGAAACCTCGATGCCGTTGGAAAGACGAACTCTGGCGATCTTTCTAAGAGCCGAGTTGGGCTTCCTGGGGGTGGTGGTCTTAACCGCTGTGCAAACACCGCGCTTCTGCGGAGAAGCAGTGTCGGTCATGACATTTTTCTTGGAGTTGAGACCCTTCAAAAGCGCGGGGACTTTGGGTTTCTTCTCAAGAGTTTCTCTTCCGTTTCTCACAAGCTGATTAAACGTTGGCAAGCAGTACATCTCCTTTCTAAGATTTATATATGAAATCCGCGCTTCGGGCATAATTATCCCAAAACACAAGACATCACAATTTAAAATTATACCGCTGAAGGTTCTGTTTGTCAACCTTTTCGGTTCGTCAAATGACAAAATATTCGGCGTTTATCGGGGCATTATATATGATTTTTGTCCAATAAACGCATCTCTTTATAGTCACCGCTGCCGGAGTCCCCCGCAAAAGCGGCAGACTCCGGCTCGATGGTTGTTTATTATTCTGCTTCTTCCTGGTTCTCCGCCTCTTCGAGCTTCTCGGCAAGGTCGCTGAAGATGCCCGTAGTGGGAAGCACCTGAACATCGCTGTAGCACTTCATGCCGGTACCCGACGGCAGGAGCTTGCCGATGATGACATTCTCCTTGAGGCCGAGCAGCGGATCGCTCTTGCCCTTGATGGCGGCGTCGGTGAGGACTCTTGTCGTCTCCTGGAAGGATGCGGCTGAGAGGAAGGACTCGGTTGCAAGAGAAGCCTTTGTGATACCCATGAGCACGGGCATGCACTGAGCCTCTGCGAGCTCCTCGCCTGTCTCCTGAGCCTTGGCGGCGACGCGTGCGTTCTCCGCCTTGAACTCAAGCTTGTCAACAACAGCGCCGGGCAGGAAAGTCGTGTCGCCGGGATCGGTGATCTTGACCTTCTTCATCATCTGACGGACGATGACCTCGATGTGCTTATCGTTGACGTCAACACCCTGCATACGGTAGGTTCTCTGAACCTCGCGGATGAGGTAATCGTGAACAGCCTCGACGCCGAGGACTGCGAGAATATCGTGCGGGTTGAGAGCACCTTCGGTGATGGTGTCGCCCTTGTTGATGTGATCGCCGGGCTCAACCTTGACGCGCATACCGTAGTGGATGGGATACGCCTTCTCCTCGAGGGTCTCGGGATCGGTGACGATGATGTTTCTGACCTTCTTGATCTCGCGCTCGGAAACCGTACCGGAGATCTCACTGATAAGAGCGAGGCTCTTGGGCTTTCTCGCTTCGAACAGCTCCTCGACTCTGGGAAGACCTTCCGTGATATCGGACTGGTCTTTCGCGCCGCCGGTGTGGAACGTTCTCATCGTCAGCTGTGTACCGGGCTCGCCTATCGACTGAGCCGCGATGATACCGACTGCTTCACCGACCGTAACAGGCTCGCCGGTTGCAAGGTTCGCGCCGTAGCACTTGATGCAGACGCCGTGCTCGGACTGGCAGGTAAGCAGCGAACGGATCTTTATCTTCGCAAGGCTGCCCTCGGGCTCTTCGCCAGCGGCGACCTTTCTGTCGTGGTACTCGTATACCTTGTCGGCGACGCGCTTTGCGTCGTCCTCGCTCATCATCTTATCCTTGCTCATGATAAGCTCGCCGGTATCCTCGTCGACAAAGTCGTTGAGCAGATAGCGGCCGGTAAGACGCTCGGTGAGGCTGACTATGCGGCGCTTTCCGTCGAAGATATCGTAGACATCCGAGCCCTCTGTGCAGCCGCAGTCCTCCTCGCGGATAATAACATCCTGCGAGACATCGACAAGACGTCTGGTGAGGTAACCCGAGTCTGCGGTACGAAGTGCGGTATCGGCAAGACCTTTACGCGCACCACGCGACGAGATGAAGTATTCGAGTATATTAAGACCTTCACGGTAGTTGGCTCTGATGGGGATTTCAATCGTCTTACCTGCTGTATTCGCGATAAGTCCGCGCATACCTGCAAGCTGACGCAGCTGGCTGTCGTTGCCTCGCGCACCGGAGTCAAGCATCATGTTGATCGGGTTGTAGGGATCGAAGTTCGCCTTGAGTTCTGCGGCAACTCTCTTTGTGCAGTCTTCCCAGGTCTCAATGACCATGTTCGTGCGCTCCTCATCGGAGAGAAGACCGTTCTCATAGTTGTCCATGATCTCGGCGATGTCCTTCTCGGCGTCGGCAATGAGTTCGCCCTTGCGCGGCGGTATGGTAGCGTCGCAGACAGCGACGGTGATACCGCTTCGGGTCGAGTACTTGTAGCCCTGAGCCTTGATCTTATCAAGCATATCGGCTGCTATCGAAGTGCCGTGAATCTTGATGCATCTGTCGATAATTTCGCCGAGCTTCTTTTTATTGACGAGGAAATCGACCTCAAGCTTGAAGTCGTTCTCCGGATCGCTTCTGTCAACAAAGCCGAGATCCTGCGGGATAGGTCCGTTGAAGATAACGCGTCCCATGGTGGTGGAGACGAGCTTTCTGACGGGCTTGCCGTCAATCTCCTTGGTCATGCGGATCTTAATTCTCGCATGGAGTCCGATGGTGCCGTCGTCGTAAGCCATGGTGGCCTCATCGACATCTCTGAACACCTTGCCCTCGCCGGGCTCGCCGGGCTTTTCAAGGGTGAGGTAATATGAGCCGAGGACCATGTCCTGCGTGGGAACGGTGACCGGGCGTCCGTCGGAGGGCTTGAGGAGGTTGTTGGCGGCGAGCATAAGGAAGCGCGCCTCAGCCTGAGCCTCCGCAGAAAGCGGAACGTGAACTGCCATCTGGTCGCCGTCGAAGTCGGCGTTGAATGCGGTACAAACGAGGGGATGAAGCTTGATAGCTCTGCCCTCGACAAGGATGGGCTCGAAAGCCTGGATACCGAGTCTGTGAAGTGTGGGAGCGCGGTTGAGGAGCACGGGGTGATCCTTGATAACCACTTCGAGAGCATCCCAGACAACGGGATTCTGACGCTCGACCATCTTTCTTGCGGACTTGACGTTGTTCGCCTTGCCGGTCTGGACAAGTCTCTTCATAACGAAGGGCTTGAACAGCTCAAGAGCCATCTCGGTCGGCAGACCGCACTGATAGATCTTCAGCTCGGGACCGACGACGATAACCGAACGTCCGGAATAGTCAACACGCTTACCGAGCAGGTTCTGTCTGAAACGTCCCTGCTTACCTTTAAGCATATCGGAGAGCGACTTGAGCGCTCTGTTGTTCGGACCGGTTACGGGTCTGCCGCGGCGGCCGTTGTCGATAAGAGCATCGACAGCTTCCTGAAGCATGCGCTTCTCGTTGCGGACTATTATCTCGGGTGCGCCGAGCTCAAGGAGCTTGCGCAGACGGTTGTTTCTGTTGATAACGCGGCGGTAAAGATCATTGAGATCGCTCGTTGCAAAGCGTCCGCCCTCGAGCTGAACCATGGGACGAAGCTCCGGCGGGATAACCGGAAGCACGTCGAGGATCATCCACTCGGGTCTGTTGCCGCTCTGTCTGAACGCCTCGACAACCTCAAGGCGTTTGAGAGCCTTGGCCTTCTTCTGACCGCTTGCGTTCTCTATCTCCTCGCGCAGCTGCGCGGAGAGCTGGTCGAGGTCGATTTCGGCAAGAAGCTCCTTGATAGCCTCGGCGCCCATGCCTGCCCTGAAATCGTCCTCATACATCAGGCGGTACTCGTCGTAATCCTTCTCGTCGAGAACCTGATATTTTTTAAGATCCGTTGTGCCGGGATCGATAACGATATGCATCGCAAAGTAGAGAACTTTCTCAAGGTTGCGCGGCGATATATCGAGGATAAGACCCATTCTTGAGGGTATTCCCTTGAAATACCAGATGTGGGAAACGGGAGCTGCAAGCTCGATGTGACCCATTCTCTCGCGGCGAACCTTGGAGCGGGTTATCTCAACGCCGCAGCGTTCGCATATCTTGCCCTTGTAGCGGATTCTTTTATATTTGCCGCAGTGGCACTCCCAGTCCTTCTGGGGTCCGAATATCCTTTCGCAGAACAGTCCGTCCTTTTCGGGCTTGAGTGTGCGGTAATTGATGGTTTCGGGCTTCTTGACCTCGCCGTAAGACCAGCTTCTGATCTTATCGGGAGACGCAAGACCTATTTTTATGGATTCAAAGGTATTGTTTTCCATCCGTTGACTGCCCCTTTTTAAAATATATTTTTAAGGTGACTGTTCTCAGTCGTCGTAGTCGTCAAGCTCGCCTTCGCTGTCGGAGAAGATGTCGCCGTCATAGTAGTCATCTTCGCCCTCGGCATTGTCTGCGAAATCGGCGCTGTCATCGTCGTCCTCGTCGGAGCCGACATTGAAGATATCGCCCTCTTCGTTTTCCGTGCCGTAGCCGCCTGCAGTGCCGGCGTCGTTGACGGAGGAGAATGCCTTATCGTCTGAAGGTGCAAATCCGAGTTCCTCGTCGGTCTGCTTGAGGTCAATCTCCTCGCCGTCCGCGTCAAGAACGCTGACATCAAGGCAGAGGGACTGAAGCTCTTTGACGAGAACCTTGAACGACTCGGGAATGCCGGGCTTGGGAACGTTGTTGCCCTTGACTATTGCCTCGTAGGTCTTGACACGGCCGACAACATCGTCGGACTTGACTGTCAGTATCTCCTGGAGGGTATAGGCAGCGCCGTAAGCCTCGAGAGCCCAGACTTCCATCTCACCGAAACGCTGGCCGCCGAACTGGGCTTTACCGCCGAGGGGCTGCTGCGTAACGAGCGAGTACGGGCCGGTGGAACGTGCGTGAATCTTATCGTCAACAA
>OMFP01000483.1_pt1 | contig 16876 bp, 9 predicted proteins | sample 1674221 | NCBI WGS metagenome assembly OMFP01 (sample SAMEA103958152, study PRJEB25191) | human gut metagenome | biome: human-associated habitat [ENVO:00009003]; feature: intestine environment [ENVO:2100002]; material: feces | place: Germany | collected 2013/2015
AACTCTATACTTTAAGAGAACAAAGCTATGAGTTGTCACCCGTAAAACTATGAGTTGTCACCCGCAAAACTATGAGTAAGGAAGTTTAACTACTTTCAATCTGAAAGCATAGTTCAAACATTTCCTTATCACACCCCCAAATTTGGCAGTATCAGAGAAAAGTTGTATCTTTGCACGGAATTCCATCCATTCCATCCATCCCTGCCATACCATCCCCATAACTCCTCCCGCCCAGCTTCAGCACGCGTCTCTCCATCCGAAGTATTAAAAGGAAAAAGATAAAAAAGGTATGGCTTTTCGAGTTATTTTTTGTACTTTTGCAGCCGATAACGCATTTTGCGAACAAAACAGGATTCTTTAAAGAAAAGAAAGGAAATAACAATGAAGAAAATATTATACTTTGTGGCAGCCCTGGCTGCTGCATCCTTTATCACTACGATGGGTACCAGCTGCAAGTTTGCACCCGACCAGCATGACGGCGACACGGTAGCTGCCAGCGAGTTTTACCCGATAGATACCTCTGCGGCTCATGCCAAGAAGATGGCGAAGATTGCTGCCATCAAGAACGGAAAAGACAGTGTAGGCATCTATTATGTGGGCAGCAATTCTACCAAAGACCTCATCGAGCTCGTATCCTATCCTTCACGCCGCGACACGATGATGTACAGCAAGACCCGACACATAAAGGTGAAGGGCAATGCCGACATCAACCACGTGGTTCGTGTAGACTTCTATCTGCATAACGGCAAGGATTCGCTGGTGAAGTATGTTGAGGAGGTGAATTTCAAATCACTTAATAGCCTATAAACTATCAACTAATCATAGAATCCCGGCTGCTTGTACTCAATGCCCAGTTCATCATCTACTGTTGCGATGACACCCTGAATCTGACCCATGGCAAACATACGGCCGAGGAGAGTGTAACCGGCATTGTGACCATGATTGCTCTCATCGAATACGCCACCTGGCTCATCAGTGAAGGTCATACCGTGGTCTACTCGCATTGGCAGACGACGACCGGAATTGCACTTGCCTTCCTGCTCAGCCTTCTCGAAGATGCGGCAAAGTTCAATGAGATGGCCGCGGCCACCCAAGTGAGAAGCCTCTGTAAAGTTGCCGTTAGGGAAGATGTAGCAAGAACGCAGATGAACAAAATGAGTGCGGTCAGCAAACTGCTTAGCCATTGCCACACAGTCGTTGTGCTCGCCGGCAGAGAATGAACCTGCACAGAAAGTCAAACCGTTGTGCTTGTTTGGCACAGCATCCAACATCCACTGAATATCCTCGGCACGACCGATGATTCTTGGCAAACCGAATACAGGATAAGGAGGATCGTCTGGATGAACACACATATTGATATCGTACTCATCGCAGATAGGCATGATAGCCTCCAGCCAGTACTTCATGTTCTCCTGCAACTTCTTCTTGTCGATGCCATCATAAAGCTTCAAGAGGTCGCGGAACTTCTGGACAGGAGCAGAATCGCCCTCGCTGAAGTTACCCGATACGAAGCCCTGGGTCTTGATGATGATATTCTCTACCAAGGCATGATCCTGCTCTGGTGTAGAAGTATTCTTGATTTCATCAGCCTCAGCCACGAGGTCTCTGCCCCACTTGTGCTCCTTAGAGAACTCAGCCCAATCCTCACGAGCGCCTTCACGCTGCAGGATATAGATATCAAAGTAGGCAAACTCGCCCCAGTTCATATAGAGGTTGTTGGCTCCGTTAGGATTCTCGTGTGCCAAATCGGTACGAGCCCAGTCTAAAACAGGCATAAAGTTGTAGCAGATGCACTTGATGCCTTCCTCGCCCAGGTTACGGAGACTTTCCTTGTAAACCTCAATCTGATGATCACGGTCTGGACCGCCATATTTCAGGGTTTCAACCACAGGCAAAGACTCTACCACGCTCCATTTCATACCATAAGACTCGATGTACTCCTTGAGTTCATGAATCTTCTCGCGTGTCCAAACCTCGCCCAGAGGAACATCGTGCAATGCGGTAACAATGCCCTCAACACCTATCTGTTTCAACTGTGCAAGTGTAATCTTATCTTTCTTGCCAAACCAGCGCCATGTTCTTTCCATATATATATTATAATGTATAAGTTTAAAAATGAATTATCTTGCAGAAACATATTTATGCAATGTCGCTCTTACGGCACCCTTACCGGCAAAGAGTTCCTTCACCATGCCCTCAATCTGCTCGCCGAAGCCAGCCTCGTAGAGATCGAGTCCGAATACATCCTTGCGGGAATAGAGATTCTCCAGGCAAGAATAGTCCTGATCAGCCTTGCCTACCTCCAGAGGAGCCACGATGGCCTGGAGCTCTGCCAACAATGGGTCGGAAGATGGCTCGAATGGCTTCAGGTTATCATCCAATGCCTTGAGATAACGGGCATAACCTGCCAATACCAGAGGAATCAACACGAGATTGCTCTTGTCGAGACCACGGTCGATATACTTCTTGATAGTCTCACCGAAACGGATAGAGAGTTTCTGGCTGGTATCGGTAGCGATACGCTGAGGAGCATCTGGCATGAACGGGTTAGGCAGACGCTTGTTGATAACGGTGCCGATAAACTCGTATGGGTTCAATACACCTGGATCTGTCACTACTGGCATCGCCTCGATATAACCAATCTTCTGGATGAAGGCACGAAGGTCCTCATCAGCCATCTCGGCAGAAATCAAGGTATAGTCGAGCATGCAACCATAGATTGACATCGCTGTATGGAGAGGGTTCAGACAGGTGGTTACCTTCATGGTCTCAACCTCATCTACGGTCTTGCGGGATGTATAGAGCGCACCGCCCAACTCCAATGGCGGACGACCGTTGGTATAAGTATCCTCGCAAACGAGATACTGCACTTCCTCGGCATTTACGAAAGGAGCGGTGAAAGTATGCTTCTCGGTAATAATCGTATTGTTATCCTCGAAACCATCCTCTGCGAGCATCGCCTGTACCTTCTCGTGTGGACGAGGAGTAATCTTATCAATCATAGACCAAGGATAGGTAATCTTGCTGCTGTCATTGATATAATCTACGAAACCAGCCTCTACGATACCATCCTGTGCCCAACGCTCAGCATAAGCCTTTACGCCAGCCTTAACATGGTCGCCATTGTGAGAACAGTTATCGGTAGACTGAAGAGTAAGTGGCAACTTGCCTGCCTTATAACGCTCATAGAGAAGAGCGGTAAGCTTACCCATAGCAAATACTGCATCAAGACCACGTGCCAAATCGACATCATTATAAGAATATCCCTTCTCTGTGATGGTGAAAGTTACCATCTGCAGACTTGGAGCCTGGAAAATCTGGACCAATCGTGCCCAGTCCTCACCAAACTGCTTATCCGCCTTGAGGCTTTCGGTGATAGAAGCGATGACCTTCTTCTCGATGGTTCCGTTGCTCTGGAGGCTGACGAGAAGAGAGAGATTATTGTAAGGGCGATAAGCCTTGTCGATAATTTCGTAGTCGAAGCTTTCGGCCACGATTACACCACGATCGTACTTGCCGGTGTTAAGTGCATCGTTAAGAATAGCAGCAGGGAACGCACGGAAGATGTTACCTGCACCAAAGTGAACCCAAGTAGGCTCGTCGTGAGTCTTCTTAGCTACGGCTGCGATGTCATACTTAGGAAGCTCATAACCCTTAGCTTCCCATTCTGCAGCATTAAAGCTGCGAGAAAGAATTTCGTTCAGTTTCATGATTTACGTTTTTTTGATTGTTCCATGTATGTGCCTATCTTTCCGAATAGGCGTGGCAAAAGTACAAAGAAAAATCGAAAACCGCTCATTTTTAGAGAACTAATTTCAAAAATTGAACGATTAACAAATACTTTTGAACAATATGGTAAGACCAGGAGAAGAAAATGTTACGATTCCTCCAGCGATTTGATCTGCTTCTTCGGCGTTACGCCGAGACCTTTCAAGCTTTCCACCCTGCGCATCACGTTGCCGCTTCCATCGTAAAGCTGCTTTCTTGCCTTGTCGAAGGTGCCGGAGAGACGGGTTATCAGATCACCCACACTCATAAAGGTATCTTCGAAGCCAGCCACCTTATCATACAGGTCAGCAGCCGTCTTCACGATTTTCTCCACATTCTTGTTCTGCCGGTCGTACTGCCAGAGATTATAGGCAAGCTGCAATGCCATGAGCAGATTGCTTGGTGAGATGATGATAATCTTCTTCTGATAAGCATAACGGCTGAGATCCGGCTGTTGCTTCATCGCTGCGATATAGCTGGTCTCGTTAGGGATGAACATCAGTACGAAGCCGATGGCATCATCCACCAGTTTGGAATAGTCTTTGGCTGCCAGTTCATCGATGTGCTTTCGTACGCTCAGCGCATGTGCCTTCATCAGGCGTTCCTGTTCAGCCTCATCTTCAGCTACCAGAGCATCGGAATAGGCGGTAAGCGAAACCTTGGAATCGATGACCACGCTTCTGCCCTCCGGGAAGCGGACGATGACATCGGGACGGAAGTTCTTGCCGTTCTCGTCCTTGGTGTTCTCCTGAATGAAGAATTCCTCATCTTTACGAAGTCCGCTGTTCTCCAGGATAGTTTCCAGCACCATCTCGCCCCAGTCGCCCTGCATCTTGCTGTCGCCCTTCAATGCCTTGGTCAGGTTGGCAGCATCGGAGCCGATCTTCTCGGTCTGCTCCTTCAGGTTCAGTACAGCCTGCTGCTGTTCCTGCTGGAAGAGTTTCATCGTTGCCTCGAAGGTGTTCTGCAGTTCCTTCTTGTTCACCTCGTTCTGGGTTTTGCTCTCCTCTACCGATTTCTTGAAATCAGCAAACTGTTCCTTGATAGGTTTCAGGAGTTCATCCATCTGCAGTCGGTTGTTTTCCTGCAGAGCCGACTGCTTGGCAGCCAACTGCTCAGCCGCCACCTTCTGCTGTTCTATCGTCATTCGCTGCATTTCCTGCTTCAGACTCTCGAGTTTCTGTGCCCACTGCTGGTCGCTTTCCGCCCTGAGTTTCGCCGCATACAGCCGCTCGTTCTCCATTTGAGATTTCATTGATTGAACCTCAGAAGCATGATGCAGTTTTATCTGTTCGATGTTAGCCGCCAGCACCTGAGCCTTCGCTACGAGCTGGGTTTTCTCCTCTCCCGCACTTTTTGCTTCCATCAGTTTCCCTACGAAGAATCCGATGGCAAGCCCTATGATGATTCCAATTACTATTTCCATTTATCCTTGTTTTGAATGATTCTGTAAATCTGCAAAAATTATGATTTGCAAAAGTAATCATTTCAAGACATAACACCAAACATCATGGGGGATTCTTGTAGATATTTAACTCTTCTGCATTTTACTATGCAAACAAAAAGAGCGCACCACTCTTGGCACGCTCTTTTCTTTAAATCATCTTTTAAATATACATTATCGGTTGGCAGTAGGCCACTGATAAGTATCAGTGCAATGGATATCGGCACTCTGGTCGGCAATCATCAACTTGAAGTCGCCTTCCTCCAATCTCCATTTGCCATTCCAACCTACGAAGGCCAAATCGTCTGCCTTTAATTCAAATATCATGGTCTTGGTCTCACCAGGCTGAAGTTCCACCTTGTCGAAGGCACGGAGACGACGGCCATCAGGCACCATACTAGCGATGAGATCGCTGCTGAACAGGAGAACACTCTCCTTGCCTGCCACCTTTCCCGTATTCTTCACATCCACGCTCACCTTGATGATGTCGCCGTGGCGGAAATCAGACTGAGAAACCTTCAGGTTGCTATATTTGTAAGTGGTATAACTCAAACCATATCCGAAGCCCCACTGCTGGGTAATCTTCGCATTGTAGTCGTAAGCACCTTCCATCGTACCCACCTCCTCACTCTTCTTGAAGTCATAATTGGCGAGCGAATTGATTTCCTTAGGATAGGTGTAAGGCATCTTGCCACTGAAGTTTGACTTGCCCGATACCAGGTTTGCCAAGGCATCGCCGCCCATGTTGCCAGGGATAAGGATGTCGATGATGCCCTGTGCCAATGGTTCAATGTCGGCAATGAGTCGAGGACGACCTTCATTCAATACCAGAACGACAGGCTTACCGGTCTTGGCGAGTTCCTTCACCAGATTGCGCTGGTTCTCTGAAAGCCAAAGGTCGGTCAGGTTGCCCGGAGTCTCTGTATAGGAGTTCTCGCCAATGCAAGCCACGATGACGTCAGCATCCTTCGCTGCAGCCACTGCCCCCTGAATCTGAGGTTCGTTCTCCTCCCAGTATTTTCCCTTCTCATTATAGGTAACACCCTGGTTCAAGATAACATTCTCCTTGCCATACTCATTACAGAATGCCTCATAGATGGTATTGTACTTGCCGGCAAACTCATCGGCACGATGTCCCTGCCAGGTATAGCTCCATCCACCATCCAGACAACGCATCTGATTGGCATTAGGACCTGTAAGAAGAATCTTCTTGCCATGCTGCAAAGGAAGGATATTACCCTCGTTCTTCAGGAGCACCATACTCTCGGTAGCTCCCTCCAAGGCGAGCTTGGCAAACTCCTCACCACCAAACTTAGGATAATTCTTCAGTTTCTGGGTTGGGTTCTTGAAGAGGTCGAGACGGTACTTCATACGAAGCACACGGCGACAGGCATCGTCGATGCGACTCATCGGAATCTTACCTTCCTTCACCAGTTCTACAAGATAGCCACAAGCATCGCAAGAATAAGGTTCCATAATCATGTCGATACCGGCATTGATGGCAATGCGGAGCGCATCCTTCTTGTCCCTTGCTACCATCTCACGAGTATAGAGATTGTTGATGTCTGCCCAGTCGGTGATAAGCACACCATCCCATCCAGTCTCTTCCTTCAGCCATCCTGTCAGGATGTCCTTGTTGGCGTGCATCGGCATACCGTTGACGGAAGCGGAATTCACCATCACGGTCAAGGCTCCAGCCTGCAGACCCGCCAGGAAAGGAGCGAAGTGCTTCTCTCGCAAGTCGGCTGGAGAGATATAGGCTGGCGTACGGTCTTTACCAGTCCAAGGCACGCCATAGCCCATGAAGTGCTTCATTGAAGTGGCGATGTGATACTGGTCGATGTTGTTTGGGTCCTCGCCCTGGAAACCATAGACCATCGCCTTGCCCATCTCTGAACTGAAGTAGCAATCTTCGCCAAAGTTCTCCCAGATACGAGGCCAACGGGCATCACGACCGAGGTCAACGGTAGGACTGTAAGTCCAAGGCACACTCACGGCACGAGTCTCATAAGCAGTAGCCTCAGCCGAACGACGAGCAATCTCACGATTGAAGGTGGCAGCTACATTGATGTTCTGCGGGAAGAGGGTTCCGTCTTGTGTATAAGTAGAACCGTGGTTCTGATCAAGACCGAAGACACAAGGGATGCCGATGCGCTTCATCGAGATCTTCTGGATTTGCGCGATGTACTTCTCCCACTGCTTGGCGGTTGGTGCGCAGGTATTTGGAGCGTTGAGGATAGAGCCAATCTTATAGCGGGAAAGGATAGAATCGGTCTTGTGCTCGTCGATATAGAACACACCGTTCTTGTCGTTGGCACCAAAGAGGTCGGTCACCAATTCCATCATCTGACCTATCTTTTCCTCCAAGGTGAGTTTCTTCAGGGTTTGTTCTACCTGAGCCTCAATCTTAGGGTCGCTCTTGATAACCGGAACATTGGCACTGGCTGTATAAGCCAATGCCAATAATGAAATAGATAATAAAATTTTCTTCATAAACAGTAAAGGTTTGACGCTTTGTGATAAAAACGGAAATCTTTCTAATATATTATTCAATAGTTACTTTCTTTACGGTATAACCATCACCCACGAGGAGGAGCCCCCACTGCTCTTTCAAGAGTTGGATAGAGTAGTCGGTCAGTTCAAACTTCCATGTAGCAGGTCCATCCACCGGGATGTCGCCACGCTCATCGTCCTTCTTACCAGTAAGGATGTTCTGCCAGGAAGCTGTGGTAGCGGTACCCTGACCTTTTCCATCTACATAGACACGGAGGATGGTGCCAGCCTTCACCTTTGAGAGGAAGGTATCCTTCAAGGCCTCGAATGGTGTACCCCATGTCACGGCAAACTCACCTTCCCAGAGGGTAGTCTCCATAGATGGACGTGGCTCTGTGGTTACCTTGATGGTACCGCAAGGGAACTGTACACCACTGCCATCTACCAATGTAATGTCGTAATCGCCATTGGCGAGGCCGGAAGGAGCTGTAACTTTCAATGCCTTACCCTCATCGAGAACTTCGAAGGCAGCCTCCTTACCAGCGATGAGTACTTTCTGAACGTGATCCACCAGGTTCTTGCAGTTGCGGATGGTTGTAGTTTCTCCCGGAGCTACCCAAAGCTCGCTGGCATTGGTACCCAAAGCTGGGTCATCGGCAGCAGGAATCACGGTAACTTTCAAGGTGCGGGATGTGCTCTTGCCCTTGGTTGTGGTTGCCACAATCTTCAGTTCATGATTACCTACAGGCAAAGTCTGGTCGATGGTGGTACCTTCATAAATCTGAGTGCCATCGAGCAACCATGTCACAGTGGTGTAGTGAGCTGGAGTCACCTTGATTTCCAACTTATAATTAGTTTTGCGGTCTATCTTGGAATCAGCCAAGTCGGTGTTCAAGATACGTGGATTGTCATCTTCGCTGACAGTGAAGTATGGTTCATCGTCAGAAGAGCAAGAAGACAAGGTAGATGTGCCAGCCAGTGCGAAACTCATGGCTAAGAGCATCATCATAGCCTTCAAGACTTTTCCCTTATATTGTTTCATTGTCTTATTCATAATTAATTATTCTATTCTATTGTCTTATAAGACTTAACATTTAACACTTAACATTAAACACTACTTGCTATATCCCGTTCCGAATGGAGGATTGAAGTCTGGCTGAAGGTTTACATCAGCCTTGTCCCACCAGAGGCGCTTATGCCAATCGTCTGTACCACCCATGCGGTCGATGGCAGCCTTGTAGTTGGCATTGTTGTACTGACCTTCCATCTCAGGATACTGCAAGCGTACAGGCATTGACCAGTTAGAATCAGTATAAGTGAAACCATTCTTGGTCAGGAGATCACGGTTCAAGATGGCAGGATAGTCAGAGCGGCGCATGTTAGCCCAACCCTCAGAAGGGTTCATCATGTGGAGAATCCAAGCCTGGGTGTTGATGGTCTCCTTAGGATTGTCACCCAACGGATTGCTGGCAATGAACGCATCTATCTCTTCCTTGGAAATCTTGTTGGATGTAAGATAGTAGTTGTTGAGCAACTCCATGCTGGCACGAACACCAGCCTCGTAGTGACTCTCAGCATCACCACCACCTACATTCCAACCCATGGTTGCAGCCTCAGCCTTGAGGAACTCCACCTCGGCATAGCTAATCAAGTCGCCAGGACAAGAAGGCATCTCGAAGTCGATGTTCAGGCAAGGACGACCAGCTCGGGCTATATAATCAGAGCTGGCATAAGTGTTCGCGTCTATCTCTGCATACTTCTTCAAAGTAGGAAGGTCATCCAACGTAGCTGGATTCATCCAGTCTGTGTACCAGGCTGCACCAGGGTTGCAAGGCTCCTCACCGAGGTTCTTGCTCTGGAAGTAAGCCAGGAAATCATCGGTCAAGTCGATGTTCTGCTCCTTATCTGGCTTCACCTGACTACGCTTGATATTGTAGTAGTGACGGCAGATGCGATAGAGACGAGGGTCGTTGGTATTCTGCAACTGATAGAACAAGGTAGAGCATACCATGGTAGGCGATGTAGCATCCTGACCATAGAGAGTCTCGCTCAATGCATTGGCACGGAAATCATAATCATTGGCACCATCATAATATGTATAAGGTGCATCAGCATACTTGATATAAGCATCATCTGCTGCACTGGCGATGGCACCGGCAGCTACAGCCTTCTCAAACTCCTCCTTTGCCTTCTGTGGATTAACATCGGAAATGCGCATGGCATAGCGCATACGGAGTGCATTGGCATACTTCTTCCACTTAGCTACATCACCACCCATGCTGGTGACATCACCAGAAATGCGGTCGGTACCTGTGCCAAGCTGCTTCTCGCAAGCGTCAAGTTCGTCAAAGAACCAGCTGTAGAGTTCCTCTACGGTATCATACTTAGGGTTGGAGATACCTGAGATATAACCCAGACCTGCCTCCAAACAAGGCACGTCACCGTAGGTATCTGCCAAAACTGCCGTGATATAGACACGATGGATACGAAGTGCTGCATTCAAGTTTGCCTTGTCAGCAGAATTGTTGATGGCATCCACAAGGTTCTTGATACCGATTTCATAATAGCGGTCCCAAACTCGACGGGTCATATCATCTTCTCTGAAATTAGAACCAGCGTAATTGGTTACATTCCAACCACCAGCGAAATACTGTGGAAAACCAGTTATATAGTTACGGTAGGTATCCATCAGACTGAAGTCACCGTAAGTCTGCAACAAAGCTGTTGTCAACTGTGCGTTAGGGTCGAGCTCGCTCACCTTGGTCTTGTCGGTATTGATGTTGCTCAAGGTATCATCAGAGCAAGAAGTCATCGCAGTGCCGGTTGCCATCAGGGCGAAAGCCATCATCAGGCTGCTCTTACCTATATATTTCTTGATTATATTGTTCATTTTCTTACCTTATTATATATTAGAACTCTTCTAAAGAAATTGATTCATTTTTTCGAGACTAGAACTTCACGTTCACGTTCAAACCATAACTCTTGCGAGATGGCAGGGAACCATATTCCAGACCGAGACCTGAGGTGTTGTAGCTGGAGTCTGGGTCGATGTTAGGAATGTTCTTCCAAACAATGAATGGGTTACGAGCCACGAAGGATACGGTCAAGCCCTTGACATACTTGCCCAGGATGCTCTCTGGGAAGGTATAGCCGAAAGTAATCTCACGACACTTCACGTAAGAGTTGTCATAAATGAAGGCACTCTGCACGCCATTTGCCACATGCTTCCAGTAATCTTCAGGGTTCACGGCGATGTCGTTCTTGCGATAAGTACCGTCGCCATTGTCGATGACACCATCTACGACAAATCCCTTGCAGTTACCTGCTGCACGCCATGCTGTAAGGTCCATACCCGAAGCCTTGCGAGCCTCCTCGGAAGTGTACCACTCCTCACGACCTGCCAATGTTCCCTTTGCCTTACCTGTCTGGTATGCAGAACGCATGGACATAGAGTAGATGTCGGCACCTACCTTCACATCGAAGGATGCAGAAAGGCGGAAGTTCTTGTAGCTGAAGGTTGAGTAGAAACCACCTGTCCAGTCCCAAGTAGAGTTACCGATGGTCTTGACCTTCTGGTCAATCTTTGGAAGACCAGTAGCTGCATCGACAATCACCTGACCCTTGTCGTTGTAGAGGAAGTCGTGTCCACGGATAGCTCCATAGTTCTCGCCAACCTGAGCACCTACTGATACACCGCACCAGGTTGCCTTGGCAAGCTCAAAATAGTCCATGCCATCGGTGAGCGACTTCACCTTGTTGGTATTCTTCGAGAAGTTGACACCCAAGTCCCAAGCGAAGTCCTTGATCTGCAAGGCACGAGCATTGAGGGCAATCTCGATACCCTGGTTCTGAATCTCACCGGCATTGATGAGGCGGTAAGCATAGCCAGAGGTGGTGGTTGAAGCCAAACTCAAAATCTGGTTCTTGGAGTTCTGGTTGTAATAGGTGGCATCCAAGCCCAAGCGTCCGTTGAAGAACTTCATCTCCAAACCTACCTCGTAAGAACCTGTCATAGTTGGCTTCAAATCCTTGTTCGGCTGTGTTGAGTTGGCTATCATACCGATGGTATAACCCGCGTAGCTGTACTTGCCCGTGGTATAGTTGAGTGCCAACAGGTATGGATCGGTATCGCTACCTACCTTTGCCCAAGATGCGCGAATCTTACCATAATTGATGAACTTCTTGTTCTTGATAAACTCAGAGAAAACCAAGCTACCCGATACAGAAGGATATACGTATGTATTGTTATTTGTAGGGAGCGTAGACGACTTATCGCCACGGAGGGTTCCCTCCAAATAGTAAGTATGCTTGTAGCCGAGGCTTGCGCTGGCATAGAGAGAGCTGATCTGTTTCTTGTACATGCTCTCACGAGTGTTCTGTTCCTGATAGTTCATGATATTCTGGATGCCATTCATCTGCTGGTTGAGACCGATGTTTGTAGTGGTCTTGTTGTTCACCTTGAAGATGTTACCACCAGCGGTAGCGTTGACATCGAAGTCGCCCCATGAGTTGTTGTAGAGGGCGAGTATCTCGGCATTAAGTGTGCGGTTGTTGAAGATTTGGTCGGTAAGCTTTCCGGCAGGAGTTCCTGGAGTTGTCTTGGCAATGAAGTCCTCGAAGTTCATGCTGTTGATGTCGGTACCAATAGTACCCTGCAACTTGAAGTGCTTGTTGATGTTCCAGATTGCCTTACCCGTAAAACGGAACACGTCCTTGTCGGATGTATTGCTGTTCTTATAGAGATCCCAGTATGGGTTCTTGTTATACTGATCGTTACCATTCCAGTTGGAGTAGTTGCCGTCGGCATCCTCATAGTGCTTCAGCCAAGCCTGGTCGTAGGTACCCGCCAGGGTCATGAGGTTCTTACCCACGTTGCTCTGAGAGTCACCAAGGGCAGGACGGTTCTTTACCTTCTCACGAGTATAGTTGGCGGTGAAGTCGAAATCTACAGGACCTGCTGAGGTATTGACACGGAGGTTGAAGTTGTCACGACTCATGTTGGTATTTGGCAAGATATCCTTGTTGCGCATATCGGTAACAGAGAAACGCATACCCGTCTTACCGGAATTTACTGAGAGGATGGCAGAGTTCTGGGTGGTGAAACCTGTGCGGAAGAAATCAGAAGCATTGTTAGGATGCATCATGAATGGACGTTCCTCGCCATCGAAATATTTGAACATGAAGTCATCGGCCTTAGGTCCCCAACTGGCATTGGTGCCAGAGGTGCTCGCATTAGGAAGCTCGCCATTGTAGCCAGCGCCATATATCTCCTGGATGTCGTCCCACTTAGCCAACTGTGTATCGACAGTGAAAGAACCATTGTACTCTACACCAATCTTATCCTTCGCCGCCTTCTTGGTCGTAATCAAGATAACACCATGAGAAGCACGGCTACCATAGAGGGCAGAGGCAGCAGGACCTTTCAATACGGTCATCGTCTCGATGTCGTCAGGATTGATGGCAGAGATACCATCACCGAGGTCATAGCCACCAGCTTCGCCAGCGCTGCCAAAGTTGGTATTATCCAAAGGCACACCATCCACCACGTAAAGAGGCTGGTTATTGCCTGCCATTTCTGTATTACCACGAAGAAGCACGCGGGTAGAACCAGAAGCACCGCCAGCGGTGTTCTGCACAACGAGACCAGCCACCTTACCTGAAAGAGAGTTGATGACGTTGGTTTCCTTCGCCTTGGTAAGTTCCTCACCTTTAACCTCCTCCAAGCCATAGCCCAAAGCCTTGCGGTCGCGCTTGATACCAAGGGCGGTAACAACGACCTCATTCAAGGCCTTACCATCCTCTTGCATCGTGATTTTCATGCCATTAGCAGCTTTCACGGTCATCGTCTTGTAACCGATGTAGCTCACTTCGAGCGTTGCTCCAGGCTTGCAGTTCAACGTAAAGTTACCATCTATACCGGTAACGGCACCGTTGGTTGTACCAGCCACTTTCACGCTAGCGCCAATCAAGGTTTCGCCAGTGGCATCTACCACTGTACCCTTGATGCCTTGGTTCTGCTGAACGCTCATCGCTGCATTGTTCATCTGGGCAGCGAGAATGGCAGAAGCAGGCATCCACATCAAACCTGCACCGAGCATGCCGAGAAACTTTGTTTTCTTTCTCATAGTTCTTATTTTGTTTATAGGTTTAAAATAATTCATCTTATAATCATATCATTACTTCTGAAAGATTCCCTCAAGAATCCAAGGAGCATTCACCTTCATACTCTTGAAACGGTCGAAGATGCCATACTTCTCAGAGCCGTTACCAAAGTAGTTGTTGTCCCAAACGAAAGTAGAAAAGCCTCGTTTGCGAGCCTCCGTAGTCAAGAACTTACAGTAGTAGGTCATGTTTTCATGCACTTTCTCTGAGTTTGACTTATAGTGATCGGTTACTCCCCACTCTCCTATTACGACACCCAGTCCTTTGTTGTTCCAGGTATTCACCGCCTTGTCAAAGAAATCCGTCATCGTCTTCTCGTTGTCTGCAGGTATCTTGCCAGCATCCTTGTAGGCATCACCCCAGTAATCGTAGGTGCAATCGCCGGCGTAGCTCCATGGCTGATAGTAGTGAAATTCCACACTCATATAGTTGTTGCCATTGCCTTCGGCATCCTTCGGAATGATGAAATCTCCATTCTCGATGCCAAACCATGGGTTACAAACGTAAGTCTGTAAGATGAGGTGGCGCTTGGCATTGTTGCCGCCTGTGGCACGAACCACATCCACGAATATCTGATTGTAAGCATTCTGCACTTCGAGGTTCTCGGCAGTAGGTTTGCCCCAGTTATCTTTGATATGCACTTCGTTAGTTCCTGCGAAAGCAAGACGATAATCATAATTGGCAAACTCAGAGGCGATATTCATCCAGAGGAGCGCAAGCTTCTGGCAGTTTTCTTCCTTATATTGATAGGTAGGACGACTTTCGAGCCATTTTTCATGTTGCACATTGATGATAACCTTCAAACCGTTGTCAAGGCACCAGCCCACCACCTCCTTGATACGGGCAATCCAAGCCTTGTCGATGCTCATCGCCTGAGCGTTGGTAATGTGGCACTGCCAACGGATTGGAATACGGATGGCATTGAAACCTGCCTTCTTCACGGCTTGTATCATCTTCTTGGTAACAACGGGATTGCCCCAGGCTGTCTCTGCATGGATAGAACCATCAGGGTTGCCAATCTGCATCGACTCACCATCCTGTCCAGGAGCTGAACACTCGAATTCATTGCCAAGATTCCACCCCACAACATCTTTATTCCATTGCTGGGCAGTAGGTATGGATTCTCCTACACCTTCAGAACTGCTGGATGAGGGCAACGTACTTGCTTCGCATGAGAAACATGTGAAGACGCCTATTAAAAAGAGGCTAATTTTCAAAAAGTTCCTTTTCATTTTTATGTTTATATTGTTATTGTTTGGTTTTTTAAATAACTGTTTGACTTACTTAACAGAATCTGGTTGCAAAGATAAAGAAAAGGAACTTTCAGAGGGTTAGATAACAAACAAAAAAAGGTTTCAATTCAGACATATCGTCTAAACAGAAACCTTTTCTTTGAATTTAAAACTCTAATTTACAGATACTTACTTGGAGAAACCCCAAAGTGCTTTTTAAATACTGTACTAAAGTACTTCACATTTACAAAACCGGCTTTCACAGAGACATCCATCACACTATCTCCCTGTTTCAGAAAGATTGCAGCCTGCTCCAGACGTATCAATCGCATAAAATCCTGCGGATTTTGCCCCGTAAGAGTCTTTAGCTTACCATAGAAAAGCGTTCTGCTCATCGCCATCTCTCTACAGAGTCGGTCGATATTAAAGTCGGTATCGCTCAGATGAGCCAACACCAAACTGGTAGCTTTATCTACAAAAGCCTGGTCTTGTGGATTCAGAACAGCTTCTTCCACATTTTCGCAAGAATCAGAGCACACAATATGCTCGGGAGAAGCAGACTCAGAAGCCATCCCTCCTCTAACAAGAGCAAGACTTCTGTCCATATAGTACTGACTCAACCGGCGACGATTCTTCAAAATACTGGCAATCTTACTCGCAAGAATAGCAGTATCGAATGGCTTGGCGATATAGTCATCAGCACCAAGTCCGAGTCCTTCTATCATAAAGTCACGACCAATCTTAGCAGTCAGCAGGATAACAGGCAGCCATGATGTTTCCTTATTTTCCTTGATACTGCGACAGAACTCATCTCCGTGCATTCCCGGCATCATGACATCAGAAACAACGATATCACATACCCCGCCCTCTTTCAAATATTTCAAGGCAGCCTCTGCACTCTCCACATCAACTACTTGATAAGAATCACCAAAAGTCATTCTGATATATTTGCAAAGATCTTCATTGTCATCGACAAAAAGAAGTGTATCCGTAGAAACATCAGCATCCTGCTGAACCGCAGAAGACACAGTCTGGCAAGTTTCATCATGCTTATCTTCAGCTAAAGAAGATTCATTTGCAACTTTTTTCTTTTCATCAACAAGCCGAACGGAAGAATCTGTTACATTACCTAATGGCAACTTCACACAGAAAGCAGTACCCTTTCCTTCCTCACTTACGAAACTAAGCTTTCCTCCTAATTTCTCTACAAGCTTTTGTGTAAGCATCAGTCCTAATCCACTTCCCATTTCCTGAGAATTCACCGCATTAGAAGCCCTGAAGAAGCTCTTGAAGATACTCTTAATTTCTGCCTTGGGAATACCTATACCTGTATCACATACATGAATCAGCGCCATCTTTCCTTCAACAGAAGCCGACAACGTAACCTTTCCACCTTGAGGTGTATATTTGATAGCATTCGAGAGAAGATTTTCCAATATCAGATCCACCATTTTGACATCAGAACGAATCTGTTGCTGCGGACACGTTTCAAGACACAGCAGAATATGCTTCTCCTGAGCTGCCAATGCAAACTTATCCATCTGCAAACGTAAAAGCATCGGCAATTCTATATCTTGCAGACGAACCTGTTCGGCAGACTGTTCTACTTTTTGGAAGTCAAGCAACTCTGTTACCATCTTCAACAGTTTATTGCCGTTGCGCTGCGCCATATCCAAAAAAACACGACTCTTTTCACTCAAGAGAGAATCTTTAGACAGATCAACAAGAGGAGCTAAAACGAGACTCAAAGGAGTACGTATGTTATGGGCAGTATTGA
>OMFP01000486.1_pt1 | contig 16812 bp, 16 predicted proteins | sample 1674221 | NCBI WGS metagenome assembly OMFP01 (sample SAMEA103958152, study PRJEB25191) | human gut metagenome | biome: human-associated habitat [ENVO:00009003]; feature: intestine environment [ENVO:2100002]; material: feces | place: Germany | collected 2013/2015
AAATCATTCCTCCAATCCCGGCGTTCGGGTCGGGGCAAAAAATCTGAAGCGTCCATTCAGAAGGGCTTTCCGGGGAGCCTAGCGGCTCTCCTTTTGCCCTTCCTCCTGAGCACGCCACTGTTATAGCACCGTTTTTTAGCAGTGTCAATAGTAGAGTGCTAATATTCACAAAAAAATAATACTTCTGCAACAATTTCCTGGTTCTGGCTCTCCCCGTTTTCCCCTTTGGGGCGGGCTGCCACGCCTTTTTTCGCTGCCGCCTGGTTTGGCACTTTTCAACGGTTCCGTTCCGTGTTACAATAGGAAAAAACGAAACCGGGTGATTTTTTGGAATTTTATGGTACCATCGGCCCCGCCTGTGCCCAGCTGGAGACCTTGCAGCGCATGGTGGAAGCTGGCATGACGGGCATCCGCATGAACCTTTCCCACGGGTCCCTTTCGGCCCACAAAGACTGGCTGGATATCATCCACGCCGTGGGCATCCCCCAGCTGCTCATCGACCTGCAGGGGCCGGAGCTGCGCATTGGCACGCTGCCCCAGCCCCTTGTGCTGAAACCGGGCCAGAGCCTCCGGCTGGGGCAAGGAGGTGTCCCCTGCCCGGCGGCGCTGGTGCATGCAGCCCGGCCGGGCCAGAACCTCCTGCTGGACGACGGCAGGCTCCTTGTGCAGGTGGCCGAAGCCGATGGCGCTGCCCTGCAGTGTACTGTGGTACGGGGCGGCACCCTGCAAAGCCGCAAAAGCCTTGCGGCACCGGGGCTGACGGTGGCCTCCCCCACGTTGACGGAGGAGGATCTGCAAAACCTGCAGCTGGCAGGAGCCTGCGGCGTTACCGGGGTGATGCTGCCCTTCGTGCGGGAGGCTGAGGACATCCGCACCCTGCGCCGGGCGCTGGAACAGGCCGGGGCCGGGCAGATCCGCATTTTTGCCAAGATCGAGAGCCTTGCGGGGGTACAGGCCCTGCCGGAGTTCCTACCCCTTGTGGATGAAGTGGTCATTGCCCGCGGGGACCTTGGCAACGCCATGCCCCTGTGGGAGCTGCCCCGGTGCCAGAAACAGCTTTCGGCAGTCTGCCGGTCTGCCGGGGTGCCCTTTATGGTGGTGACCCAGATGCTGGACAGTATGTGCAGCCGGGCGGTTCCCACCCGCGCCGAGGTCAGCGACATCTACAACGCCGCAGCAGACGGCGCTTCCAGCGTGATGCTCACCGGGGAGACCGCCGCCGGGCAGTACCCGGTGGAGGCCATGGAGTATCTTGTGCGCACGGCCCGCACCGCCTTGGAATAACCCAAAGTCAAAGACACTCGGTCGATCTGTGTTGCCGCATTTAGTCCAGAATTTTTCCGTCAATGGAAATGGTGACCACCTGCCACGGAATGAACTTTCCGCTGGCTTGAAGTGCCTTTTTCGCTGCCATCTCCAAGCCGCCGCAGCAGGGCACCTCCATGCGGAGGATGGTCACGCTCTGGATGTCGTTGCTGCGCAGGATCTCGGTGAGCTTTTCGCTGTAATCCACAGCATCCAGCTTCGGGCAGCCGATGAGAGTCATCTTGCCGCGCATAAACTCCTGATGGAAATTGGCGTAGGCATAGGCCGTGCAGTCCGCTGCAATCAGGAGCTTTGCACCCTCAAAGTAGGGCGCATGGATGGGTGCCAGCTTGATCTGCACCGGCCAGTTGCGCAGGCGGGAGACCGGCTGCACAGGGGCAGCAGCTGCGCTTTCGGCGGCCTCCGGCTGTTCCAGCATCCGCATCCGGGAGCCGGGGCAGCCTCCCTCTTGTGGGTATTTTTTGCATTTGCATCCTTATTATAGTATACTAAAGGCAACTTGTATGTTTGAATTCCAACAAGGAGGGCTTTTATGCAAAAATATCTGCCTGTTCTGCGGAACTGCCCCTTTTTTACCGGGCTTACCGACGATGAGATTTTGTCCATCCTGCACTGTGTCAGTGCAGCGAAAATCACCCGTCCCCGGGGCTCCTACATTTTCCGTGCCGGAGATTCCACGGAGGTCATGGGGCTTGTGCTGTCCGGCTCCACCCTTGTGATCCAGGAGGATCTTTGGGGACACCGCAACATCCTGTCCAAGTGCAATACCGGAGACTTTTTCGGGGAGCCTTACGCCGCCACCCCCGGTGCCATCCTGAACATCAGCGTGGTGGCAGAGGAGGATTGCGAGATCCTGCTGCTGAACGTCAAGCGGCTGCTCACCGCCTGCCCCACCGCCTGCGACCATCACCAGAAACTCATCCGCAATCTGGTCAGCGTTCTGGCAAACAAAATACTGCTTTTTAACGATAAGATCACCCATGTCAGCAAGCGAACCACCCGGGAAAAGCTGCTGTCCTACCTGTCTGCCGAATCCATCCGGCAGTCCTCCCTTTCCTTTGACATTCCCTTTGACCGTCAACAGCTGGCGGATTTTCTCTGCGTGGAGCGTGCCGCCATGTCGGTGGAGCTTTCCAAGCTGCAAAAAGAAGGGCTGCTGGTCACCAAGCGGAATCATTTTGAGCTGTTGACCCGTTGACAGCCTGGCACATTGCCTGCAAGCACCGGTTTCTTTGCGGAAACCGGTGCTTTTTGCAGTTGCACTTTTTCCGGGAGATCATTATACTTATAAAAAAGGCCGGGTGCTGCAAGGACAGGAGGGAAAGCGTATGGCACGGAACAAAACCGCGCAGGGCGGTATATCCCTGCGCCGCAAGGTCACGGCATGGCTTGCCGCGATTTTGCTGGTCACCATGCTTTCCACTGGCATTGCTACCATGGCAGGTCAATGGACGGTGCGCTCCTTTGACACGCTGCTGGCCGACAACGCCGTCTGCTACACGGTGCAGAACGCCCTCAAGGACGAAGCACAGGCCTTTGCACGCTATGTGCGTCAGCCTACTTCTGAAACGGAACGGGCCTATACCGCCGCATGCACCGCTTCCGAGCAGAGCCTTGCGGCCCTGCCCTTCGATTATGCCCGCATCGGCGAGGAGCGCTATGCCCGCACATGGAACCTTTTGCAGGGGTACGCGGGTTACCGGCAGGAGCGGGATGCTTTTTTGCAGCTTTCGCCCTCGGCAGATACCTATATTGAACAGATGTACCATGTGATGGCACTGCAGGACTACCTTGCCGAGTATGCGCTACGTCTGACACAGGCCACGCTGGAACAGGAAAACACCCTTTACAGCAGCACGGCGGCTCACATCCGGCATCTGCCGTGGCTGTATCTGGGGCTGTTCCTGACGGCAGCCGCGCTGATGCTGCTGCTCATCCGGGTGCTGAGCCGCGCGGTGGTGCGTCCGCTGCTGCGGTTGGCGCGGGCTTCTCACAGCATTGCCGAGGGCGATTTTTCCAGACCGGACCTACCGGTGAAAAGCAGCGACGAGGTGGGGCGGCTGACGGGAACCTTCAACCAGATGAAGCACGCCATGGCGCAGCAACTGACTACCCAGCAGGCCTTGCACCGGGAAGAGGTGCGGAACCTTGCACTGGAAAAGGATCTGGAGCACACCCGGCTGGAGGTGCTCAAAAGTCAGGTGAATCCGCATTTTCTGTTCAACACCCTGAACATGATCTCCTGCATGGCGCGGCTGGAGGATGCTTCCACCACCGACCAGATGATCGTGCATCTGGGCAGTTTGTTCCGGCACAATCTGCGCACCAAGCGCCAGCAGATCACGCTGGAGGAGGAACTGGACGGGCTGGAGGACTACATTTATCTGCAGCAGATGCGGTTTGATGGACGCATTACCGTAGAAAAAAGCATTCAGGTGCAGCCTGCGGCGGTTTTGGTACCGTCCTTTATGCTGCAGCCGGTGGTGGAAAACGCTTACTCGCATGGGCTCAAGTCCTGCGAGGAAGGCGGACGCATCCTGCTGCGGGCATGGATGCAGGGCAAGGTGCTGGTGCTCACAGTTGCAGACAACGGCAAGGGAATGACCGCAGAGGAACTGGACGCTGTGCAAACTAAAATTGCGCAGAGCGAGCAGACCGGACGCAGCATTGGCCTTGGCAACATTTCCCGCCGCATCGGGATGCTGTATCCGGGCGGAAAAATGCAGATATACAGCCGCGCAGGTCACGGTACTGTGGTGCGGTTTGAGCTCCCGCAGACGCAGCAGCCGGAAGAAAAGGAGGAGACGCTCTCGTGAAGTGCAAATTGCTGGTGGCAGAGGATGAATTGATCGAGCGCAAGGTGCTGTGCCGGACTTTGCAGAAGTATCTGGGAGATCTGATAAGCCTGTATGAGGCCAAAAACGGCAGAGAGGCTCTGGAAATTTTTGCCCGCGAAGCGCCGCAGGTGGCTGTGCTGGACATTGAAATGCCGGGTCTCACCGGGCTGGAGGTGGCGCGCAAGATCCGAGAAACAGACAGAAATTGCGCCATCCTGTTCCTGACCGGCTTTGATAAGTTCGACTATGCACGGCAGGCAATCTCTGTACGGGCGATGGACTATCTGCTCAAGCCTTACAACGAGCAGGAACTGGTATTCGCGGTGGAGGATGCCATCCGGCAGGTGTCGGTGCCGCTGCCTGCCCGCCCGGCACAGCCCCCTGCGCCTGAACAGCCTGTCCGCCGGGAAGAGGACGAGGATATGCGTACCGCCATCATCCGTGCCGAGATCAGCCGCTTCATCGACGCTCACTATGGGGAGGATATCTCCATGCAGGATGCCGCCGCTGCGCTGCGCTACTCGGACGCCTACTTCTGCAAGTTGTTCAAGCAGTGCTTCAAGGTAAACTTTTCGGCCTACCTGAACGAATACCGGGTGAACAAGGCGCGCCAGCTGATTTTGGACCCGCGCCTGAGCCTGAAGGATATCGGCGCTGCTGTGGGTTACAGCGACGCCAACTATTTTACAAGGGTGTTCAAGCGCCTGACCGGCCAGACCCCTTCGGAATACCGCATGGCCGCAGCGGAAAAGGCGGTACAGGGATAAATCCGACACAAAAGAAGCGCTCGTTCTTTCCTGCCTGTCAGCAGGAGAGGGACGGGCGCTTCTTTATTTTTGCCAGTTTCTTTCGTCAGAAAAACACAAAAATTGTACTTGGATACAACAAAGACAAAATCGTACTGCGTTTCACAAAATAATCCGGTTTCGCAAAAATGAACGGTTTGTTAAACTATGATCATAGAAAAACGCGAAAAGAGAGGATGCCATTCATGAAGAGAAGAACGTTTCTGTCGCTGATGGGCGCGGCGGCACTGACCAGCAGCATGATGCTTACCGGCTGCGGTGTCGGCTCCGGTGACGACCGCAAGATCGTGCGCATCGGCCATGTGCAGTCCCAGACCCACCCGGATCATCTGGGACTGGAAGCCTTTGCCAACTACATCAACGAGAAGCTGGGCGACAAGTACCGCGTGGAGGTGTACCCCAGCGAGCTGCTGGGCTCCCAGACCGAAATGGTGCAGCTGACCCAGACCGGTGCCATCGACTTTGTGGTGGCGTCCACTGCCATCATGGAGACCTTCAGTGCCAAATACCAGATCTTCAACCTGCCTTACCTGTTCTCCAGCGTGGAAGCCTATCACGAGGCCATGGACGACCCCGAGGTGACGGACCCCATTTTCAAGACCACTTCCAAGGCCGGTCTGGAAACGGTGGCATGGCTGGATGCCGGCACCCGCAACTTCTACACCATCAAGACCCCCATCAACCAGCCCTCCGACCTGAAGGGTCTGAAGATCCGCGTGCAGCAGTCGCCCACCAACGTGGAAATGATGCGTCTGCTGGGCGGCACGGCTACTCCCATGGGCTTCGGTGATGTGTACACCGCATTGCAGGCCGGTATTCTGGATGGTGCCGAGAACAACGAGCTGGCTCTGACCGATAACGGCCACGGCGATATCTGCAAGTATTACTCCTACGATATGCATCAGATGGTGCCGGATCTGCTGGTGGCAAACTACGCTTTCCTGAACGAGCTCAACGACGAGGAGCGCGCGATCTTTGAAGAGGGCTTCCAGATCGTGAAGAGCACCGAGCAGGACGCCTGGGAGGATGCTGTGGCTGAGGCGAAAGACAAGGCCGAGAATGAGCAGCATGTCAACTTTATTTACCCGGACACTGCACCGTTTCAGGAGGCTATGGCCCCCCTGCACGATTCCGTGCTGGCCGCAAACTCGGAATTGCAGCCCATTTATGACCTGATCCAGCAGCACAACGCTGCCCATACTGCGGACTGAGGAGGAGCATCATGGAAAAACTGAGAAATACCCTGAACAAGGTGCTCAACCTGCTGGCAGGTCTGAGCATGACGGTCATGGTGGTGCTGACCACCTATCAGGTCATCGTACGTTATATCTTCAACTCTCCCTCCACATGGTCGGAGGAACTGGTGGGTTATCTGTTCGGCTGGAGCACCATGCTGGGTGCCACCATCGTCTCGGGCGAGCGCGGCCACATGAACATTCCCGTGCTGGTGGACCGGTTCAACCCCACCATGCGCAAGGCGTTCCACATCTTTGCTGAGGTCATCGCCTTCCTCTTCTCTGCGACCATTCTGGTGTTCGGCGGTTTTCAGGTGTCCCAGCTGGCTATGGGACAGCAGACCTCCTCGCTGGGCGTTGCCGTGGGCGTGTTCTACTGGGTCATGCCCATCTGCGGCGTGATCATTCTGGTGTATTCCGTGCTGAACATTATCGGCATCGCCAACGGCTCCATCTGTCTGGATACCCCGGAGGATGCAGACTTTGCAAAGGTGGAAGCCGAAATGGCTGCCGATGCCGACAAGGAAAATAAGGAGGACTAAGCTGTGGCAATTCAAGCGTTACTCGTGATTCTGGCAGTGCTGCTGGTGCTGCTGTTCCTCGGCGTGCCCATCTCGTACGCCATTGCAGTCTCTTCCCTGACTGCCATCCTTTCTTCCATTGACCTGAATGTTGCCGTGCTGACCGCTGCCCAGCGCACCTTTGTGGGCATGAGCAAGTTCAGTCTGACCGCCATCCCGTTCTTTATTCTGGCCGGCAACATCATGAATCAGGGCGGCATCGCCAAGCGTCTGGTGGATTTCGTCATGGCCATTCTGGGCAAGATGCCCGGCGCACTGCTGGTGACCAACATCGGCACCAACGCCCTGTTCGGCGCCATTTCCGGCTCTGCATCCGCTGCGGCTGCTGCTGTTGGCTCCATGATCCGCGACGGTGCCGACGAGCAGGGCTACGACCCCGCCGTGACCGCTGCCACCAACGCCGCTTCCTCCTGCTCCGGTTTGCTGATCCCGCCGTCCAACGCCTTGATCACCTACTCGCTGGCATCCGGCGGCACCTCTGTGGCTGCGCTGTTCATGGCTGGTTACATTCCCGGCATCATCTGGGCGCTGTGCTGCTGCGTGGTGGGCGTGCTGCTGGCGGTCAAGCTGGGCTATAAAGGCACCCCCGGCAAATTTGACTGGAAAAATCTCGGCGTCTGCACCCTGCGCGCCCTGCCTTCGCTCTCCCTGATCATCGTGGTCATCGGCGGCATCATCGGCGGTGTGTTCTCTGCCACCGAAGGCTCTGCCATCGCGGTCGTCTATGCGCTGGTGCTGGCTTTCTGCTACCGCTCCATCAACCTGAAGAGCCTGTGGAAGATCATCGTGGACTCTGCCAAGATGTCCGGCATGGTGGTGTTCCTTGTGGGTGTTTCCAACATTCTGGGCTGGGTCATGGCCTTTTTGCAGATCCCGGATGCTGTGGCGGCAGCCCTGCTGAGCCTGACCAGCAACAAGTACATCATCCTGCTCATCATGAACGTGATCCTGCTGGTGTCCGGCACCTTTATGGATGTGACCCCGGCCATCCTCATCTTCACCCCGCTGTTTCTGCCCATCTGCCAGAGCTTTGGCATGAGCACCATCCAGTTCGGTCTGATCCTCGTGTATAACCTGTGCATCGGCAACATCACCCCGCCTGTGGGCAACGCACTGTTCGTGGGCATCAAGGTGGGCCGTACCTCGCTTTCCAAGGTCATGCCGTACATGCTTATGTACTATGTGGCCATCATCGGCGGCCTGCTGCTGGTCACCTTTATCCCGGCAGTGTCTACCGCACTGCCGCAGGCAATGGGCCTGATGTAACTGAGACATCTCCTTTTTCTTCTCCTAAAAGGCAGCACCTGCTTTACGGCGGGCACCGCCTTTTTCTGTCTCTTGCACAAAGGCAGCCTTGTGCGCTATACTATCTGCAAAGGGAGGGAGACACCATGCGCAGACGGACTTTTTTAGCCGGACTGGGCTTTGCAGCCTTGCAGCTGGCAGGCTGTGCCGCAAAGCTGCAGACCACACCGGACTATGTGCTGACCTATGCCGACAACCAGCCCGCCGGATACCCCACCACGCAGGGCGCGCAGTATTTTGCGGACCTTGTGCAGCAGCAGACCGGGGGCAAGGTGGTCATTCAGGTCAAAGCGAACGGCGAGTACGGCTCAGAGCAGCAAGTGTGGGAGCAGCTTGCCATTGGCGGCGTAGATTTTGCGCGTGTGTCGCTTTCGGCGGCCACAGACGATCTGCCCCGGCTCAACGTACTGCTGCTGCCGTATCTCTACCGGGATGCCGACCACATGTGGCGCGTGCTGGACGGCAGCATCGGGGCTGAGTTTTTGCAGGACTTTACCGCACAGGGACGGGTAGGCCTGAGTTGGTACGACGCGGGTGCCCGCTCGTTTTATGCCCGTCAGCCGGTGCGCAGCCTGAACGATCTGCAGGGCAAGACCATCCGCGTGCAGGATTCGCAGATCGTGATCGACATGATCCGCCTGCTGGGTGCAGTGCCGGAGACCACGGCGTACAGCGACGTCTACTCGGCGCTTGAGACCGGGCAGATCGATGCCGCCGAAAACAACTGGCCGGCCTATTATTCCATGGAGCACTACAAGGTGGCGCGGTACTACATGGCCGATGAGCACAGCCGCGTACCGGAGGTGCAGTTGGCTTCCGGCCGCACATGGGATGCACTGCCAGAGGAATACCGGCAGACCCTGCAAGCGTGCGCCCGGGCATCGGCGCAGTATGAGCGCCAGCTCTGGGCACAGGAGGAAACCGCCGCCCGCAAAGCAGCCCTTGCAGGCGGCTGCATCGAACTGCCGCTGCCCGAAGAAGAAATGCAGAACTTCCGGCAGCTGGTGCAGCCGCTATACCGGAAATACTGTGCCGACTATCTGCCGCTGGTGGAAGAGATACAGGCAGAGTGACAACAGAGAAAGGGACGAGTCAAATAAAAAGGCTCACAGCTTTGAGGTTATGCTGCGGAGCACTTTTCCTCCACGCCCACTCCGTGGAACAGCAAACAAGCCAGACCCGCTGATCTGGCTTGTTTGCAATATCCAAATAAATGTTTCCGCTGAATATACCCAAGGTGCAGCGGAGGACCTTCTGAATCAAAAACTCTCCCTCAGCTCACATATCCCTCGGTCACGCTGATGATGTTGGCATTGCCTTCCAGACTTTCATACACGTTCACGACGGCATAGTGCATCTCAGCACCCGGATAAACCGTGGTTGCTTCGCACAGGATGCGGTAGTTCGTGCCTGCCACGGTCTGGGTGCTCAACAGAGCCACCGGCACATAGTCCACGCCCACAAAGCCCTCGGTAGCCTCGTTGAACGCCGCCGTGGCTTCCTCCGTCATGGCGGGGGACTCCGCTTCCTGGCAGGTGCCCACAGCGCCTTCTTCATAGTCCAGATTTGTCAGGCACAGTGGATCGCCGATGTCCAGAATTTCTGCTTTGCTCAGCCAGCTGTGCTGCAGCGTGACCACAACATACTCTTCCTGTGCGCCCGGCACGACAACAGTCGCCTTGCACAGAATGCGGTACTGGGTACCGAAGCCGGTGGTGCGGCTTGCCAGCAGGGCTACAGGCGTGTAGGAAACGCCCTCCAGTCCTTCAAAGGCCTTGTCGAACACTTTGCGGACTTTCTCGGTCAGTGTCGGGTCGGAAGCACGCTTCCAGCTGCCGGAAATGCAGTTTTCCTCAGCCACAGCAGAAACTGGTTCCACCGTCTCTGCCGAAAGTGCGTATGCCTGTACCGCACCGCCTGCCAGCAGGGAAAGGGCCATCACAGCCGTCATGCAAACAGAAACCGTCTTTTTCATAGTATGGTCTCCTCTTCTTATTGTGTGTATCACTGCCGGGGTGTGCACCCGTTTTTGTCGCTTCATTCTGGATACGAATGAACCTCCCCCGGAATTGCACTGGTTTGAAATATTTTCCAAAAAAAGAAAAAAGCCTCGCCCCCCTCAAGCCCTGTTATCCCGCAGGTTGTGCCCGGCTTTGCCTACGGCGGCGACTTCGGCGACCGCCCCACTGACCGGGAATTCTGCGTGGACGGCCTTGTGCTGCCCGACCGCCGCGCGGTGCTCCGGGCAGACTGTGCACCCGGTAAAACCGTGCACATCGCGTTCCCGTTCGCTCTGCCGGAAGCAGGGTTTGCCTGCATGACCGTTACCGCTGTGCAGCGGGCTGTGCTGCCTGGCATCCCAGCGGGCTATGAAGCTGCCTTTGGGCAGGTATGGTACAACTATGCCGCCGCCCGGCTCACCGCTGCCGCGCCGGAATTGGTGGCAATGGACTGCAACATCGGAATAAAGGGTGAGGGTTTCGAGTACATTTTCGGCCGCGGCAAGGGGCTTGTGTCCATCCGCTATAACGGCGTGCAGCTGCTGGACGATACCGTGCGCCCTAACTTCTGGCGCGCGCCCACTAACAACGGCAAAACCAGCCGACACCACCCGGAGCACCGGGTGGAAGTCTGCTGGTTTGCACGCATTCCGTGGCGTGCTGCGGGTACTCCGCCCGGCAGACGTTTCGGAATCAGAATGAAGAAATGGGTGAAAAAGGAGGAAGGTGTTTCTTTTGGTGAGACCTCAGAACAGCAGCCCACAGGCTACGCAGCCCACAGCGACCATAATAGCAGATGCAACCCATGCGTAGGGGAGGGTGTGCTTCTGGTGGTCGCCCGGGTCCTGGCCGGAGCGGGCCAGTTCGTTGGAGGTGTTGGTGGTCTTTGCTTCGGTCAGACCGGTGACCTCCTGCGCGGGGATGCCTGCAAGCAGCAGAAGGTGTGAAATAAAAGGACAGCCGACTGGTGGTGCGCAAACAGGTCAAAGCGCTGGCGGTATTGTATCTGGTTCCCTGCCAGCATTTTGGAGCGTACTTTGCGCCGTATCAGATCTTGCTGGTGATGGGCGCTGTTTTTGTTCTGCTGGCGATTCCGTTCCTCCTGTTCTATGATCGAACAGTGCTGCCCTTATGCAACAGATGCCTGCCGCGGCAGGAATGCACCTGTATGCCAACGGCTACCGCCCTGTGATGGATGCTCTGCTGCCGCTGCTGTTCTATTGCGTGCTGCCCTGTGTTGTGCTAAAATCATTTTGTATTGAGTATTCGGAAAAGGGAGCTGTGGAGCTGGCTGCCGCGTTGGGCTTTGCATGAGTCTGAAAACAACCAACAGAAAGCAGGAGATAAGATGAAACAGTATCTTTTGATCGACATCGGCGGAACCTTCATCAAGTACAGCCTGGCCGATGAACAGGCCCGGAAAATCTCTGGTGGAAAGGTTCCGACACCGCTGACGAATATGGATGACCTTCTGGCGGCCATCGAGGGCTTTGCCGCTCCCCTTCAGGGACAGTTCGTGGGCTGCGCCATCTCTATGCCGGGCCGCATCGATACCAGAAACGGCATCGCCCATACCGGTGGAATGCTCAGTGCCTTTATGTGGGAGCAGCCCTTTGCTGCGCAGGTAGAGGCACGGCTGGGCGTGCCGGTGACCATCGCCAACGATGGCAAGTGTGCCGCAGCAGCGGAGGGCTGGACCGGTGCGCTGGCCGGTGTGGAGAATGGCCTTGTGCTGGCGCTGGGCACCGGCATCGGCGGCGGCATCATCCTGAACGGGAAGGTGCTGATGGGCGCTCACGCTGCCGCAGGCGAGGTTAGCGGCCTTGTTTCCAATATGGCAGCCATGGAGACAGAAACCTTTGAGATGAACAAGGTGGAAACTTTCTCGGATGCACCCCTGTGGGCAGGTGCCGCTTCGGCGACAGGTTTGATCCGGGAATATGCCCGGCAGAAGAAACTGTCGCTGCAGGGCCCGCTACCCACCGGCGAGGAGATCTTTGCGGCTTACAATGCCGGGGAGCCGGAAGCGCAGAAGGCTCTCAAGATCTTTGCCCGGCGGGTGGCCGTTGGCATCCTGAGCCTGCAGAATGTGCTGGATGTGGAAAAGGTGGCCATCGGCGGCGGTATCAGCGCAGCGGAGGCTCTGCTGCCTGCGATTCAGGCCGAGTTGGATTGGCTGTTTGAGCGCTGCACAGTCATGCCGACGGTCAAGCCGGAGCTGGTGCGCTGCCGCTATGGCAACGATGCCAACCTGATCGGTGCCCTGAAGCTGTTCTTTGAACAGAACCCCGCCTGAACCAGAACAAAATAGAATAGGAGTAGAAACTTATGAGCGTTTTCCGTGATGATTTCCTGTGGGGCGGTGCCTGTGCAGCCAACCAGTTCGAGGGCGCATGGGACGTGGATGGCAAAGGCCCCAGTGTCCCTGACCTGTGCACCAATGGCTCTCACACCAGCCCGAAATGGGTGACAACTGCTATCCGCTCCGACCGGCTGTATCCCAGCCATGAGGCCATCGACTTCTACCACCACTACGAGGAGGACATCGCTCTCTTCGCCGAGATGGGCTTCAAGACCTTCCGCACCTCCATCAACTGGACCCGCATTTTCCCCACCGGTATGGAGACCGAGCCAAACGAGAAGGGCCTTGAATTCTATGACAAGGTCTTTGACTGCTGCAAGAAGCACGGCATAGAGCCACTGGTCACCATCAGCCACTATGAGCTGCCCTATGCGCTGGTGGAAAAGTACAACGGCTGGGTCAGCCGGGAACTCATCGAGTTCTATATGAACTACTGCAAGGCTATTTTTGAGCGGTACAAGGATAAGGTCAAGTACTGGCTGACCTTCAACGAGATCAACTGCGGCACCATGCCCATGGGCGCAATCTTGGAAACAGGCACCATCCGGGGCTTTGAAGGCCCTACCGACAAGGTGCCGGACAACAAGCAGGAGCGTTTTCAGGCACTGCATCACCAGTTCGTGGCCAGTGCCATGGCGGTCAAGTACGCCCACGACAACTATCCTCAGTTCAAGATGGGCTGCATGATCTGCTTTATCACCAGCTACGCACTGACCTGCGACCCGGCCGACGAGATCGCCAACCAGAAGGCCATGCAGATCAGCAACTGGTTCTGCTCTGATATGCATGTCCGCGGCGAGTATCCTTCCTACATGAAGCGTTATTTTGCCGAGAATAACATCACCATCCGGCAGGAGCCGGAGGATGCTGCCATCCTGAAGGCCGGTACTGTCGATTTCTACACCTTCAGCTACTATATGTCCAACTGCATCACCACCCACAAGGATGCCGATGATGTGGGCGGCAACATCATTGCTGGTAAGAAGAATCCTTACCTGAAAGCCTCCGACTGGGGCTGGCAGATCGATCCCGTTGGTCTGCGCTACACCCTCAACGAGATCTACGACCGCTACCGCATTCCCCTGATGGTGGTGGAAAACGGCCTGGGCGCTTACGACAAGAAGGATGCCGACGGAAAGATCCACGACAGCTACCGCATCGACTACCTGCGCGCCCACATTGAGCAGATGGCCGAGGCTGTAAAGGACGGCGTAGACCTGATGGGCTACACTCCCTGGGGCTGCATCGATCTGGTGAGTGCCTCCACCGGTGAGATGGCAAAGCGCTACGGCTTCATCTACGTCAACAAGTTTGACGACGGCACGGGTGATCTGAGCCGCGAAAAGAAGGACAGCTTCTACTGGTATCAGAAGGTCATTGCCACCAACGGCGAAGATTTAGGATAACAAAAACAGACCTCCGGGTGCCATGTTTGCAGTACCGGGGGTCTGTCTTTTTGAAAGAAGGAGGTCATTTATGGAAAAGGCATTTTGCTGTGCGCCGGATTTCCCGGTGGTTCAGACAAATTACGGTCCGGTGCGGGGATATCGCTTCCGGGAGATCAGCAGCTTCAAGGGCATTCCGTATGGGCGGGCGGTGCGCTTCCATGCACCCCAGCCGCCCCAGCCTTGGGCAGAGCCGCTGGACGCTTCCAGTTACGGCTGCGTCTGCCCTCTGCTGAGCATCGACAAGCCCGGCGGCGAACTGCGTGTGCCCCACCGCTACTGGGTGCAGGATGAGGACTGCCTGAACCTGAACATCTGGACCCCGGCCTGCGATGCCCAAAAGCGGCCGGTGATGGTCTGGCTCCATGGCGGCGGATTTTTTGCCGGCTCGTCCATTGAGCAGGTGGCCTACGAGGGCGGAAACATGGCGCGGGAAGGGGACTGCGTGGTGGTGTCACTGAACCACCGGCTGAACATCCTGGGCTACTTGGATCTCTCCGATTTTGGGGAGGAGTACGCAAACTCCGGCAATGCGGGTGGGGATGATATCATCCTGGCACTGCAGTGGGTGCGGGACAATATTGCAGCGTTTGGCGGCGATCCCGGCTGCGTAACGGTATTCGGCCAGTCCGGCGGCGGTGCCAAAGTGACAACGCTGCTGCAGACCCCGGCAGCAGATGGCCTGTACCACAGGGCGATGATAATGAGTGGTGTGCTGGAAGGTTTGCTGAACGACAGTGTCGGCAGCGGCAGGGACTGTGTGCAGGCGCTGATGCAGGAGCTTGGCGTGCAGACAGCACAGCAGCTGGAAACTGTGCCCTACCACCAACTGGCGCAGGCTTACCGGAACGTCAGCTCGGCTCTGAAAGCAAAAGGCGCGAATGTGGGCCAAAGTCCCCACCCGAACCGCTTCTATCTTGGAGATCCGCTCCATAACGGCAGTGGGTTTCGGCCCGAGACTGCAGACATTCCGGTGCTGATCGGTACGGTTTATTCGGAGTTCTACGGTTTCTTTGATGGTCTGAAAGGAGTCGGCCCGGAGGAAGCAGTGGGCCTGTCTGCCGCAGAGACCCTGCGGGAGCAGTTCCGCACTGCCTACCCGCACCGCCCGGAGGAAGACCTGCTGCTGGCAGATACCAGCTTCCGCGCCCCCACGATCAAATATGTCCGGGAGCGTGCCAAGGCGGGCGGAAAGGTGTACAGTTATCTGTTTGATCAGGACTTCCCTCTGATGGGAAAAAGCACCCCGTGGCACTGTGCGGATATCCCATTTGTGTTCCACAACACAGAGCTTGTGCCAGTGTGTGCCTTTGAGGGAGCAAAGCAGCTGGAAACGGAAATTTTTGGCGCTGTGATGCAGTTTGCCCGTACCGGTGCGCCGGGCTGGGCTGCCAGTACGGAGGATGTGGAACAGACCATGCTTTTCGGCCCCCAAAGCCGTCTGGTGCAGAACCACGATCACGCACTGATCGAAGCATTGGCACCCTTCACAGATTTACGGATGAAAAAAGCGACCCGGGCAGGCGGACAGATCCAGCATTAAAAAGCGCTGTTCAATACGCGGGAATTCCGGGAAACATAAAGCAGAACAGGCATCTTGCGTTACCGCTTGGCGGTATCGGGCAGGATGCCTGTTCTGCTATGATGAAGAAGAATGGGGGGAGAATGGCTCAGTTAGATAAAAACAGCGTGCAGCTTTTCCACGTTTATGCTATACTTGACACAGCGGATCACAGGATCCTCCGGATGGGGAAAAGGAGCAAAAACGATGCGGAAACTGGACCTGAATGCGATCTATATTTCGGAGCGGGTGCAGGAGACCCTGCGCCCTGTTTCAGTCAGCGCACTGACGGCGGTGGTGGCTCCCATGGGCTATGGCAAGACCACTGCCATCAACTGGTTTCTGAACCGGCGCAGGCAGACGGAAAATGCAGTCCTCCTGCGGGTGAATATCTATTCTGACAATCGCTCCATCTTCTGGAAAAGCGTACAGAATGCCTTTGCAGCAGCAGGACTGACTGCACTGGCGGGCTGCGAGTACCCGGAGGATGCCAGCAGCGCGGCCCAGCTGATGGATGACCTGTGCACGGTGCTGGCGGGGAACAGGTCCTGCTACCTGTTTCTGGACGATTTCCACCTGTTAAAGGACGAAAAAGCGGCGAAGTTTTTGTGCGGACTGGCAAATCGCCTGCCGGAGAACGTTCACCTGATCGTGGCAAGCCGGAACAACTTCCTGCCCAAAGAGGAGATCCTCCGGCTGGGGCATCGCCTGCATCGCATTGGCAAGGAACAGCTGCGGCTCAACCATACCGAGCTTGCCCACTACGCCCACCGATGCGGCATGGACCTGACCGAAGCGCAGGTGGATAGCCTGCTGCGCTCCTGCGAGGGGTGGTTCTCCGCCATCTACCTGAACCTCCACTCCCTGGCTGAACGGGGCATCCTGCTGAGTGAGGACGCGGACATTTATTCCATGTTCGCGGCGGCGATGCTGGAAAACCTGCCGCCCAAAATGCAGGAATTCCTTGCCATGATGGGGATTGCGGATGAATTCACTGTGGAAATGGCACAGGCCGTGACCGAAATGCCGGATGCAGCAGAGATCCTGCGGACCCTGACCGAGCAGAACGCCTTTGTGACCCGTCTGCCGGACGGAAAGACCTTCCGGTTCCACCACATGCTCAAGGAGTGCGCCGAGCGGCTGTTTGCCCGGCTGGCACCGGAGAAGCGGGATGCCTGCCGGAAGCGGTACGGGGCGTGGTATGAGGCAAAGCAGCAGTATCTCCACGCCTTGACTGCCTACGAGGCGTGCGGGGATTACGATGCGGCATTGCAGGTCATTGAGCGGGATGCGGGGATCCTGCTGACCTCCCTTGGTTCGGCAGAGCTGCTGGAACGGCTGGGGCGCTGCCCGG
>OMFP01000495.1_pt1 | contig 16518 bp, 14 predicted proteins | sample 1674221 | NCBI WGS metagenome assembly OMFP01 (sample SAMEA103958152, study PRJEB25191) | human gut metagenome | biome: human-associated habitat [ENVO:00009003]; feature: intestine environment [ENVO:2100002]; material: feces | place: Germany | collected 2013/2015
TGCGATTCTCATACCCGCAAGTCTACCCGCTCGCCACGCCCGCCGTTCTCGACATGCGTCGCTTTGCGGACGATGCCGATTGCTCGCATTTTTTACGATTTTTGCGATTATTTGCGATGCAGTTCCGCCCGCAACGCCGCCACCTCGCGTTCCAGCTCGTCGATGCGGCGCACCTGCTGGGCGATGAGCAGGTCGCGCACGTCACCTCCCGACAGAATCGGGACTTCGGCTGCGTTGCGCGGCGCGGGCAGCGTCGCATTGCTTTGCGTTTCCGTCGTTTGCGTTGGCTGCACCGGCTGCGATACCGCAGATCGAGCAACCTCCGCAGATTCCGCCGACGGCGCCACATCCGCCGACGCCGATGGCACCACTCCACCATTCCCATCAACCGATACCAGCCGGTCCGTGCCCATACGGCAGGCAATCTTGCGCCAGCGCGCGAAACAACGTTCGATGCGCTTATAGCCGATCAGCGATGGGTCGAGTCCGGCTTCGCGGAACAGTTCGACCGGCGATTCGCCCGCATGGTACCGGCGCATGCAGTTGTGTTTGAACGATTCCGTGTAGGTGATGCGTCGCGACGTCGCTTCGGCCACCACCGGCAGCGAGCGCAGATATTCGACTTCTTCCGGACTGAACGCTCCCCCACCGTTGCACATGATGTTCCCTTTCGGCTTGGCGTGCGGCGGCTCCCTTCCACCGCACGGCAGTCGAATGGCCTCCGTCATGCCATTCCCCTGTTCGGCTTGCGATTCGGTTTGCGATGCGCGCTTGCGATACGTGTTTGCGATACGTGTTTGCGATGCAAGGCCGCAATCCGATTCGTTGTTCGCTTCGTGTTCCATCATACCGGTACGAATGGCGTTTTTCCAACCATTTCAGGCGGTACTAAACCCTAAATCACCCGTATTCGTCACAACAAAAGCGGGTGAACCGTTGATCGCTCAACGACTCACCCGCCCGAACAAGCCCCGTTGCCTGTCTGCTGGCCCGCTCAGACCGCCATCGGCGTATCGGATTCGCGGAAGCGCAGCACGAGCGCCAGTCCGGCTGCGGCACGGCGACGTTACGCGCGGCACGCATCACGGTTTTGCGATTGAAGGTGAAGCGATCGCGCATGATGTGTTCGTCGGCGTCGGTATCGTCTTTGGCAGCATCATTCTTGTCGTTATCGTTGCCGTTTTGAGCCGACGCGGCATCCTTGTCGGCGTCATTCTTACCGTTCTTGTCGGCATCGTCGGCATCGTCGGCATCTTCAGCAGTGTTGCCATCGTTGTCAGCATCGTCCGCATCGCCGGTTTTGCCGTCATCGGCTGTCGCGCCCGCATCGCCATTCGCCACAGCATCCGTGCGATTTTCGCCGGCATGGTCGTTTCGATCGCCGTCTTGAGCCGGTGCAGCACCATTTGCAGGTACGTCAGCGTTCTCAGCCGTCGGCTGCCTAACCGCCTGCCGTTCCTGCTCCTTCTGCTCATTCGGCTGTTCCGTCTTATCGCACGGCTGCCGCTGTTCCGGCATCGTCTCCGACGGTTGTTCCGGTTGCGATTGCGACTGCAGTTGCGATTGCGCTTGTTCGTTCGATGGCTGCTGCGATTCGCCGTCGTCCGTAAGGCATTGTGCGTCGTCATCGTCCGTTGCGGACTGTCCGGCAACATCTTGCCCGGCAATGTCGGCAACGTCCGATCCGACTGCGTTTTCAGCATCGGATTGTTGTGTCGATTCCGGCTGGCTCGCTGCGGATTCGGCGGCCACGTTGCCGCCATCCGTCACCGTTTCGTCGGCGAACGCGGTCGCGCCGGCTCCCGTGGTGCCGGCCAGCATCGCAATCGTGACAAGCAATGCGGTGAATTTTCCCATCCGCGCGCCACACCGGCTTATGAAGCCGGCAAGCGGGTCCTTCATCCACTTCATGACATGTCCATCTCTCATGGCGCTGCGGCGAATTGCCTATGCGCCTCCATGCCTTGAACCTTATGGATGAACGTTTTGAAACCCGTCCCCTCCATTGATGGGTTCGGGGAACGTACGGACCCGCGAAAATCGCGGCCTTCCCCCTTATCCTTTACGCGGCCAGGCGGAAGCGTGCCGCATGATTCGGTGTCGGGGCCGCATCGACCGCACGACCATGCAGCACAACAGCATGCCGCCCATCGTGCAAACGATGGTCATGGCGAGCGCGCCCAGTTCGGTCGCACGTTCGTCGCGCACGTCGGCCGGATCTGGCGCGGGCAGCGGTATTGCGACGCGATGCCCGGAGACTAGCAGCCGATGCGTGTTGATGCCGTATGGCGTGCAGGTCATCAACGTCAGCCGGTCTTCGCCGGGCACGATTTTCAACCGTGAGACGTCGTCCGGTTCGATCACGCTGATTCGGTCCACTTCGTATCCCAGCGTCTCGTCCATCACTTTGATGTACATGAAATCGCCGTCGTGCAGTTCGTCGAGCCGTGTGAACATCAACGATTTGACCAGGCCGCGATGCCCGGTGACCACCGTATGCGAGCCAGTGCCGCCGACCGGCAGGCTGGTGCCGTACAGATGCCCTGCGCCGACGGCGAGCACCGGTTCGGACGTACCATGCCGAATCGGCAGTTCCACGCCGATTTTGGGCACCAATACCGTGCCCATGATGCCTGCGCCGGAATCCAGCAGGCCCTGATAGTTCGCGTCCGTGTCCGCCGCGGAAAGCCCGGAACCGCCGGAAGGCGCCGAATCGTCGGCGGTATCAGCATCTCCGGCAGTGCCAGCCGGTCTGGTAGTGAACGGATCGGCCGCCTCGCCCAATACCGGCTGTCCTTCCACGGCAAGCCGCCGATTGTATGCGCGCGCCCGTTCCAACTCCTCCATCGCCATCGGATACGGCCATCCGGCAACCGTGCGAGCCGCCGAATCGGATGTCTCGGCCAAGCGCCGCGCGGAATGCGCCTGCATGGCGAACGGCAACGACGCGACCACCACCGCGCCCACGATCAGCAGCACGGACACGCACCGCACCAATATGAAACGAATCCGCCGCAGCCTGCGCGCACGAACCACATCGGCAATGTCAATCGCCTCGTAAAACGACGGCGTTCCAGCGAACGTTCCAGCAGACGTTCCAGCAGACGTTCCAGCGAACGCAACAGTTCCGGCATGACCACTGTCGGCAGCTGCACCGGCATCAGATCCGACTCCGGCGCCGTTGCCGATGCCATCGTTATCATCACCGGCATCATAGGAATCAGCCGAGGCGCCCGCCACGGCACCGAACAGCCGCATGGGCGAACGCAGCACCGTATGCGCATGCACGTAGGAATCCGTCCTGCGGGCGAGCAGACGGACGGGTTTACTCATCAATCGAGAGGCAGACCAAAACATGGGTTTCTCCTTCGAACACACCCATGTTCACACCCGCCATACGAAAGCCCTTGCCCCCTATAGGAGGGCTTACCCCTAGAAAGACAACGGTTTCAGGCACGAAACCGGCAATTTTGGCACCAAACCGCGCAGCACCCCACCTACCGGCGGAACGCAGCTCAGACAAGCCGTTTTTCAGAGGAATGCAAGTCAGACGAATGCAATCCAGGCGGACAAGCCCCGCAAATCCTTAAAAAAACAGAAAAAGTCAAAGAAAGCGCTCAGATGAACGCACGCTCACCGAAAATCGCAGTGCCGACGCGCACGATGGTGGAACCTTCGGCGATGGCCAGTTCCATGTCGCCGGTCATGCCCATCGACAGTTCCCGGCAACGGTCCGTGCCCGGTTCGCCGGATGCGAGGATGAGGTCGCGGGTCTTGCGCAGGTGCGAGAAACCGCGGCGAATCACCGTTTCGTCGTGCACATGCGCGCCGATCGTCATCAGTCCCTGCAATTCGATGCCGTCCAACGTGCCGATTTTCTGCGCGATGCGGATGGCGTGCGCCGGATCGCAACCGGATTTCGATTCCTCGCCGGATTCGTTGACTTCCAGCAGCACGCCGACAGTAATACCGCGAGCCACGGCTCTACGTGAAATTTTTTCTGCCAAATCGATTGAATCGACCGATTCGATAGTGTCGACCACCGGCAGCACTTTGCCGATTTTATTGCTTTGCAGCTGGCCGATCAGGTGGAATGGAATATGCTCCGCCGCAGCATCCGGCGCGGCGCCTGCGACGCCCAGCGAAAACCCGCGTTCCGCGCATCGCCGTGCCAGCCCTTCGGCCTTCGCCGTCACTTCCTGCGGACGGTTCTCGCCGATCATGCGCACGCCGGCATCAATCGCAACCATGATTTCGCCGATGTCGCGCGTCTTCGTGGCGGCCAGCAGGCGCACGGAGCCGGCTTCGCGTCCGGCTTGTTCCTCAGCTGCCGCGATGCGGTCGAGCACACGATGCACGCCGTCCGTGATCTCACGTGCGCGCGCATCGTCGATCACCTCGTTGGCGAGGTTCTTGTGATCCATGTATGCAGTCATCGTCCACCTCTCGCAAATTCATTCGACCGCCGGTCCGCGGCCGGCACCACCGTTTCCGGCATGTCGGCTGATATTTCGATACCAGTGTTACCAGAAAACCGCCGACAACGTATAAAGAAGCCCGCGCGATGACCTGAAGTGAAGCGATAAAGCGGTCATAAATTCGCGCGGGCTATAAAACTAGACGGCAGTAGAAGGGGGACTTCAAAGACTCCGTCTACGCATTTAATGTATCAGATAAATGCGCGCGAACCGCCGGAAAAAACCAATAAATCTGAAAACTTTTTTTCAGATTTTATCCCCCTTGCGCAGCCCCTCCACCAAACGCTCCAATTTATCGACGCGATCGCTCAACACCATCACCTGGCATACCAGCGATTGAATCTTGCCCAACGGCACTTCCGACATCGCATTGTGGCTGTCCACAGCCGTATCATGCGGTTCCGGCTCTTCGGCCGCCTTGCGCATGATGTCCTCGTCGCGCTTCCAGCGTGCGATATTGCGTTCGATGCGCTTGTGCCCGATGACCGATGGGCTCAATCCCGCGGAAATGAAGATCGCAGTTGGCTTCTCCCCCTGCAGATACCGCCTCATGCAGTCGATTTGGAATTCCCTCGCATACGTGATTCTGCTGTCCGTCACCGCGTCGATCGACGGCAATGTACGCAGGTATTCGATTTCCGCTCTGCTGAACTGTCGCTTCGTCATATTCGCCCCTTGTAAATCCCCTTTTGACCGGCCATACCGATAACGCATAGACCGAATTGCCGAAATCACCACCCAGAATACCGGATGACGCACACCACCTTACGCACACCCCAAACGAAACGCGCGGCCCGTATCACCATGCGCTAAATATCCTTCTCACACTGTGAGATATCTCACAGCGACGGCACGTTTTCGGAGCACGCTGCAACCTCGGCATGGCACGTCACGGCACGTCCAGCAACGCATTCCACAATCGCGTCCCACGAAACCCGCCGTTCCGGCCGCCGATGCAGGTACAGTTGCAAGCATCGGCGCAACCGGTCTCCGCATCGGCAACACCGAACCGCCCGCCAACGACAGGAAGGAACCCCGTGCCAGGTCGTTTCGCCCCCACCCCATCAGGCCGCATGCACATCGGCAACATCTATGCGATGCTCGGAGCATGGCTGTCCGCGCGCAGCCGCGGCGACGGCATGCTGCTGCGCATCGAAGACATCGACGAACCGCGCGTGGTGCCCGGCGCGGCCGAACTGATGATGGACGATCTGCATTGGCTTGGCTTGGATTGGGACGGCGATCCGGTGTTCCAATCCGCTCGGCACGACCTGTACCGTGAGGCGCTGCATTGCTTGGAAAACCTGACGATTGACGACGCATACGATTCGCCGTTTGACGAGCGCAACAACCACACCCCCGCAGTCGGCAGCGCAGCCAACAACGCAATCGCTGGCACAACCCCGCTGATTTACCCTTGCTTCTGCTCGCGCGCCGACATCCGCGCAGCCTCCGCACCGCAGGAAGGCGACCGTTTCATGGTGTATCCCGGCACGTGCCGCCGGCTTATCGCCAGCAATCCGGATACCGTCCGGCAGCGGCTGGCCAACGGCGACCGCCATTCGCTGCGCATCGCCATGCCCGCCGACACAAACCCGCACGCAACCGTCCAATTCGATGACGCAGTGTTCGGCCATCAGGAATTCAATCTGGCGCACGACGTCGGCGACACCATCGTGCGCCGCGCCGACGGCCTGTTCTCCTACCAGCTGGTGGTGGTCGTGGACGATCTTGACATGGGCGTCGACGACATCGTGCGCGGCCGCGACCTGCTCCGGTCGAACGCCTTGCAAATCGCCATTCGCCAAGCGCTTATCAAGGCGGGATTCCGCAAGGCGAAAACGCAGGCTTCTGCACCATCGCAGCACGCACCACAATCGCAATACACCCCATATAACCCCGAAAACCCACGGTACGCGCATCTGCCGCTTATCGACAACGCGGCCGGCCGCAGGCTCGCCAAACGCGAGCGCTCTTTGGATATGGGGGCGCTGCGCGCGCATGGCGTCACCGCGGAACAGGTTGTCGGCTATTGCGCGTGGCTGCTTGGTTTGCAGGGCGATTCCGCGCATACCAGTCCGCAGCCGATGAGCGCCGTCGAGGCGTTGCAGGAGTTCGATTGGGGTAAGGTACGGGCCGATACGGCCGACCGCAGTATCAGCCAAGACGATTTCGACGCGTATTTCGGCCTGTGACAACGGCTGGCCGGGTCTCGCCGAATTGCCGAGACGACCCGGTCAGTCCGGAAAACAGCAGAAAACAGCAGAAAATAACGGGAAGCAGTCGACGTTCAGCCGATCCACAGCTCCGAGTCAAGCGGATATTCGTTGACCTTGCAGCCGTCCAAATGCATGGATTGCTCCTGCATCAGCGGCGCCAACTGGCCTTCGCCGGCGCAGGTCGTTTCGTTGTCGATGTGCCCCAGCCGGTGTCCGACCTCGTGGTTGATCACCATCGTGCGGTATCGCGCCAGGTTGCCGCCGGCGGCGAGCCATTGTTGCGTGCCGCCGTTCCAACGGTCGTCGTTGACGATCACGTTGTTGTCGACCCTGCAGCTGTATTCCACCGAGCATGATGGCGAGAACGACGTCATTTCCGACGCTTGGGACAGCACGAGATTGAAATCGCAGTTGCCGTCCGTGGATTGGTCGAATATGGCTCCGGCGCGTGGCCATCCGTGTTCGTCGTTGAGGATGCGGAACGCCGCGTTGCCGAATTCGTCGGCCGAACCGACGTTTCCTTTGGTTGCGATGCAGTAATGGTATTGCGTTACCGGTTTGCCGCTGTTTTGCGCGGTTTCCTGCGCTTTGTTCAGAATCGCGGTTTTCTCGTCGTCGCTCAGTGCCGCCGATTGCGCGCTCACCGCTTTGGCGACGGCCTGCTCTTCCTGCGATTGTTTGGTTTCCGGTTTGGTTTTTTTGGCCGTCTTATGCTGATTGGTTTTGGCTGTTTTCTTGGCTGGCTTCTTGGCCGACGTCGAATGCGTGGCTTGTGCCGTCGTCTGCGTGTTCGGCGTCATGCGGACCAGCAGTGCGTGCACGCTGCAGGACGTCATCGATGCGATCAGCAGGAACAGCACGAGCACCAGCACGGCGGCCCTGCGGATGCGAAACGCCTCAAGCCGTTCCCGTTGGCCCATTGTGGCGTCGGCTTTCGGATCGAGCGCACGTATGATACGACGAATCCGCTTCAATCCAGCCTCCCGATATGGTGATGTTTCTCTCTTCGGCAACAGTACCAGTCTCAGTCAACATGCCGAAGCCGCCGACCGCCATGCATACCACCTATGCGTAAGGCCCGCGATTCCGGAGGGAATCACGGGCCTTACCAGCATGCCAGACGAATGCCGGCAATCGTCAAAGTAATGCTCAGGCGAACAGCACCTTGAACAGGAACGCGCCGACGATCGCGCCTGCGATCGGGGCCACGACCGGAATCCAGGCCTCGCCCCAGCGGGAATCGCCCTTGTTCGGAATCGGCAGGATGGCGTGCAGGAGGCGCGGCATGAGGTCGCGGGCAGGGTTCAGACCAGGGCCGGTCGGGCCGCCCATGGAGGTCACGAGGCCCCACACGATGAAGCCGACGACGATGGATGCGGCGGCCGGGTTCGCCTTGCCCCACGGCAGGGACAGGCAGCACAGGGCGCCGAGCACCAGCATGAAGGTGCCGAAGAACTCGTTGAGGAAGTAGTTCACGCGGTCGTTGTGCGCGTCAGTGGTGCAGAAGGTGCCGAGGATGGCTTCGGCATCGTCGGTGTCCTTGTAGTGCGGCAGGTAGGTGACGTACACGATGAGCTGGCCCGCCACTGCGCCGAGCAGCTGGGCGATGATGTACGGCAGGACCTCGTTCCACGGGAACATGCCGTTGACGGCCTGCGCGAGGGTCATGGCCGGGTTGATGTGGGCGCCAGAGACGCCGCCGAACATCAGGACCGGGAACATGACGCCGAAGCCGTAGCCCATGGCGATGTTCAGCCAGCCGGCATGGTAGCCCTTGGTGTTTTTCAGTTCCGCGTTGGCGACAGCGCCGTTGCCGAAGACCATCAGCACGGCGGTGCCGACGAATTCCGCGGCAAGCTTGGTGAAGAGTGTGTATTCCACTGCAGTTTCCTCTATTGCTTCTTCTCTAACGATTCTTACGATTCGTGCGATTCGAGATGAATTGCGATTCCGCTCTGGGCGGACAACAGCGCACTACCTTACTCCGCACGGAGGAAGTAACGCGGCTTTGGGTGGACGCATGTCCGAAATACGAAAAAGACCCAAGCCATTGGCTTGGGTCTTGTCTGTGCCCCCTCAGGGATTCGAACCCTGGACACGCTGATTAAGAGTCAGCTGCTCTAACCAACTGAGCTAAAGGGGCGTTGGTCTTGGCGAGGTTTTTGTTCTCGCTGAGCACATGGAGTAAATATACTCAGAATCGGAAAGAACGCAACCTTCGGCGTGTCGCAATCATAAAACCGCTATTTTCCAACGTTTTCAGCAAATCGCCATCTATGGTGCACATCGCGTCATACGACGAAAAATGCGGCGCGATGGCGCCCTAAAATCCAAGTAATCACATTTTCTTCACATTCTGGCGCAATGCAACCACTCCGACAGTCAACGGCACGAACTTTTCCATCACACATTTCCACCGCGGCGAGCCGAATAGCACGCATCATCGTCGAGCCCGTCGGCGCGCCAGAGGCCCTTTATAATAAGGACCATGGCGCGTCACAGGAGTATATGACGCGCATCAAGAAGGAGAAAGGCTTACCTATGGCATGCCCAAATTGCGGTCAGCCGACCATCGAAGGCGCTAAATTCTGCGCCTCGTGCGGCTCACCGCTCATCCAAACGACCGCGGCGGCACCGCAAGCGCCGGCCGCGCCGGAATCCGATGACGGCACCATGCTGTCTTCCGCGCCGCACATGGCACCGGCCCCGCAGATGCCGACCGCTGCCGTCCCGCTGCCCAATAGCGCCGCACCGGCAGCTCCGCAAACCACCGTCCCGCAGCCCACCACACCGCAACCGGCGACGCAAGCACAGCCGACCGCTCAGGCGCAGGCAACGCAAACGGTGGCACCACAGGCCGCGCCGACGCAGCAGTTCCAGTATGCGCCATCCCCGGCCCCGCAGCCGGCAGCAGCGCCGCAGCCAAGCCAGCCGACCCAGCAAATCGCCCGTCCGGCGGCCGATCCCACCATCACCGCGCTGACCACACCGCAGTCCATGAAGACCATGGGCGCCAGCCTCGGCATCGGTCTCGGCGCGAGCGTGGTGTTCGCACTGCTCGCATCAATCGTCTTCTTCATGGGCAATGCCGCGGCCAGCAACGGGCTTGCCGGCGTTCCGGGCTTTTCCGACACCGCCTCCTTCCTGGGCAACAACGGTGTGTCCGGCTCCGGCCCGAATTTCTTCCAGATTCTCTTCACCGTGATGACGCTCGGCGTTGGCGGTTCGCTGAATCTCAAAACCAGCTCCCAGGGCTTCTCGCTGAGCAATCTCGGCATTGACGCCTCGCACGTCAGCGTGACGCTGCCGGTCGGACTGCCCGGCGTGGCATTGGCGATCGGCGCCGCGTTCGGCGCATACATGCTGGCACGCAGGTTCGCGCTTCGTTTCAAGTGGACGGGCGTCATCAGCTCGCTGATCGTCGGCGTGCTGTCCGGCCTGGTGCTGCTGGTCTTCGCCGCCATCTTCCCGGTGACGGTGGGTGGTTCCTACAGCGACTATTCCGCTTCCGCGTCGCTTTCCGGCGTGTCCTTCCGCACGTTCTGCATGGCGTTCCTGCTGTCGGCGGCCGGTGCGCTGGCCGGCTACGCGTTGGCACAGTATGCGGGCGATTCGGGTAACGTCTTCTCCGCCGCTTGGCGTTGGGCGCACCGCGCTCGTGGCTTCGTGCGCACGCTGGTCGAATCGTTTGCGATCTACGGCGTGCTGTTCCTGGTGCTTGGCCTGGTGGCGACGATCGCCATGTCCGCCGCGAACCATCTCGGCGCAGGCGGTCTGCTGCTGGTTCCGCTGCTGTTCCCGGCTCTGCCGCTTATGCTGATTTCGCTGTCCTCGTTCGGCGGCATCGCCTTCTCGACGTCCAGCTACAGCGTCCATACGATCACGTTGTTCAACGTGTCCTCCCTCAGCCAGTATGGCTGGATTCTGTGGATCTGCTTCGTGCTGTTCCTGCTTGCCACGTTCTATATCGCGCTGCGTGAGATCGCGCGCAATATGTACGACCCGTATTACGCGGGCTGGCAGCATACGTGGAAGGCTCCGGTGGCCGCGATGGTGTTCTGGCTGGCCGCGGAGTTCCTGTTCACTTATTTCGCGGCGGGATACGCCTCGTCCAGCATGTCGATGACGACCCCGATGTGGTATTTCCTCGTCGCCGGCATCTGGGCGTTCCTGATCGAGGTGGCCGCGATGACGTTCGGTCCGACGCTGGTGGCGTCCCTGCCGGGCATGTGGCGGATCATCGTCGGTGGCACCGTGCAGCAGACCCCGCAGAACGTGGTCGATTACGTCAAGTCCTGCGATCCGTCCTACGGCATGAAGAAGACCTCTGCCACGGCGAGCGCCACGACCGCAACAGCGACCATGCCGACGGCTTCGGCTGCCGCACAGCCGGCCAATCCAACTACTCCGGCAGCTCCGGCCGCATCGGTCCCCCAGCCCGCGACGCCGGCTGCGCCAATGCCCGCGCCCACCGCTCCTACCGCAACGCCTGTTTCACAGGCCGTTCCACAGCCGGTCGCCCCGACGTCCATGCCCAATACGGCAACGGGCAACACGGCAACGGGTGCGGTGCCGCTGCCGCAATCGCCAGCAGGCGCGGCTTCTATGCCGGTCGCAGCTCCGGGGGCAGGTCAACCGCTCGACCCAAAAACTAAGAAGACGATCCTTATCAGCGGCATCGTGATCGGTGCCCTGATTGTGTTGGGCATTGTCTACGGTGTGCTCAACTCGACCGTCTTCAGCGCGAAATCCGTGGCGCAAAGCTATCTGACGGCGATTGCCGACGGCAAGTATGGCAAAGCCAATGGCATCGCCGATCCGCAGGTGGGCAAGGACCAGCTCAAGCTGCTGTCCGACACCGTAGCGAAGGCCGACAACGCCACGATCGCCAATCCGCATATCGATAGTGTCAAAACCGTCGAAGGCGTGGCCAAGGTCAACGTGACGTATTCGCTGAACGGCAAGAACGTCAACGATTCGCTCACCATCAACAAGGACGGGTCGAAGTTCCTGCTGTTCCCGAATTGGAAGATCTCGAGCCCACTGCTCAAGACCATCACCGTGTCGGTGCCCAATGCCGTGGAATCGTTGTCCGTCAACGGTGTTGACGTGACCGCGAAGAATGCGGAGAAGTCGGACAGCGGCACGTGGACGTTGCGCGTCTACCCGGGTTCGTACAAGGTGTCGATCGGCAAGTCGGGGTATGTCACCAGCGGCATCACCATGGTGCGCACGAACGCGGACTCCGATGCCGCCGATCTCAAGATCATGCCTACGGCCAAGCTTAAGGAGGACTTGAGCAAGGCCGTGAACGCCAAGCTGGACGAATGCGCGAAGTCCACCGACTACGCGCCGGAAGGCTGCCCGTTCGGCTTCGACCTGTACGACGAGGACTACTACCGCAACTTCGCATGGTCCATCAGCGTCTATCCGAAACTGTCCGACATCGATCTCGATTACGGCACGTTCTCCACCCGGCAGGGCAAGGCGAAGTGCACGTATGAAGAGAAGAATTTCGACGATTCGTGGGAGTCTCAGGACGACAGCACCCACTTCACCGTCAACGGCAGCTTCAGCATCAGGGATGGCAAGCTCAGCGTCACGATTGACGATGAGGACTGATGCTGGCTAAAGAGCGGATATAGGAAAATCCCCCGCACCAATCGGTACGGGGGATTTTCGATGCTTAAGCTCAGACGTGTTTCAGCCTGAAGTCATTCACCGCCGGTCCGTAAGGACGTCGAGCGGTGAATGGGGCGAAATCACTCAGCGACGACCTTCACGAAGAAGTTGGCGGTGATTTCCGGGTGCAGGGCGACGGTTGCCGGGAAGTCACCGGTGGTCTTGATCGGCTCAACGGTGATGTTCTTCGGGTTGACCTCAACCTTGGAGGAGAGCGCGATGGCGATCTTCTCTGCGGAGATGCCGCCGAACAGCTTGCCGGACTCGGAGACCTTGGCAGCGATTTCGACGGTGGAACCCTCGATGATTTCCTTGGCGGCAACAGCCTCTTCGCGGGTGGCGACGGCCTTGGCCAGACGAGCGCGCTTCATGGCCTCGATCTGGGCGGCGGCACCCTTGGACCAAGCGAAGGCCAGGCCCTGCGGGAACAGGTAGTTGCGGGCGTAGCCGGACTTGACGGCCACGACGTCACCCGGGTGACCCAGGTGGTTGACGGACTTGGTGAGAATAACCTTAGTTTCAGCCATTGTTCAAACCTCTCTAAGATCAGCGGCCGGACGTGGCGTACGGCAGCAGGGCCATCTCGCGGGCGTTCTTGATAGCCTTGGAGATCTCGCGCTGCTCCTGCACGGTGACACCGGTGATACGACGGGAACGAATCTTGCCGCGATCGGAGATGAACTTACGCAGCAGGGCGACGTCCTTGTAATCGATCTCGGTGACCTTGGCGGCCTTCAGTGGATTCGGCTTCTTCTTAAACGGCTTGACCGGCGGCTGCGGCCTCTTGCGTGACATCTTGATGTTCTCCTTAAAATCTGGAAATACTGCGATTAAGCTGCTTGTTTCGCTGTTCGCCTATGTTGCGGACGGGGTTCGGTCCGTCAGAATTCCGGTTCGTCGCTGTCGCCGCCGAATTCGGAGGAACCTCCGAAGGACTGGGACGCGCCGAAGGAACCGAAGGACGAGCCGGAGTTATCCGAGCTTGACCACGGGTCCGAGGCCGGAGCGGACTGTGCGGGAGCGGCGTTGACCGGAGCGGAGGCTCCACCCTGATATCCGGCGCCGCCAGCATAGCTGGAGCCACCCTGATATCCGCCGTTGTTGCCGCCGAAACCACCGTTGTTGTTGGCGTTGTTGTAGCCGCCGCGATTGCCGCTGAAGCCTCCGTTGCCGGACGAGCTTTGACGGGTCACCTGGGCGGTCGCGTAGCGCAGGGACGGGCCGATTTCGTCGACCTGCATCTCGATGACGGTTCGCTGGGAACCGTCCTGCGCCTGGTAGGAACGCTGCTGCAGACGGCCTTGCGCGATGACGCGCATGCCCTTGGACAGACTCTGCGCGCAATGTTCGGCCATGTCGCGCCACGCGGAGCAGCGCAGGAACAGGGCCTGACCGTCTTCGAACTGGTTCGAGTTACGGTTCCAGGTGCGCGGAGTGGAGGCGATCGTAAAGCTGGCGACGGCGGCGCCGCTGCCAATGGTACGAATTTCCGGATCGGCCGTGAGGTTGCCCACCACGGTGATTACAGTTTCACCTGCCATGTCGTTACCTACTTACTTTGCAGCTTAGAAAGCTTGGTTTACTTACTTGCGAAGAATCTTCGTACGGATGACGGATTCGTTCAGGTTCAGCAGACGATCGAGTTCGTCGCTGGTGGCCGGCTCAGCGGAGTAGTTGACCACGACGTAGTTACCTTCGGTCTTGCCGGCGATTTCGTAGGCAAGCTTGCGACGGCCCCAGATGTCGATGTTCTCGACGGCACCGCCTTCCTTGGTGACAGTTTCCAGATACTGCTCGGTCAGCTTCTTCAGACCGCGCTCATCCAGCTCAGGATCAGCAATGAACATCAGTTCGTACTTATGCGCAGACATCACCCACCTCCTTCGGACTATCGGCCATGGACCTTCCATGGCAGGAGTGTGTATGCGTGCTGCCTTCAGGCATCGATAAGTCGCAATGAACATATGGATACGATTGATGGCAACTTGTATAGGCTACCCCGACGCCGCGACGTATCGAAACGGCGTCTGCCGGGCGCGAAATCACGTGCGGAGGCAAGCAAAAAGCCCCGCTCGCAAGCGGGGCTTAATCGCAAAGAATCGTAATAAATCCTGAAATATCGCGAGAGCCGTATGGCAATCGCGCGAAATATCAGGCGTAGATGTTGCGCGGGCGCATGTCTTCGGGCAGGCCGTTGAGCAGCGTAGAAACGGAGCCGGATTCGAACACGGAGCGGATGCCAGCGGCCAGCAGCGGGGCCACGGACAGGACGGTCATGTTCGGCAGGCGCTTCTCTTCGGGCACCGGAACGGTGTCGGTGAGGACGATTTCGCGTGCGCCGCAGTTCTTCAGGCGTTCCACGGCCGGGCCGGACAGCAGGCCATGGGTGGCGACGAGCGTCACGGACTTCGCGCCGGCGTTGTTCAGCGTGCGCACGGCCTCGCAGATGGTGCCGGCGGTGTCGATCATGTCGTCGACGACCACGCAGTCGCGTCCCTTCACGTCACCGATGATGCCGTGTGCCTCGGCATGGTTCGGGCGCGTGGTGTCACGGGTCTTGTGGATGAAGGCGAGCGGCAGTCCGCCGAGCTTGGCGGCCCACTGTTCGGAAACCTTGATGCGGCCGGCGTCCGGGGACACGATGGTGGTGTTCTCCAGCGGCATGCTGTTGCGCACGTAGTCAAGCAGGATCGGCATGGCGGTGAGATGGTCGACCGGGCCGTCGAAGAAGCCCTGCTCCTGGGCTGCGTGCAGGTCGACCGTCATGATGCGGTCTGCGCCGGCGGAACGGAACAGGTCGAACATGAGGCGTGCGGTGATGGGCTCGCGGCCCTGATGCTTCTTGTCCTGACGGGAGTAGCCGAGGAATGGCGCGACCACGGTGATGGAACGTGCGGAGGCGCGCTTCATGGCGTCCACCATGATGAGCTGCTCCATGATCCACTTGTTGATCGGCTCGGTATGGGCCTGCATCACGAAGGCGTCGGCGCCACGGACGGGCTCGGTGTAGCGCACGTACATCTCGCCGTTGGCGAAATCGTATGCGGTGGTCTCAAGTACGTCGGTTCCCAGGTATTTTGCGGTTTCCTGAGCCTGCTCGGGGTACGCGCGACCCGTCACCAGAGCCAGTTTCTTATCCGGAGTGCCTTCGAGAATCGCCGACATGCTTGCCTTCCCAATTGTTCGGTGCGTGAAATTAAGCCAAACTCCAATATAACAACGTGGGTGCCCACGCCACGCGGCTTCTGTGGAAGCGCCTCCCCGTTCCGTCTACTCGGCGTCGGCGAAGGCCTCACGAATCTGCGCCGCGGTGCCGTAGGATGCCTGCGCGCCATATCCAGTGGCCGCGTAGGCCGACACATACGAGGCGAGTTCCGCGGACTGCGACAACGTCATGCCGGAGGCCAGGCCGGCCAGCACGGTACCCATGAACGAATCGCCGCAACCGGTGGTGTCTACTGCCTTGACCCGCACCGGAGCGATGCGCTGGATGCGATGCTCCGGATCGTCCGCCGTGCCATCAAGCACTACGGAGCCGTCGCCGCCGAGCGTCACAATCGCCTGTTCAAACCCGAATCCGCGCAACTTATCGAACGCGTGACGCCAGTCGAACGCGTCCCAATCATCATCCTCCGGTTCCGCGATGCCGAGCAGCTGCGCCATCTCATGCTCGTTGACGAGCAGGATGTCGGAGGCCTCGACCAGCTCCACCGGCAGGGAGGGGGTGAACGGCGAGTCGTTGAGCAGCACCTTCACGCCCGCTTCATGGCACATGCGTGCGGCCGCGGTGACGGTTTCGATGGGGCTTTCCAGGCACAGGCCGAGCACTGTGGAGTGGGTCAGCGCGTCACGCACGGATTCGACGTAGTCGACGGTCACCTGCGCGTTGGAGCCGGGCGAGTACACGATGGTGTTCTCGCCGTGCGCGTCCACGGTGATGACGGTGGTGCCGGACGGGCCGAGCACGCGGCGCACGTGCGTGGTGTTGACGCCCGCTTCGCCGAGCGCTCCGAGCAGGAAGTCGGCGTTGTCGTCGGAGCCGACCGCGCCGAACATCTGCACGGTGGCGCCGATGCGTGCGGCCGCCGCGGCCTGGTTGCCGGATTTGCCGCCTGGCAGCAGCTGCAGCGGACCGCCGG
>OMFP01000519.1_pt1 | contig 16067 bp, 11 predicted proteins | sample 1674221 | NCBI WGS metagenome assembly OMFP01 (sample SAMEA103958152, study PRJEB25191) | human gut metagenome | biome: human-associated habitat [ENVO:00009003]; feature: intestine environment [ENVO:2100002]; material: feces | place: Germany | collected 2013/2015
GAACCTGCGACCTCCGGGTTATGAGCCCGACGAGCTACCATCTGCTCTACTCCGCGATATATGACACACACGCTGTTTCGCGGTGCTTGATTATAATACCACAGCACGGCGTGTGTGTCAATAGGTTTTACTAAAAAAGTTTATGCAATTTCTTCCGGGAGTTCACCCGGCTGTCTGCATTTGTATCAGACAATGCCCTGGCTCATCATGGCGGAGGCGATCTTCTCGAAACCGGCGATGTTCGCACCGGCGACCAGGTTGCCCTTCATGCCGTACTTTTCGGCGGTGGCGGCAGCGGTCTTATAGATGTTGACCATGATGTTGTGCAGGCGCTCATCCACTTCCTCGAAGGTCCAGGACAGGCGCAGGCTGTTCTGGCTCATTTCCAGGCCGGAGGTAGCAACGCCGCCAGCGTTGGATGCCTTAGCCGGGGCAAACAGGATGCCGTTCTGCTGCAGGTAAGCGATGGCATCAGGGGTGGAAGGCATATTGGCACCCTCGGCTACGCAGTAGCAGCCATTGGCAACCAGAGCCTTGGCACCGTCCAGGCGCAGCTCGTTCTGGGTGGCGCAGGGCAGGGCGATGTCGCAGGGGACGGTCCAGATGCCCTGGCTGCCCTCGACGTACTTAGCGGTGGGGACATACTCCAGATAGGTCTTGATGCGGGCGCGCTTGACCTCCTTGATCTCCTGGATGATCTTGTAATCGATGCCGTTCTCGTCTACAATGTAACCGTTGGAGTCGCTCATGGCGATGACCTTGCCGCCCAGCTGGGTGGCCTTCTGGTTGGCGTAGGTGGCCACGTTGCCGGAGCCGGAGATCACGACGGTCTTGCCCTCGAAGGAGTCGTTGCGCAGCACGCGCAGGGCTTCCTGGGTGTAGTAGCACACGCCGTAACCGGTGGCCTCGGTGCGGGCCAGGGAGCCGCCGAATTCCAGACCCTTACCGGTCAGGACGCCGGAGTACTCGTCGCGGATGCGCTTGTACTGGCCGAACAGGTAGCCGATCTCACGGGCGCCGACGTTGATGTCGCCGGCCGGAACGTCGGTGAACTGGCCGATGTGACGGCACAGCTCGGTCATGAACGCCTGGCAGAAACGCATGACTTCGGCATCGGACTTGCCCTTCGGATCGAAGTCGGAGCCGCCCTTGCCGCCGCCCATCGGCAGGCTGGTCAGGGAGTTCTTGAGAATCTGCTCGAAGCCAAGGAACTTGATGACGCCCTCGTTCACGCTCGGGTGGAAACGCAGACCGCCCTTGTACGGGCCGATCGCGGAGTTGAACTGGATGCGGTAACCGCGGTTGACCTGCACCTTGCCCTCATCGTCCGTCCAGGCGACGCGGAACTTCACCACGCGCTCCGGCTCGACGAGGCGCTCGAGCACGCCCGCCTTCTCATATTCCGGGTGCTTCTCAACAACCGGCTCGAGGCTTTCGAAGACCTCGCGAACGGCCTGCAGGAACTCCGGCTGGTCGCCATCGCGCTTCTCGACCTGCGCGTACACGCGCTTGACGTACTCATCAGTGAGCATATTTTTCCCCTTCGGGATAGTTGGGTTATCAATACGGCGGTTTCATTCTATGTGCTTGACTGTGAGACGCACAAGATATTGCTCAAGATTTGGCTGGAGGCGTTTGGAACGCCATAGGATAGTGTGTGGAAGGCGAGGAGAGAGCGTCGTCCGCAACATCAACTCCCTCATTTCCCACAGGAGAAAAACCATGCTTGAAGGATTCAAGAAGTTCATTGCACGCGGCAACATGATCGACATGGCTGTCGGTGTTGTTATGGGCGGTGCCGTCACCACCGTGGTCAATTCGATCGTGAACAGCGTGATCAACCCGTTCATCGCCATGATTTTCGGCAAGCCGAATATGGACGGCCTGCTGGCGATCACGTTCAACGGCGCGACCGTCTCGTTCGGCGCTGTGCTGGGCGCGATTCTGAATTTCCTGATTATCGCGGCCGCCGTTTATTTCTGCATTCTGGTGCCGATTAACAAGTTCCGCGACGTGACCGAAGCGCTGCTTGCCAAGACCAAGCTTGCCGAGCAGAAGGAAGCCGAGGAAAAGGCCGCTGAAGAGCCGTCTGCCGAAGAGCAGACCGTCCAGCTGCTGCAGCAGATTCGTGACGAGCTGGCCAAGCAGAACGCGGCCCGCAACTAGTTGCGATTCGTGGTGCCACTCCCCTATTGATTTGATGATTCCGGCCGCTTGCGGGTATGCAGGCGGCCGTTTTATTTGGTTTGCGGGCGATCGCGTCCGTTGGATGGTCGACAAGAGGCTGAATACGAAAAAGGCTTCCGATTACTCGGAAGCCTTCAATTCTGTGGAGCTAAGGGGATTCGAACCCCTGACCCTCTCCATGCCATGGAGATGCGCTACCAGCTGCGCCATAGCCCCGTGGAGCTAGCCGGGTTCGAACCGGCGACCCTCTGCTTGCAAAGCAGATGCGCTACCAGCTGCGCTATAGCCCCATAGGTGAAAAAAGCGGCTATGCCGCTTCCTTACCATCTACGTGGGCCCGGGAGGACTTGAACCTCCGACCTCATCCTTATCAGGGATGCGCTCTAACCACCTGAGCTACGGGCCCAACTTGCTGTGTCTTGAACACAACGAATTGAAATGATACTTGAATCACAGGGAAAGTCAAGTGCCGCCGTGTCATCGGCGTGTCGTGGCATAATGCAGGCATGACATACGGGCAGCGCAACGGCGGTAACGGCCGTTACGGCAGGGGAGTGGGGCATCGCAACCGCAATCGCGTGATTTCCGAAACGACGGCGAGCATCGCCGGCATGCGGGTGGCCATCGTGCGCAAACCCATCAAAAACATGTACCTGCGCATCAAACCGCCGAACGCGGATATCGTCATCTCCGCGCCGCAACGAATGTCGCAAAGCGCTATCGAACGGTTTGTAACGGAACGCAAGCCGTGGATCGAACGGGCGCAACGCAGCATGCGGCAGGCCAGAGACGCGCAACTCAACGCGCAGCGTGCGCAAAACGGCAATATTGGCGATACTGGCGCTTCCGCCAACCCGCCCGCTTTCGTATGGACGGACGAGGCCAAGGCGCGGGCGCAACGCAACATCGAATCGCAATTGCCTGTGTTGCTTGCCAAATGGGGCCCGATCGTTGGCCGTACGCCGACGCATATCACGTTGCGTCTGATGAGTTCGCGTTGGGGATCGTGCACGCCGAAGACCGGACGTATCCGACTTAACCTGCAGCTTGGTTTAATGGCCCCTAGATTCCTCGAATACGTGCTGGTGCATGAGATGACCCACCTGTGGGAGAACGGCCACGGAGAGGGCTTTCAAAGGCGTATGAGCGCCTATCTGCCGCAATGGAGGCAGTTGCGCCGCGACATCAACCGGCAGGTGGTGCTGTAAGAGGCCGCTTGGGTTACTTGGCGTCCGCCGCGGAATCGCCAGCCGCGGAACCGTCCTCATCGGCGGTGTGCCGGCGCACTTCCAGCGTTTCGATACGACGGCCGTCCACTTCGGTGACGACCATGTCATAACCGTCATCGGATGACAGCACGTCGCCGACCTCGCCCATTTTGCCGGTGTGCGCCAGGAAATAGCCGGCAACCGTCTCGTACGGGCCGTCTTCCAGCTCGATGCCGGTCAAATCCGCGAAATCCTCGATCGTCATGCCACCTTCGATGGTGGCCACGCCATTGACGAAAGCGGCGCGTTCTGTGCGTTCGCCGCCCTTTTCCTCCGGCAGGTCGTATTCGTCGCGGATGTCGCCGACCAATTCCTCGGTCATGTCTTCCAACGTGACGATGCCGTCGGTGCCGCCGTATTCGTCGATTACCACGGCCAGGTGAATGCCTCGTTTGCGCAGCAGCTCAAGGCTTGGCAGCAGCTTCGACGTGCCCGGCAGGGAAATGCCCTCACGCGTCACGTCGGCAACGGTTCTCGCCTTCGGATCGCGGATGTCAAGCAGGTCGCGCACGTGCACGAAGCCGAGCACGTCATCGAAATCCTTGCCGGTGACGGGGTAACGCGAATACGGCATTTCACGCACGTACGCGGCGGCTTCCGCAATCGGCATGGAGCCGTCCAGGAACGCGACGTCGGCACGAGGACGCATGACCTCCGCCACGATGGTTTCGGATGCGTCGAACACGTCGTCGAGGATGGTGCGCTCGTCCTTGCTGAGGTTGGTGTTGGTGTTGACGAGCACGCGCAGCTCGTCGTCGGACACCTCGCTGTCGGTCTCGTTCGGATCGAAGCCGAGCAGCCGCACGATGCCGTTCGTGTTCTTGCCGATCAGCCAGATGATCGGCTTGCACACTTTGGCGAACACATGGATGGCCGGCACCACGGCACGCGCGATCTGCTCGTTGCGTTGCATGGCGATACGCTTCGGCACCAGTTCGGAAATGACGATCGAGCAATACGAGATGATCAGCGTCAACGCGATGGTGGTCAGGGGAGCGGCGACGTTATGCGGCACACCCCAGTCTTCGATGACCGGCACGATATACGGGGCGATTGAGGATTCGCCGAACGACGCGGACAGGAAGCCGCACAGCGTCACGCCGATCTGCACGGTGGACAGGAACGTGTTCGGGTCGCGTGCGATCTGCGCCACACGCTTGCCGCGCGCATCCTCCTGTTCCATCTGGTCGATCTGCGATCCGCGCAGGCTGACCAGCGCCAGTTCGGTGCCGGCGAACACGGAACCGAGCAGCAGGAAAATGAAAATCAGAAGGATGTTCAAACCAAGCGACATGATTCCAATCTAAAGCAACGGCATGTCAAAACAGCGCGACGCAACGGATCCGGAAGCCGTCTTTTTCCGGAAAATCGTCAGAAGCTCAGCACTTCCACCTTGCCGGTGTCGAGCTGGTAGCGTGCGCCCGTGATCATCAGCCGATCCTCGGCCAGCGCGTGCTGGATCACTTCGGAACGTTCCACCAGCTGTTCGATGGTGCGTGCGATGTGCACGCGCTCGAAATCCTCCGCCGATTCCAGTTCCGATTCGTGCGCCTGCCAAATCGAAAAACCGACCGTGCGCAGCATCAGCGATTCCGCGTTCATAATGCGTTCGTCAAGGTCGGCAACGCTGTCGGCGGCCATCAGCGAATCCTCCGCGTCGGCGGTCAGCTCGTGCAGCAGCGCCTCGTATTCCTTGCTTGCCTGCTTGATCGCACCGCAATTCTGGTGGCCGAGTACCACCAAAAGGCGCACGCCGAGCACGTCCACCGCGTATTCCAAAGAGGCGATCACAGCATCGTCTATGACCTGCCCTGCCGTGCGCACGGTGAACAGATCGCCGATGCCTGCGTCGAAAATAATATCGGGGCTGACACGCGCATCAGAGCAGCTCAGTATGGCCGCTTCCGGTGCGTGTGTGTCCACAAGTGCCTCGCGTGCTTCAGCGCCACGATTCGGATGTTCCGGTTTGCCCTCCGCAAACCTGCGATTACCTGCCAGCATGCGGCTCCAAACGCCGCTTGCCGTGCCTTCGACCTCGTCTTGGTCTACAAACAGTTCGTCTGCCATTGACTCCACCCCTCATTGTTCAGGCTAGCCAACATCATACGTTTTGGTCTGACCGTTCGCTGGGAAATAGAGCGATATCTCGCTTATGTATGGCAGATTTCGTGTTCTGTCCGGTGATATTTCGCTTATGTATGGCAGTCCCAAAGGTGAAAAACCGGAAAAATGTACCCCCGAAGTGGGTTTTTCGCATGATGGTCTGCCATATATAAGCGAGAAGGCTCATGACAAGGCTCCGATTCTGCCATATATAAGGCAGATATAGGTATGAAAAAGGGTCCCCGATCGGCAGTGCGAACGGGGACCCTGAAAGAAACTGGCTAAAATCAGCCCGTGTTCTGCAGGCCTGCTGCGACACCCGACACGGTGCACAGGATCAGGTAGGTGTTACTGCAGTCTGCAGAAGATGAAAAGAATAAGAGCTAAAACAAGAAAGGCGGCACCGCTTATTCTCATTAAGGATGTGTATAGATTGCTCGGATCTCCTTTTTGAGTCCAGAGGAAATTGCTTATTTTCCAGAGTTGCCTTGGAAAAATAAGCATACATAATCCTAGCAGGGCAAGTGCTGTGAGATATATGTACTGCACTGTTCTCCTTATTTTAGGTAGTCGGAGACGCAAGGGTATGGTCCTTGTTTATTATAAAAAAGGCTGCTGGTGCAGACAAGCTTCCTGCTGAGAGAGAAGCTGAAGTGAGTGCTCGGGCTTTCGCCGCGTTCATAGCTCAACCAAGACGGTAGTTCGCATAATGTGTAATGTGTGGGCAGATATGGCATATGCCACATCTGCCCACACATTATCTTCTACTTAGGATTCTTCTGGTGGATGAATGGAAAGCTGCTACATAAGGAGTGCCAGTGCGAGGAAGAATCCTGTAATACCCGTGGCTATCAATACGGTGATGGTGATGATTCCGGCGAAGATACGTACAGCCAAGATCTTCCTTCCATGACTCGAGGGGTTGGTTGCGGCTAATTTCGTTATTCCAACCACAGACCAGCAAGCTATGCCCAGTGCCAGTGTCAAAAATTCTCGAAACCATTCCGCCTCAAGCAAGGGAAGGCCGACGATCGATGACGGATCGCTTGCTAGTTTTGGCGGAATGGCGCATAGGATACGTTCCAACATCAGGTAAGGGCCATCGAAATGGACCAGATTCAGAGTGAATGGGAGCAGCAGCACCAGTCCTATCCACCATAGGATGCGCCGAGTGATTATGAGCTTGGCATCCAGTGTCCCGGCGTCGCCCTTCGTCTTGATGCCGTCCGTTGGTCCGGTGTTCCCGCGCTCATCCGCTGACTTGTCCATGTCCCCTCCGATCAGCCGAGGTGCCCCGTTCCGTGTGCGTCCGTTCCGCACACCCGCCCGGCGTGCCCCGCCGCCGGCCAGTCTAGGGCGGATGACGCGAGCGGGGAGGCCCGCGCCGTTTATCGGCACGGAACCTCCCCGCTCGCTTTTGTCAGGCGGTCAGCCGAAGATCAGCCCGTGTTCTGCAGGCCTGCTGCGACACCGGACACGGTGCACAGGATCAGGTAGGTGTAGTTCTCCTTCTGTCCGTGCGTGAGCTCTTCCTTGTCCACGCGCTTGCGCAGCGAGCCGAGGGCGAGCACCTGGGTGACGGACAGCGCGTCCACATACGGCGAGCGGATGCGGATGGCCTGTCCGAGCACGTGGCGGTGCTGCAGCGGCCATTCGTCGCCGACGATCTTGAGCACCCACTTGCGGGTGAGCTCCATCTCGTCGAGAACCTTCTTGTTGAGATCCTCACGGTCGCCGAGGGCGAGGTACATCTTGGCGATGCGCTCGTCGGTCTTGGCCAGCGACATCTCGATGTTGTCGATGAACGTGGAGAACAGCGGCCACTCCTCGTACGCCTGACGCAAGGTGTTCAGGTCGCCGAACTGCTCGCACGCGGTGCCGAGGCCGTACCATGCGGCCAGGTTGATGCGGGCCTGGGCCCAGGAGAAGATCCACGGAATGGTGCGCAGGTCGTCGAGGGACTTAGCGCCCAGACCACGTTTTGCCGGACGGGAGCCGATCGGCAGCAGGCCGATTTCGGTCAGCGGCGTGACGGTGGAGAACCACGGTGCGAAGCCGTCGGTGTTCAGCAGGTCGAGGAAGCGGTTGTGCGCGGCCTCGTCGAGCTTGCTGGCCATGTCGGCGTACTTCTTGGTCATATCCGTGTTGCGCTTCTCCACGCTCGGAGCGGACTGCAGCAGCGTTGCGGCTGCGACGGACTCCACATGGCGGATTGCAAGCACCGGGTTGCCGTAGCGGGCGAAGATGACCTCGCCCTGCTCGGTGAGCTTGAAACGGCACTTCACGGAGCCGACCGGCTGTGCGAGCACGGCGCGGTTGGCCGGGCCGCCGCCACGACCGACGGCGCCGCCGCGGCCATGGAACAGGGTCAGGTCGATGTCGTGCGATTCGGCCCACTTGGCGATGCGCTCCTGCGCGGAGTGCAGGGCAAGGGTGGCGGAGGTCGGGCCGGCGTCCTTCGAGGAGTCGGAGTAGCCGAGCATGACTTCCATCTTGCCGCCGGTGGCCTTCAGACGAGCCTGGACCTCCGGGATCTTGATCATTTCCTCGAGCACGTCCACCGAGTTCTGCAGATCCTCAAGCTGCTCGAACAGCGGGATCACGTCGATGGTCGGAACATCCTCGGGGTGGGAGAACGCCAGACGGTTCAGTTCGTACACGTCCTTGATGTTCTGGGCGCTCTTGGTGAAGGAGATGATGTAACGGCGGGCGGCCTTGATGCCATTGCGCTTCTGGATGGAACCGAGCGCGCGGAAGGTGTCGAGCACCTCGTGGGTCATCGGCTGCAGCTCGCCACGCTCACCGTGCAGGCCATGCTCGCGGATGTCCTCCAGAGCGCGGGAATGCACGACGGAATGCTGACGGAACTCCATCTCGACCATGTGGAAGCCGAAGGTCTCGGCCTGCCAGATGAGGTCCTGCAGCGGACCGTAGGCGGAACGCTTGGCGTTGGCTTCGGCGAGGGAGCGCTGCACGGTCTTCAGATCGGCGATGTAGTCCTCGCAGGAGTGGTACATGAGGTCGGCGTCGCGGTCGATGGTGGCCTTCAGACGGTCTGCCATGACCAGCATGACGGCGCGGTGCAGCTCCTTGGTGGAGATCAGCGCGGCCTTGTCGGTCAGACGCTCGCTCATTTCCTTCTGGTGGTTCCACAGGGACTTGAGCTCGGCGCTCGGCGGGGTGGTCTCGGCCTCCATCGTCAGGTTCTTGCCGACGCGGCGGGTTTCGATCTCCAGCGCGCCCAGCACGTGGTCGCTGAACTTGCGGGCCACCTGACGGCTCACCTTGGCGGTGACGTTCGGGTTGCCGTCACGGTCGGAACCGATCCAGCTTCCCGGATGGAAGAACGCCGGGCACACCGGCGGCACGAGGCCGGCCTTGTCTCCGAGGACCCAGTCGTCGAAACGACGGTAGACCTGCGGAATGGTGTAGAACAGCGTGTTGTCGAAGATATCAAGAATGGTGTCGGCTTCCTCAACCGGAGTCGGCTTCTTCAGCGCGATCGGGGAGGTGCGGAACAGCGCGTCGATCTCGTTGAAGAGTCGACGGGAGTTTTCCTTCTTGTCCGAGCCGCCGAGCAGCTTATGCGCTTCGAGCAGCTGGGAGATGCGGCGGATCTTGCCTTCCACGGCCTTACGGCGGGCTTCGGTCGGATGCGCGGTGAACACCGGATGGAACTCGAGCTGGTCGAGCAGCTCCTTGGCCCTGGCCGGACCCATCTCGTTGATGAGCTGGTGGTAGGCGCAGGTCATTTCGTTCACCGGATCGACGGCCTGGGTGTCGTCAACGGCGTTCTCACGGCTGTGCAGCACGGAGACACGGTAGTTCTCCTCGCACAGATTGGCCAGATGGAAGTAAGTGGTGAAGGCACGAGCCAGCAGCTGGGCCTCATGCACGTCCGTCTTGTCGATGATGTCGACAACCTTCTGCAGGTCGTCCTGATCGGGATTCGTGTCGGTCAGAATGCCGGAGAAACGTTCGTCGCTGGCCTTCAGCGCGTGTTCGCGCACTTCATCGAACTTGGCCAGCAGGTTTTCATCGAACTCACCGAGCACCTCGCGAAGAATCTGCAGACACAGATCCATTTCCTCTTTGAGGGATGCGGGAAGATCACGCTCCTCAGGGCCCTTGGTGCCGGTGCCGGACGAGACGATAGCCGCGTCCGCAGGCGTGATCTGTTCGTTTTCAGTTGTCATCAGACCTCCTTCTCCAAACCATCGGGTTGCTCGGTCTGTCGGTCCTTCGCGGCACCTCCGCGATTGTTTTGGCCGTCTGTTGCGAGCCCACAGCCCTAAGCTTGGTGGGTAAATGCTCGACCATTGTAGGCGCGGCAAATCGACAGTTTGGTTACGGAAACGCCGGAATGGTTCGCATCGTGGACATTGAATGTCCGGAAAATGGGCATGTGGGAATGTTCGGAAAATATCCGACCAGCCCACACGTTAGACCTGAATAGTGTGAGCGCACTACATGAACATGATGAGAACACCGAACGCGTTGACAGCAGCGCGAAGGCGGTCAGCAAATTCCACACCCACTCCATTCCGCTCGATATGGAAGACATCGAACGCGATTGGGACAAGCCGGTAACCGAAGCCGGCATCGCGGCGAAAGCCAGCGTGATCGTCCGCGTCGGCATGCTTGACCTCGGCGCCGGAACAGGCAGCTTCCGCGTACGTGAAATGATGCACCGCATCGCCTATCCATTGGGCGTGCACGTGCGCGCCGACGTGAACCTCACCGACATCGAAGCCTCCTGCACGGACGGCAAGGACCGCATCACCGAAGTCGTCGACCTGCCGACCACCGGCGTCAACACCGAACGCATCTGGCTGCTCGAGCACTTCGCCGACTGGTTCAACGTCAACCTCGGCAAAGGCTCTATGTACCACAGCCAATCCGACGTTTCCGAAGGGCTGATGCAGCATCTCGACAAGCGCGACGCCTCGCAGGTGTCGGCCGAACTGTCCAAGCAGCTCAAGGAACGGCAGAAGGCCGAGCAGAACCAGGAAGGTTCCGACGATCCCGTGCTCGACGCGCTGGAAATGGTCACGGAACGCGCGCAGGAAGGCGATTCCACCGCACGTCCGCTGCACATGCGCGATATCGAGGCGGCGGCCGCGGCCGGACGTAGCAATGGCGATTCGGTCGCGGAAAAGCCGCGTAAGAATCGCAACTGCAAACCGCCGAAGGAATATGCCGAGCATTTCGACCATATCGGGAAAGCCGCGGGCGAATCGCAAGGCGTCACCGTACGGCAGGCGCACGAGCGACTCGACATGATCGAACGTCGCAAACCGCTGTATTCGCCGGCCTTCGCGGGACTCGCGTCCGCCTGCGCCTGCGCATCCTTCGTGTTCCTGCTCGGCGGCGGCCCGTACGACATGATCGGCGCGTTCGTTGGCGCCGGCCTCGGCCACTGGCTGCGTCGCCGCCTGTTCGCCCACCATCTCAACCAATTCTTCGTGACGTTCGTCTGCGTGGCCGTCGCCGCGCTGGCATGCACCGGCATGCTGCGACTGATTGGCCTGTTCGATCCGATCGCCTTGCAGCACGACACCGCGTATATCGGCGCGATGCTGTTCGTCATCCCCGGATTCCCGCTGATAACCGGCGGACTTGACATGGCGAAAATCGACTTCCCATCAGGCGTGCAACGACTCACCTACGTGCTGTGCATCATCCTGATGGCGACGCTTGCAGGATGGATGGTCGCTTCGATCGTGTACCTGAATCCGCAGGGATTCGAGCCGCTCGGACTGAACCCCGTCATCAACTGCCTGCTGCGCATGCTGTTCGCGTTCATCGGTGTGTGGGGCTTCTCCGTGATGTTCAATTCGCCGCAGCGCATGTGCCTCGTCGCCGCCACCATCGGCGCCATCACTGATACTTTGCGATTGGAAATCGTCGACTTGGGCGTGCCCGCGGAAGCCGGCGCGTTCATCGGCGCGTTCCTTGCCGGCCTGCTCGCCTCCGCATGGCGTTCGGCGGTGCGTCACGGCCTGCTTGCTCCGCATTTGGGATATCCGCGCATCTGCCTGACGGTTCCGTCTATTGTGATCATGGTGCCCGGTTTGTATATGTATCAGGCCATGTTCCACCTCGGCCAGTTCGATACGCTGAACGCGCTCGATTGGGCGTTCCGTGCGTTCATGGTGATCATCTGCCTGCCGATCGGCCTGGCGATGGCACGAGTAGTGACCGATAAATCCTGGCGCTACGACATTTAATAACCTGCAGAAGGGTAAAAACACTTGGTAACCAAAGATTTCTGGGTGCTGCTGGCCATGGTCTTGTACTTCGCGGCCATGCTGACCATCGGCTTCGTCTACTCCAAGAGGTCCAATTCCTCCACCAAACAGTATTTCGCGGGTGGGCGTGGCGTCGGACCGTGGCTGACGGCATTGAGCGCGGAAGCCTCCGACATGAGCGGCTGGCTGCTTATGGGCCTGCCGGGCGTCGCCTACTTCACCGGCGCGGCCGACCCAATGTGGACGGCCATCGGTCTGGCGCTTGGTACTTACCTCAACTGGAAACTCGTCGCACGCCGTCTGCGCCGCTACTCCGTGGTGGCCGGCGACGCGATCACCATTCCGGACTTCTTCTCCAAGCGCTTCCATGACGATCGCAATATCGTATCCACCATCGCTGCGCTCATCATCCTCGTATTCTTCTGCGTGTACGTCGGCAGCTGCTTCGTGACCGTCGGCAAACTCTTCTCCACGCTGTTCGGCTGGGACTACCACCTGACCATGGTGATCGGCGCCGCCATCGTGTTCGCGTACACCATCATCGGCGGCTATCTGTCCGTGGTCGTGACCGACTTCATCCAGGGCCTGCTCATGTTCTTCGCGCTGGCCGTGGTGTTCATCGGCTCCGTGGCGTCCGCCGGCGGCATCGACAACACCGTCGCCTTCCTCAAGGGCATTCCGGGATTCCTCGACGGCACGCATGTGGCCACGCCGATCCTCAACGACGCCGGCGAGCAGATCGTCAAGGCCGGACAGGCCATGTTCGGCGCGCCCGCCGACTACGGCATCATCACCATCATCTCCATGCTCGCGTGGGGCCTGGGCTACTTCGGCATGCCGCAGGTGCTTGTGCGGTTCCTGTCCATCCGCAGTTCCGAGGAAATCAAGAAATCCCGCATCATCGCCACCACGTGGTGCGTGATCTCGCTGGCGTGCGGCGTGTGCATCGGCCTGGTCGGCCGTGCCATGATGCCGACGCAGTTCGCCACGCAGGCGGCCGCGGAGAACATCTTCATCGTGGTGTCGCAGGCGCTGCTGCCGAGCTTCATGTGCGGCATCGTCGTGTCCGGCATCTTCGCCGCGTCCATGAGCTCCTCGTCCTCGTACATGATCATCGGCGCCTCGGCCGTCGGCGAGAACATCTTCCGCGGACTGCTGCACCGCAAGGCCACCGACCGCCAGGTGATGATGGTGGCGCGCATCACGCTGCTCGTCATGTTCATCTTCGGCATCGTGGTGGCGTTCGACCAGAACTCCTCGATCTTCCAAGTGGTCTCGTACGCGTGGGCCGGCCTCGGCGCATCCTTCGGACCGCTGATGCTCACCTTGCTGTACTGGAGGCGCACCAACAAGTACGGCGCGATCGCGGGCATGCTGTCCGGCACGGCCACCGTGCTCATCTGGCACAACCTCGTCAAGCCGCTCGGTGGCATCTTCGCCATCTACGAGCTGCTGCCGGCGTTCATCGTCTCGCTGCTGTTCATCGTGGTGGTCTCGCTGCTTACGCCCGCGCCAAGCGCGGAAGTGCTGCACGAATTCGACCACTATCTCGACGATCCGGACGACCGCCACGTGGACGACGACCTCGTGGCCGCCGAAATCGCCGCAGGGGAGAAGCGCTCGCAGATCTAAGCGGGATGGCATCCGGCGGAAGGCGTAATCCGCCATTTGTAAGCGAAATGGGTCGGGAACCGATGTGGTTCCCGACCCATTTCTCGTTGTGAACGTGCGAACACGTAAGCGTGCGACGGCCGCACGGCTCAAACGCGCTCAGTAGCGCATGCCCATGGCGTCGCGCACCTGCTCCAGCGTCTCGTTGGCGATGGCATTGGCCTTCTTGTTGCCCTCGGCGAGCACGTCACGCACGTAATCCATATCTTTGGCCAGCTCGGCGCGGCGTTCGCGCATCGGGGCAAGGAAGTTGTTCACGGATTCAACCACGTATATCTTCAGTGCGCCCGCGCCGGAATCACCGATCTCCTCGGCGATTTCCTTCGGGTCGCGGCCGGTGGTCAGCGCCGCGGTGGTCAGCAGTGCGGAGACCTCCGGACGGTTGATCGGATCGAAGGTGATCTTGCGTTCGGAATCGGTGCGGCTCTTCTTGATGAGCTTGGCGGTCTCCGCTGCGGTGGCGCTCAGCATGATGGAGTTGCCACGGGATTTGCTCATCTTCTGGCCGTCGAGGCCCGGAATCTCCGGCGCATCGGACAGGATGGCGTCAGGCTCCGGGAACACCGGGTTCTTCTTGGCGTAACGCTCGTTGAAGCGGCGGGCGATGGTGCGGGTCAATTCGATGTGCGGCAGCTGATCCTTGCCCACCGGCACGATATTGCCCTTGCAGAACAGGATGTCGCAGGCCTGATGGACCGGGTAGGTCAGCAGCAGGCCGGTCAGTGCGTGGCCGGAAGCCTCCATCTCGGCTTTGACGGTCGGATTGCGGTGCAGTTCGGACTCGGTGACGAGCGACAGGAACGGCAGCATGAGCTGGTTTTCGGCCGGCACGGAGGAGTGCGTGTAGATCATGGTCTTTTCCGGATCGATGCCGGCGGCCATGTAGTCGAGGATCAGGTTGAGCACGTTGTCCTGGATGTGCTCGGTGGTGTCACGGTCGGTGATCACCTGATAGTCGGCGATGATGATGTTGGTGTGCACGCCCTTGTTCTGCATCTCCACGCGGCTGCGCAGCGTGCCGAAGTAATGGCCCATGTGCAGACGGCCCGTCGGACGGTCGCCGGTGAGCATGGTGAACTTGCCCGGATTCTTTTCGATTGCGGCGAGGGTTTCATCGGAACGCTTCTTTGCGGCGAGGAAGCTCGCGCTCATTTCATTGCCGACAGCAGTGATCTGCTGCTCCTGGGTTTCGTCCGTCATACGTGTCCTTTTCTTAAGAAAATCAACGATTTTATCGTAAAAGTCTGAGCCGACAACGAAATAATGCGCAATAAGTGGTACTCTCTTGTTTGATGAATTGATAGCACAGTAATTTCAGGGGGTCAGATGGGCCGCGGACGTCAGAAAGCCAAACAGCAGAAAATAGCCCGAAAGCTCAAGTACCTGACCACCGACACCGATTACGATGAGCTTGCCAAGGAGCTCGGTGCGCAGGAGCCCGGTTCTGGTTCCTTCGACCCGTTTGCCGATATCGAAGCCAAGTATTCTTACGATGTGGACGCCGAAGATGAGACCGTTGGGGACGGCCAAACGTCTTCCGATTCCGCCGATGACCTTGACGAATACGCCAAGTGGGCCGCGGAAGCCGCGGCGAAGGCCACGAGTGGCGAGTTTCCGGCGGCAAAGGCCGCGCCGAAGCCGCACAAGCCCATCCCGATGCCGGTGCCCAGCGCGCTGAAGCCGAAGAAGCAGGACTGACTGCATTAGAAACCTGTTAAGCATTGGAAGCTCGGCTTTGATGATTGCACCATCAGAGCCGAGCTTCCAATGCTGTCACCCTTTATTCGGATGCACAAAATTTTTGTAGATATCGTAATTACCTGTGTGTAAGGGTATGGCTTCAATGAAGATGCATTCGAAGTGTGTGCCTATCTGATGGCGTGCTGGTCCCCCGACTCAACGGTGAATATGTTTCTACATGCATCCGCAGGATTCGCGCGGCACAAGCGTGGAGTCGATAAGCTGCAGGTCGGGAGTGTTCTGAGGATCCGTTGCCGCTTTGAACACGCAATTCGCAATTGCTTGCGCATTTTGCTGGATGACGCTTAACGAAGGCCATGTGAATTGAGAGTCAACGGTTCCGTCGAACGAAATCAACGCGATATCTTCCGGTACTCGTATCCCCTGTTCGTGCATGGCGCGCAATGCACCGATGGCTTCCAAATCGGAATCCGCGAAAATTGCGTCAGTATGCTGATCTGAGTTCAGCAAGTCGATGGTCGCCTGGTAGCCGCCTTGACGGGTGTAGTGCGCCTGCATTATCGGGCCGACCGGCAACCTATTTGCCTTGTGCGCCTGATACCAGCCTTGGATGCGCTTATCATTCAGACCTTCTTCCGCTTTACCTGTAAGCATGGCGATATTGCGACGTCCATGTCCCATAAGGTGGTGCACGGCCAGTTGCACCGCGGCCTGGAAATCCGTGGATACGCATTTGGCTCCTGGAATGGCTTGGGTCTGATCCATGAATACGAACCGACATTCCTTGCGCGGCACCGCGGCAAGATTCGAAGTGGGCTGGGCCGATGCGATGATGATGGCATCCACGTCACGTGCGATGAGACGGGATACACGGTCCAGTTCCTTG
>OMFP01000524.1_pt1 | contig 15983 bp, 9 predicted proteins | sample 1674221 | NCBI WGS metagenome assembly OMFP01 (sample SAMEA103958152, study PRJEB25191) | human gut metagenome | biome: human-associated habitat [ENVO:00009003]; feature: intestine environment [ENVO:2100002]; material: feces | place: Germany | collected 2013/2015
GAAATAACTCCGGATGGATCCCATAAAAAAGCTTCCTTTCATTCTTTATAATAATATTATGCCGCGCCCCGCCCCAAAAAACAACAGTCATTTTCCCACCCCTGCCCGACCACCGCCCAAAGGCCCCCTTGTGTAAAGGGAGCCTGGGGGATGTGCACCATACAAGGCTCCCCTTGCAGGGGAGCTGGCGCCGCAGGCGACTGAGAGGTTGCCGAGCCACCTCCCCTGGAAGGGGAGGCTTTGAATCTGCGCCTCATCTTCACGCTCCTCGTATTCTATGATTGCATTTCCCGCAGAAAAATGCTAAAATACCTTGATAGAATAAATTGGAGAGGTATCCGCGTGTATCTGAAATCATTGGAGATCCAGGGCTTCAAGTCCTTCCCGGACAAGACGCTTCTGCAGTTCGGCAGCGACTGTACCGCCATCGTCGGGCCGAACGGCAGCGGAAAATCGAATATATCCGACGCCATCAGCTGGGTCCTGGGCGAGCAGAGCACCCGCGCCCTGCGCGGCGCGAAGATGGAAGACGTCATCTTCGGCGGCACCGCCAAGCGCCCCGCCGTCGGCTACGCCGAGGCCACCCTCGTCCTCGACAACTCCGACGCCAGCCTTCGCATCGAGACCCCCGAGGTCATGATCACCCGCCGCTATTTCCGCTCCGGCGAGAGCGAATACTATATCAACAAGCAGCTTGCCCGCCTCAAGGACATCAACGAGCTGTTCATGGACACCGGTCTTGGCCGAGAGGGCTATTCCAACATCGGCCAGGGCCGCATCGACGAGATCCTCGCCCTCAAATCGACCGACCGCCGCGAAATTTTCGAGGAAGCCGCCGGCATCTCCAAATTCCGCCACCGCAAGGAGGATACCGAGCGCCGTCTGGCCAACACCGAGGACAACCTTCTGCGCATCGGCGACAAGATCTCCGAGCTGGAGCTGCAGGTCGGCCCCCTGAAGGAGCAGGCGGAAAAGGCGCAGAAATATCTGACGCTCCGCGGCGAGCTCCGTGGGCTCGAGGTCACGGTCTGGCTCGAAAACCTCAAAAAGATCGCCGAGACCGCCCGCAAGGCCGAGACCGACTACGCCTCCGCCGCCTTTATCCTCGAGCAGGCACACGACGAGCTGACCGCCCTCTACAGCCGCTCCGAGCAGCTGAGCCTGCAGTATAACCAGCAGACCCTCCAGCTTGACCACCAGCGCGAGACCATCGGCCAACTCGAGACCGCCCGCCAGCAGACCCAGAACGATATCACCCTCCTGCAGTCCGAGATCCAGCACCACCGCACCAACATCGCCCGCGTGCAGCAGGAGCTGCAGGATCAGCAGACCCGCAGCGGCGGCATCGCCGGGCAGATCGCGGCCGAGCAGGAGAAGATCGCGGCAAATGATCAGGAGCTTTCCGAGGCCGAACAGGCTCTCGCGCAGGCGCAGACGCAGGCGGACGCCCTCTCCGGCGAAGCTGCCGCGGCAGGCCAGAAGCTGACCGCCCTGCACGCCCAGCAGGCGCTTTTGCAGACGCAGAGCGCCTCCACCCAGGCGCAGATCGCCTCCATGGAGGCTTCCATGGAAGAGGTGCAGGCCCGCAAAGCCGTCCTCGAAGAGGACCTGACCGCCGCCCGCGCCCGCAAAGCCCAGATCGCCGACCAGCAGTCCGCCTGCAAAAAGAGCCTTGCCCAGGCGCAGGAGGACGCGCAGAGCGCGAAAAACACCATCGCCGGCTACGAGCTCCGGCTCAGGACCCGGCAGGACAAGCGCGACGCCCTGCAGAAGCAGGCGAGCGCCGCCGGCGTCCAGCTCGATACCCTCGATTCCAAGATCCGCATGCTGCAGGAGCTTGAGCGCGACTATGAGGGCTTTTCCAAGGCCGTCCGCCTCGTCATGCAGGACGCGGGCGCCGGACGCCTGCGCGGCGTCCACGGCCCGGTCTCCAAGCTCATCCGCGTCGAAGACCGCTATACCACCGCCATCGAGACCGCGCTCGGCGCGGCCATGCAGAATATCGTCGTCTCCTCCGAGGAAGACGGCAAAGCCGCCATCCAGATGCTCAAGCGCCGCGACGGCGGCCGCGCGACCTTCCTGCCCCTCACCACCATCCGGCCCCAGACGCTGCAGGATACCGCCTGTCAGCGCCAGCCGGGCTTCATCGCCATCGCCTCCAGTCTCGTTTCCTGCGACGCGCAGTACCGTGCCGTCGTGGAAAACACCCTCGGCCGCACCGTCATCTGCGACACGCTCGACCACGCCGTGCCCATGGCCCGCGCGAGCGGCAGCCGCGTGCGCATCGTCACGCTCGACGGGCAGGTTATGAACGCGGGCGGCAGCATGACCGGCGGCTCCGCCGCCAAAAGCGCGGGCGTGCTGACCCGCGCCAATACGCTCTCGCGCCTCGCGGAAGAACGCAAAGCGCTCGCCGTCGTCAAAGAAGCCGTACGGATAGTCGCGCGCAAAGTAGCGCTCGTTGTCCACGAACATATAGGTGACGCCGTCGTGCTCGAGCTTCTCCAGCCCGCAGTACTCGTTACGCCAGCCCAGGCTCACGTAAAAGTCGGCAAAGTGCTCCATCTGCGCCTTGTACTCGTCCTTGATGGTGGCGTACTTGGGCACCATCACGATAACCTCGGCGCCGGCGCGCACGAGTGCCGCAGGCAGCGAACCCGCCACGTCACCTAGGCCACCGGTCTTAACAAACGGTGCGCACTCGGCCGAGGCAAACACGATCTGCATCTTTTTGCTGGAATCAGCCATATTGTCTCCCATGTTGCAATTCGAGAATAGCCGCCTGGCGCTAACCGGGCGGCTATTCTACATGTTACGAGCGATGTTGCGGTGCCAACGTTAACGTACGATGGTGGTGTCGGAAGTTAACGGAGCCTTGCCCAGCACCAGGATGTTCTCGGGCGTGCCGCGAAGCTCGGTGTTGGTGGGAACCACGTTGTTCTTGTCCAGGATGGCATTCTCGACGCGTGCGCCGCTCTTGATGATGCAGCTCTGGTTGATGATCGAGTTGGTCACCGAGGCGCCTTCCTCAACAACAACGCCGCGCGATAGGATCGAGTTGCGCACGGTGCCCTTGATGATGCAGCCGGCCGAGATGATCGAGTTGCAGGCGTGGCTGCCGGTCGCATAGCGCGAAGGCGGCACGTCGTGAGCCTTGGTCAGGATCGGGCGCTCGGGATCGAAGAGCTGGTCGGCCACGGTCTGGTCGAGCAGGTCCATGCTGCGGCGATACAGCGACTTCTCGCTAAACACGCCCACGACCTCGCCCTTGTACTCGTAGCTGCACACGTCGATGTTGCCAAAGTCGCCCTGAAGTGCCTCGAGCAGGTCCAGATAGTCGGCGGCCTGGTAGTGGTCGATGATCTCGAGCAGCGTCTCGCGGTTGACGATGCAGCAGTCCATAGAGGCGTTGTCGCCGTACACGACGCCGGCGCTCACGCCCGTCAGGCGGCCGTTCTCGTTGATCTGCAGCTTGGTCTCGTCATCGACGTTGCGCGTGGCCTTGCAGTACACCACGGTCATCTGGGCACCGGAGTTCTCGTGCGCGTCGATGATGGTGTTGAGGTCCATGTTGAAGATGATGTTGGTGCCCATCATCACAACATAGGGCTTGTCCGAGCGCTGGAACAGTGTCTTGTTGGAGATGATATCGCGCAGCAAGAAGCGCATGCCGCCCTTGGTGGTGCCATACGCGTTGCCGGGCACCATGAACAGGCCGCCCTTCTTGCGGTCCAGGCCCCAGTCCTTACCCGAGCCCACGTGGTCGATCAGCGAGCGGTAGTTGCCCGGCATGACGACGCCGACGGTCTTAATGCCGGCATTCATCATGTTGGACAGCGGGAAGTCGATCAGGCGGTAGCGGCCCAAAAACGGAACGGACGCGATGGGACGGTCCTTGAGCAGCACGCTGCCATAGGTCGAAGAGTAGTTAGCGGTGATATAACCGATGGCCTTGCGATTGATCATCGGATCATTCCCCCTTCCCGATAACGACGTCATTTCCAACGACGGCCGTATCCTTGGTGGTATCGACAGAGCCGAGCTTCACGCCCTCTTCGACCGTGGAGTTCTCGCCCAAAATAGCGCGGCAGATGTGCGCGCCGCTCTTAACGTGCGCACCCGGCAGCAGCACGGAGTCTTCGACCACGGCGCGCTCCTCGATGATGACATCGGTCGAAAGGATCGAGTGGCGAGCGGTGCCGTAGATCTTGCAGCCGTTGGAGACCAGGCAGTCGTCCAGGCGACCGTCCGGGCCAATGTAGTGCGGCGGACGCGTGGTGATGTTGGACATGATGGGGAAGTGCTTGTCAAACAGATCAAACTCGGGGTTGTTGCCCAGCAGGTCCATCGAGGTCTCGTGGAAGCTGGCGATGGTGCCGACGTCCTTCCAAAAGCCGTGGAACTCGTAACTGTACAGGCGCTTGCCCTCGCCGAGCAGCTTGGGGATGATGTCCTTGCCAAAGTCGTGGCTCGAGCGCTGGTCCAGAGCGTCCTCCTCGAGCGCCTCGATCAGGACGTCGGCCGAGAAGATGTAGATGCCCATGGACGCGAGGTTCGAATCGGGCTTCTCGGGCTTCTCGGTGAACTTGGTGATGCGGCCATCCTCGGGGTCGGTGGTCAGGATGCCAAAGCGGCTGGCCTCCTCCCACGGCACGGGCATAACGCTCACCGTGAGGTCCGCGTTGTTCTCAATGTGCGTCTTGAGCATCTTGCGGTAGTCCATGCGATACAGGTGATCGCCCGAAAGAATCAGGACGTACTTGGGGTCGTTGGCCTTGATGTAGTCGAGGTTCTGCGTAATGGCGTCGGCCGTGCCCGCATACCAGGCGCCACCGGTCTGCGTCTCGTACGGCGGCAGGATCGACACACCGCCGTCGCGGCTGTCCAGATCCCACGCCTCGCCGGAGCCCACGTAGGCATGCAGCAAGTAGGGGCGATACTGCGTCAGAACGCCCACCGTGTCGATGCCCGAGTTGGAGCAGTTGGACAGCGAAAAGTCGATAATGCGGAACTTGCCACCAAAGCTAACCGCCGGCTTAGCGATCTTTTGGGTGAGTGCCCCCAATCGGCTGCCCTGTCCTCCTGCGAGGAGCATCGCGATGCATTCTTTCTTACTCATCGATTTCTCCTTCTGTCATCGATGTTCCTAAACCCATTAGCGACGGGCGCGGCGCAACGTCGCGCCCGTCGAGTAATGCCGTGCTGGCATAGGGGAGCTCGTGCGCCTTTACGCGTGCCAGATCTCGTCGCGGTACTCGCGAATGGTGCGGTCGCTCGAGAACCAGCCGCTCGAGGCGGTGTTGAGTAGCGCCTTGCGGTTCCAAGTCTCCTGGTCGCCGTAGCTGCCGGTGAGCTTCTCCCAGGCGTCGACGTAGCTGCGGAAGTCCGCCATGACCAGGTCGGGGTCGTTGTTGTTCATGAGCTCGTTGTAGATGCTCTCGAAGTTGCCCGAAAGGCCCGCAAAGGTGTTGTCCTTAAGCTCGTCCATCACGCGGCCCAGACGGTCGCGATCGTTGTTGAGCGTATCCCACGCAAAGTAGCTGTTCGATGCCCAGAGCTGCTCGACCTCGGGGGCGGTCAGGCCAAAGATGGCCTCGTTCTCGCGACCGGCCAGGTCGGCGATCTCGATGTTGGCGCCGTCGAGGGTGCCCAGCGTAATGGCGCCGTTCATCATGAGCTTCATGTTGGACGTGCCCGAGGCCTCCTTGCCGGCCGTGGAGATCTGCTCCGAGATCTCGGCGGCAGGGTAGATGAGCTGGGCGTTGCTCACACGGAAGTTGGGGATAAAGCAGACCTTCATGACCTCGTTGACGCGCGGATCGTTGTTGATGACCTCGGCCACGGAGTTAATGAGACGGATGGTCTCCTTTGCAAAGGTGTAGCTCGAGGCCGCCTTGCCGCTAAAGATAAAGGTCGTCGGCGTCACGTGGAAGTTGGGGTCGGCGATGCGACGGTTGTAGATGTCCATCACCTTCATGATGTTCATGAGCTGGCGCTTGTAGGCATGGAAGCGCTTTACCTGGACATCGAAGACGGTGTTGGGGTCAATGACCAAACCGGTCTCGGCCTTAACGTAGGCGGCCAGGCGCTCCTTGTTGGCGCGCTTGGAGGCACCCACGGCCTTCAGGAACTCGGTGTCGTCCTTAAACTCCTTGAGCTTCTCCAGCTCGAAGGCGTCCTTGAGCCAGCCGTCGCCAATGGCCTCGGTCACGAGTTTGGCGTAGGTGGGGTTAGCCTCGGCAAAGAAGCGACGGTGCGAGATGCCGTTGGTCTTGTTGTTGAACTTCTCGGGCGTCAGGGCATAGAAGTCCTTGAGCACGATGTTCTTGATGATGTCGGAGTGGATCTTGGCCACGCCGTTGACGCTATGGCTGCAGATCACAGACAGGTTGGCCATGCGAATCTCGCCGTCCCACAGGATGGCGGTCTGGCGCAAACGCTCCTGCCAGCCCTCCTGGGTGGTGTCGAACGACTCGTGCCAACGACGGCTGATCTCATCGATGATCTGGTACACGCGGGGGAGGAGCTTGGAGAACGTGCCGATGGGCCACTTCTCCAGAGCCTCGGGCAGGATGGTGTGGTTAGTGTAGCTCACGACCTGTGTCACGATGTTCCAGGCGTCATCCCACTCGAGCTTCTTCTCGTCGATGAGGATGCGCATGAGCTCGGGGCCGCACATGGCGGGGTGCGTGTCGTTGGTGTGGATGGCCACAAACTGCGGCAGCAGCTCCCAGTTCTCGCCGTGCTCCTTCTCAAAGGTGTCGAGCAGACTGTAGATGCCGGCCGAAACAAACAAGTACTCCTGCTTCAGGCGCAGCAGGCGGCCGTGCTCGCCGGCGTCGTTAGGATAGAGGATAGCGCTGATGGCCTCGGCCTCGGCGCGCTCGGCATCGGCCAGGGCGTAGTCGCCGCGGTTGAAGGCCTCAAGGTCAAAGTGCTCCTCGACCGGCTCGGCGGCCCAGACGCGCAGCTTGTTGACGGTCTCGCCGGCATAGCCCACAACGGGGATGTCATAGGGAACGGCCAGGATGTTCTGCGTGTCCACCGTGCGGTAGAACGTGCGGCCGTTCTCCTCAAAGCCCTCAACATGGCCACCAAACTTAATGGTCACGGCCTTGTCCTGACGACGGACCTCCCAGGGATAGCCGTGGGTAAGCCACTCGTCGGTGGCCTCGACCTGGCTGCCGTTGACGATCTCCTGCTTAAACAGGCCGTAACGGTAGCGCATGCCGTTGCCGTAGCCGGCAATGCCCTCGGCTGCCATGGAATCCAGGAAGCATGCGGCCAGACGGCCCAGGCCACCGTTGCCCAGAGCCGGATCTGGCTCCTGGTTCTCGATGACGGACAGGTCAAAGCCCATGTCGTCGAGCGCCTCGGCGACCATGTCGCGCACGCCAAAGTTGAGCAGGTAGTTGTCGAGCAGGCGGCCGATCAAAAACTCGATCGAGAAGTAGTACACGCGCTTCTTGCCCTCGGCGGCAACACGGGCGTCGCTGGTGGTGGCAACGGTGCGTGCCTTCTCGGCCACGAGCTTTGCCAGGGCGTTGAAGCGGTCCAGGTCGCTGGCGGCCTCGACGCTCTTGCCGCTGATGCTCATGACGGCTTCGCGATAGAGTTCGGTAAACTCCTGCTTGTTGTCGAAGATCTTATTCATACGTTCCTTTCCCCGGGGATGTTTCTCCCGGAACGGCTATGACTTGTATCCTACGCCCCTGCGGGGCGGGTAATTACAGCTGTAACGGCTTTGTTACGCTTTCTTGGCAGACGACTTAACAGAAGCAGACTTGGCCTTGGTAGCGGCCTTTTTGGTGGCTGCCTTCTTGGCCGTGGTCTTGGAAGCGGGCTTGGTGGCAGACTTGGTGGCAGACTTGGCAGCCTTCACCTTAGCCGGAGCCTTCTTAGCAGCTGCAGTCTTGGGCTTCACCGAGGACGTACGCTTGCGCGTCGCCTTTTTGGGCTCCTCAACCACGGGCGGCTTGTAGCTACTGGGACCGCGGCGCTTAAGCACCACGCCAGCCAGTCCGGGCACCTTAATCTCGATGGAGTCCATCTGCCCGTTCCAGGGATAGGGCTCGCTCGAGCAAGTGTAGGGTTCCTCGCCCGCGTATCCGCTGCCACCGAACTCGGGACGGTCGGAGTCAAAGATGACCTCCCAGTCACCCTCGCGCGGCACGCCCACGCGGAAGCTCTCGTAGCTCGCCGGGTCAAAGTTGATCAGGATCACCAAATCGTCATCGACGTCCTCGCCCTGACGCACAAAGCTCACGATGGACTGCTTGGAGTTGTCCGCGTCGATCCAGGTAAAGCCGTCGTCGGTGTAGCCGCGCTCGTACAGGGCAGGCTCGGCGGTGTACAGGTGGTTGAGCGCCTTGATAAACGCCTGATGATGACGGTGGGTCTCGTACTCCTCGGTCAGGAACCACTGGATGGACTCGTAGTAGCGCCACTCAATAAACTGGCCGATCTCGTTGCCCATAAAGTTGAGCTTGGCACCGGGGTGCGTCATCTGGTAGAAAGCAAGCGTGCGCAGGCCGGCAAACTGGCGCCACCAGTCGCCCGGCATGCGGCCGATCAGCGAGCACTTGCCGTGCACGACCTCGTCGTGGCTCAGCGGGCAGATAAAGTTCTCGGTAAAGGCGTACATAATGGAGAACGTGAGCAGCCCGTGGTTGCCGGGGCGCCACGGAAAATCGGTCTGCATGTAGTGCAGGGTGTCGTTCATCCAGCCCATGTCCCACTTGTAGTGGAAGCCCAGGCCGCCGTCCTGCGGCGGATAGGTCACGAGCGGCCACGCGGTGGACTCCTCGGCCATCATCATCACGTCGGGGTAGTGCACCTCAACAGCGCAGTTGACCTGACGGATAAACGCGCTGGCGTCCAGGTCCTCCTCGGTACCGTACTTGTTGAACTTCTTTTGGCTGGGATCGTCGATGCCAAAGTTGAGGTACAGCATGCTGGACACGCCGTCCATGCGAATGCCATCCACGTGGAAGTTCTCGAGCCAGTACAGCACGTTGGAGACCAGGAAGGAGCGGACCTCGCCGCGGGCGAAGTCAAATTTATGCGTGCCCCAGTTGGGGTGAATCTCGTGCTCAAACAGCATGTGGCCGTTAAAAGTGGCAAGGCCGTGGGAGTCGGCGCAAAAACCGCCGGGTACCCAGTCCATGATCACGCCGATGCCCGCCTCGTGGCACGCATCGATAAAGTGCATGAGCTGCTGAGGGTTGCCGTAGCGCGAGGTGGCGGCGTAGTAGCCGGTCGTCTGGTAGCCCCAGGAGCCATCGAAAGGGTGCTCCATAAGCGGCATGACCTCGATATGCGTATAGCCCATGTCGCGCACGTAGTCCACGAGCTCCACCGACAGATCGTCGTAGGTGTAGAACTCGCCGCGCTGCGCGGGGAAGGGATCCATGGGGCCGGGGTAGTTGCCGTACTCGTCGGGCTCGCCCTGCGGCGCGTCGCCGTGGCGCTTCCACGAGCCAATATGCACCTCGTAGATGTTAAGCGGTTGCGACATGTGGTTATGGCCGGCACGGCGCTTGAGCCATGCGGCGTCGTTCCACTGGTAGCCGTCGAGGGTCCACAGCACGCTGGCGGTACCCGGGGGGCATTCGGCCTTAAAGGCGTACGGATCGGCCTTGTAGAGCTTTTCGCCCTCGTTGGTCTCTATGAGATACTTATAGAGCTGGCCCTGCTCGGCGCCAGGAATAAAGCCTTCCCAAATAGCGCTCGTATGCATGGGCACCAGCGGGTTGGCTTGCTCGTCCCAGTCGTTAAATTCACCAATGACATGGACGCTCTTTACGTCGGGAGCCCAAACGCAAAAACGCCAGCCGCGCGTACGGTTCTGCGTGTCGGGGTGCGCGCCCATCTTTTCCCAGCTGCGCTCCCACGTACCGATGCCAAACAGATAGACATCGTCTTTGGTGAGCTCCGGCGCGTGCGGGGCGGCTTTACGGTTAGCAGGCTTTTTGGTTGCTGGCTTTAGCTTTGTATCGCTCACGTTTGATCCCATCATGACGCGGCAGCGTGTTGCCTTGGTGACTAGATGCGAAAGGTCCAAGGCTGCACGAATCGAAGGGACGGCGATAGTTCTATGATTCGTTCCACCTCGCGTGCTCGGTGGAACTTTCGGCAAAAACTACGATAACACCTGTTCGTTACTTATATGATAGGAAGTGTTTTTGCGGTGGCGTTTAATCGGTAAGCGCCATGTTTATACCACTGGCAGAATTGCGATGGTAAAACTCTTGACAGTTTTACCAATTAGGGTTTCTAGATAGTTAGGTTGACGTTTGGTAAAACGTTTTTAGCAGGTTGTTTACCCTTTGACATCGAAAGGCTCGTTTATGGACCACATCGCTGCCCCGAGTGTTGCTTTTATTTTCGATTGCGACGGCACACTGGTTAATAGCACCCCCGTTTGGGCCTATGCCCAGCCCGAGTTATTACACCGCCACGGAGTTGACGTGACGGTCGACGATTTTGCCCAGTTTGAGCATTTGTCGCTCGAGGACGAGTGTCAGGCCTATCACGACACGTGGGGCATTGGCTCAAATGGCGAGGAGCTCTACCGCGAGCTGAGCCACATCCTGATCGATGGTTACTCTAAGGTACCGCCGCGCGAGGGCCTGCTTGCATTTTTGAAGCAGGCACAGGAGGCCGGTATTGCCATGTGCGTGGCCACGTCCACTCCGGCCGAGCTGGTTACGTCTGCGCTTGCGGGCGCCGGGCTCGATGCCTACATGGAGTTTGTGACCACCACAGGCGAGGCCGGGCGTTCCAAGCAGTTCCCCGATGTGTACGAGCTGGCGCTGCGCCGTCTGGAGCAGCGCCACGGGCACAAGTTTGAGCGCGCGTGGGTGTTTGAGGACGCCGTCTTTGGCCTTAAGAGCTCTGGCACCGCCGGCTTTAAACGCGTGGGCATCTATGACCCGCACGGCCGCATGGAGCGCGACGAGGTTCGCGACAACTGCGACATCTTTATCGATAGCTATGAGGACCTTGATTTGGCCCGTGTGCTTGCGTTTGAGGGATAGGCGAGGGCTGTGGCTTGCAAGGTATTGGTGGTCTGCGGCTCGCCCGTGGTAGCGAGCGCGGATCTGCTGCGTCGGCTGGCGGGGGAGTGCGACCACGTTGTCGCCGTGGACCGCGGGCTCGACGCACTGCTGGGCGCGGGACTGGGCTGCGACGTGTATGTTGGGGATGCTGACACGGTGAGCGATGCGGGCCGCGCGCTGGTCGATGCCGCCACCGACTTTGAAGTTGAGCACCACGACCCCTACAAGGACTATACCGATCTGGCGCTGGCGCTCGATTCCGTCCGCCGTCGCTGGCCGGGTGCCGAAGTGGTTGCAACCTGCGCCACCGGTGGCCGTCCCGACATGGCCCTATCTGTACTGGGGTTGCTCGCAGACTACGAGGATGCCCCCATTAGGATTGCCGAGGACAAGGTAGTCGCCCGCATCCTTCACGCAGGCGAGTCGTGGATTATCGAAGGCGCCGAGGGCAAAACCTTCTCCATCATCGCCATAGCCCCAAACACAGAGGTAAGCGAACACGGTCTAGAGTGGGAGCTAGACCACAGCCCCCTAGGCCTATTGGCCGACACCGGCATTAGCAATGTGGTCCGATCCACCGCAAAGATTGAAGTCCATACCGGTACTGCGATAGCGTATTTGTTACGTGAGGGTTTTAACGGGACGGTGGGCGAGTAGGAAAACCCGTAAGCAAGAGATTCAATTGCAAAAAACTTCTTGCACAACTAAGAATCTTCCCCTATAGTATCTCCACGTCACGGGGGCGTAGCTCAGCTGGGAGAGCGCTTGACTGGCAGTCAAGAGGTCAGGGGTTCGATTCCCCTCGTCTCCACCATCGTGAATGCAAAGCCTTCGGGAAACCGAAGGCTTTTTTCATGTGCAGCTACCACGCAAACCAAAGTGACGCCACATCAACACCCGCACGCAAAAAGTTGCGCAACTTACTTCCCACTCCTGTACATAGTTTGTTAACCCAACTCAATTTCTTTTTGCACTTCGCGTCATCAGCGTTGCGGCTTGGGCGGTGCATGCCAACAGCCGCACCCGCATAAACCTGCGTTAATGTGAACAAGTTTGTAATATAGCCCCCTTAAGCACTGCTAATGAACGATATGTTGTCGTGCACGACCTAAATCGGTTTTCAGCCGCCTTGTGCTAGGATACCTAACGTTACATGGGTTCAACTGCGCTCACGGCTTAACTAGTCGCGAAGCACAGGGTCGATCAGCATCCGGCCGTAACGGCGGTGCCAGAAAAACCACGAGCTCCAATAGCGTCGTCATGCGCATCGCATCGAATGACTTTGTTCTTGTCTATGTACAAGATGTTCTTTCTATTCGATATTTCATGACAATTCGCAGCAGTCCTGCAGCTGTTTGCGTGCGGTCCAGTTTTGTTCCCGCTTGACTGGTTCGCACGCAGCCAGCTGGAGTCGCGGTCATTTTGCGATACACGTCCGCGTCTCTAGCCACTGCACTCATACATACCGTTCACGGTGGGGCAGAGCCACGTGCTTGTCTAACTGGGCTCAGGGTTTGAATATGGAGCGCCTTCGCGCACAAGCGCCCTGGCGAAGCCATACCCAAACCCCGTGAGCTACACGCAAGACAGCAAGGGGGTGGTGCTCGTGTGGTATGTGATACAGGTCATTAACGGTCGCGAAGACGTAATGCGTGAGCGCATCGAGCGCATGGTGCCGGCTGGTGCCATGCAAGAGCTTTTTTATCCCCAATTTCAAACCGAGATTAAGGTTCGCGGCGAATGGGTCAAAACGACCAAATCGCTCTTTCCCGGTTATCTTATCTGCGACACGGCAGATCCCCGTTCCGTGCAACAGTATCTGCTGCGCATGGACGACTTTGCCCGGGTGCTATCCCAGGACGGTCAGTTTGTGCCGCTGGCAAAAGAAGAGGTCCAGCTTATTGGTGACTTCACACATGTGGGAAACCGCGTAGTGCCTATGAGCGAGGCCCTAAAAGACGGCGACCAGGTCGTGGTGACGGCAGGTCCGCTGCTGGGCCACGAAGGCCTTATTAAAACCATTAATAGACGCAAGAGCACTGCTTATTTGGAACTCGACCTGTGCGGCCGACGCGTAACTACGCGCGTCGGCCTCGCCGTGCTTTCAGCCGAGCAGCGCATCATGCGAAACCTTAAAAAGGCGATCGCCTAACTACGGGCGACTGTTTAACGGGACAGGGAGGATCCCCGGGGGCGGGGACGTAAGTTTGAAGGAAATATTGTCAGATAAAACTGAATATTCAGCAGGAGCGCCGGTGGGGGCCGCGCTTGTTGCCCAGGCCATGAATGGCGGCGAGGTGAGCGTGCGCTACAAGGCCATGCAGGCCGTGAAGGACTGGGACCGCACGCGCCTGGGCTACCGTGCCGTGAAGCGCGCGTTCGACATCGTGTTCAGCGGCTGCGTGCTGGCCGTCATCGCCATTCCGAGCCTGGTGCTGGCGGCGGCCATCCGCCTGGAGAGCGAGGGCAACCCGTTCTACAGCCAGATCCGCGTGGGGCAGACCCACCGCGACGGCAGGCTGTCCACCTTCCGCATGTGGAAGTTCCGCTCCATGTACAAGGACGCCGACGAGCGCCTCGCCGAGCTCAAGGGGCGAAACGAGATCGCCGGCGCCATGTTCAAGATGAGGGACGACCCCCGCGTCACCAAGATCGGCAAGTTCATCCGCAAGCACTCCATCGACGAGTTCCCGCAGTTCGTGAACGTGTTCCTGGGCCAGATGTCCGTCGTGGGCCCGCGCCCGCCGCTGCCCAACGAGGTCGCGGAGTACACCGAGTTCGACCTGCAGCGCCTGGCCGTGAAGCCGGGCATCACCGGCTGGTGGCAGGTCACGGAGCGCAACTCGACCGGGTTCGACGGCATGGTCCGCCGGGACCTTGAGTACATCGCCAAGCGCGGACCCATCACGGACCTCAAGATCGTCGTCCTCACGGTGATCGAGGTCATTACAGGCAAGGGTGCGTGCTAATGCTCCAGGACTATTCAACATTCACTGAACTCAAGCGCGTTCCCGTAATCGATGTTCCAATCACGGGAACCAATATGTCTGAGTGCATCGAGTTTCTCACTCGCCATATAGATGAGCTACATGGCGAGTATATTTGCGTTTCCAATGCTCATACGTCGGTTATGGCTCATGACGATTCCGCCTATTGGACCTGCCAATCTGAATCCGTCATGTCCGTTCCCGACGGCAAGCCTTTATCTGTTGTCGGACGTAAAACAATCGAGTCAATGGGGCGTGTAACAGGACCCGATCTGATGCGAGAGATATTCAACATTTCTGCGCAGCAAGGATGGAGTCATTACTTCTACGGTAACGAGCAGAAAAATCTCGACGCTCTCAAGAATTCACTTCAAAAGGAATATCCGGACCTGGTAATCGCCGGCATGGAGCCTTCGGTCTTCCGCCCGCTCTCCGATAGTGAAAAACGAGACCTATCGCGACGCCTCGCAGAATCTGGTGCTGACTTTGCATGGATCGCTTTAGGCGCACCCCGTCAGGAAGTCCTCATGCATGAACTTAAAGGCGGCCCCCAGCCGTTGATGATCGGTGTTGGCGGAGCGTTCAACGTTCTCGCCGGCGTGGTGCCAGAGGCGCCGATGTGGATGCAAAACCTGAGTCTCGAGTGGCTATACAGGCTTATTCAAGAGCCGAAGCGGCTTTTCAAACGATACCTCGTAACTAATACGAAATTTCTCTTTTATCAGTTTACAAAAGCCAAACGTAAGGAAGGCAAATAGATGAACGATTCGACCACCTTTAAAGACAAGACCCTCATGATCACGGGCGGCACCGGCTCGTTCGGCAACACCGTGCTCAAGCACTTCATGAACACCGACCTGGCCGAGATCCGCATCTTCTCCCGCGACGAGAAGAAGCAGGACGACATGCGCCACCGCCTGCAGGAGAGGTCCCCGGAGCTCGCCTCCAAGGTGCGCTTCTTCATCGGCGACGTCCGCAACGCCCAGAGCGTGCGCGACGCCATGCACGGCGTGGACTACATCTTCCACGCCGCCGCCCTCAAGCAGGTGCCCTCCTGCGAGTTCTTCCCCATGGAGGCCGTGCGCACCAACGTCATCGGCACGGACAACGTCCTGCACGCCGCCATCGACGAGGGCGTGGACCGCGTCGTGTGCCTGTCCACCGACAAGGCGGCCTACCCCATCAACGCCATGGGCAAGTCCAAGGCCATGATGGAGTCCATCATCTACGCCAACGCCCGCAACGGCGCCGGCCGCACCACCATCTGCTGCACCCGCTACGGCAACGTCATGTGCTCTCGCGGCAGCGTCATCCCGCTGTTCATAGACCGCATCCGCAAGGGCGAGCCGCTCACCGTCACCGACCCCAACATGACCCGCTTCCTCATGAACCTGGACGAGGCCGTGGACCTGGTGCAGTTCGCCTTTGAGCACGCCAACCCCGGCGACCTGTTCATCCAGAAGGCGCCCGCATCCACGATCGGCGACCTCGCCGAGGCCGTGCAGGAGGTCTTCGGCCGCGTCGGCGCCCAGGTCATCGGCACCCGCCACGGCGAGAAGCTGTTCGAGACCCTGATGACCCGTGAGCGTGGCCTGCGACTCGCGCGACCTGAACTACGACAAGTTCGTCGTCGACGGCGAGGTGGAGACCCAGGCCGACGAGTCCTACACCTCCCACAACACCGAGAGGCTCGACGTTGCGGGCACCATCGCCAAGATCAAGACCGCCGAGTACGTGCAGCTAGCCCTAGAAGGTCGCGAATACGAGGCGGTGCAGTAGTGAAGGTTCTGGTTACTGGCGCAAATGGATTTGTAGGACGGAATCTTTGCGAAGCGTTGAGGAACATAGCCGAAGGCAAAGACCGTAGAGGGAAGTATCAAAGCCTGCTCCCTCTGACCGTCTATGAGTACGATCGTAACGGTACGCAGGAAGAGTT
>OMFP01000532.1_pt1 | contig 15863 bp, 10 predicted proteins | sample 1674221 | NCBI WGS metagenome assembly OMFP01 (sample SAMEA103958152, study PRJEB25191) | human gut metagenome | biome: human-associated habitat [ENVO:00009003]; feature: intestine environment [ENVO:2100002]; material: feces | place: Germany | collected 2013/2015
CAAATCGTGCGCTGGATCATCAATCTGGCCCCCTTCGGCATCATGGGTCTGGTGTACACCAATGTTTCCGGCAACGGTCTGGCCATCTTTACCCAGTACGGCAAGCTGCTGGCGCTGCTGGTAGGCACCATGCTGTTCATGGCGCTGATCGTTTCCCCCTTTATCATGTTCGTTTACCTGCGCTGCAACCCGTACCCGCTGGTATTCCGCTGCCTGAAGGAATCCGGCCTGACCGCCTTTTTCACCCGCAGCTCTGCAGCCAACATCCCAGTGAATATGTCCCTGTGTGAAAAGCTGGATCTGGACAAGGATATGTATTCCGTGTCCATCCCGCTGGGCGCCACCATCAACATGGACGGTGCCGCCATCACCATTACCATCATGACGCTGGCAGCGGCCAATACGCTGGGCATTCAGGTGTCTTTGCCTGCCGCCATCGTGCTGAGCGCCATGAGCGCTCTGGGTGCCTGCGGTGCTTCCGGCGTGGCCGGCGGCTCCCTGCTGCTGATCCCCATGGCCTGCTCGCTGTTCGGCATCTCCAACGACATCGCCATGCAGATGGTGGGCGTGGGCTTCATCATCGGCGTGGTGCAGGACTCGGTGGAAACTGCCCTGAACTCTGCCGGTGACGTGGAATTTGCCGCCACCGCCGAGTATCACCAGTGGCTCAAGGAGGGCAAGCCCCTGCCGGCTTTCCTGAAGGGCTGATAATCTGGCATAAACAAAGCAGCCGCTGCACTTTCTCGTGCAGCGGCTGCTTTGTTTGTTGTAATGAAATTCACCCAAACAGCACCACAGCGTAGCTTACGCCGTCCTTTACCACATAGGCAACGCCCAGTTTGGTCTTGCCCTTTGCGGCTTTGGTCATGGCTTCGGGGTAAGTGCCGTCCTTCGGCAGAACAAAGATGATGTCCGAAGTGCTGTTGGGGTCCGGCTTGATGTCAAAGCCCGGCGTAAAGTCATCTTTGGCCATACCGCCGCCGATGCCCTTGCCAATGCCCATGCTGTCAAAGGCAGAAGCGTAGTAACCCTGGTTCAGGTAGGTTTTTGCAACGTTGTCTACACTGTTCTTCCGGGAAAGCTCCGTCTTTTCCTTATTGACAGAGCAGGACGGCGAGGTGCCGGCGACCCAGTAGGCAACATAGTAAGCTTTTTCGCTCAGGTCCTTATCGTAGGTCACGCCTTTAAAGGTATCGCACAGCGCCTTTACGCTTTCACTTTCGGCGTCCGAGCGCTTGGGGCTCATCGGTGCGCCTACGCTGGCATCGCAGGCGGTGAACACGGTCAGTGCCATCAAGCCGACCAGCAGGCAGGCCAGTAATTTCTTCCAGTTTTTCATAGAACGATGCTCCTTTCCGTTCCGGGGTCGTTGCGGGTCTGCGTCCGCACGGACGCAGTTCTTTTTGCTTTCTTCTGCATCCATGATACCTTTTTTTAACAGGAAATGCAATCGTTTTGGCGCAAAAAAACAGGCTGCCGTGCAAAAAGCACGGCAGCCTGCGGAAAAAGCTTTATTTTGCGTACTCCACAGCGCGGCTCTCGCGGATGACGTTGACCTTGATCTGGCCGGGGTAATCCAGCGTATCCTCGATCTTTTTGGCGATAGCGCGTGCCAGCAGGATGACCTGATCGTCGCTGATGACGTCGGGCTTGACCAGAATGCGCACCTCGCGGCCTGCCTGCACGGCAAAGGCCTGCTCCACGCCCTCGAAGCTGGAGGAGATCTCCTCCAGATTTTCCAGACGCTTGACGTAGCTTTCCACGTTCTCGCGGCGGGCACCCGGGCGGGCGGCGCTGATGGCGTCGGCAGCCTGAATGATGAAGGCCAGCGGGGTCTTGGGCTCCACGTCGCCGTGGTGTGCCTCAATGGCGTGGATGATCTGGGTGTTCTCCTTGTACTTGCGGCAGATGTCCACGCCGATCTGGACGTGGCTGCCCTCGATCTCGTGATCCAGTGCCTTGCCGATATCATGCAGCAGACCGGCGCGGCGTGCCATGGTAACGTTCACACCCATCTCGCCTGCCAGCAGACCGGCCACCCAAGCCACTTCCATGCTGTGGGTCAGGGCGTTCTGGCCAAAGCTGGTGCGGTACTTCAGCCGGCCGATCAGCTTGATCAGGTCGGGGTGCAGGCCGTGGATGCCCAGCTCCATCACCGCACGCTCGCCCTCGCGCTTCATCTGCAGTTCCAGATCGTGGCGGCACTTTTCCACCGTCTCCTCGATGCGGGCGGGGTGGATACGGCCATCGCCGATCAGGCGCTCCAGCGTCATGCGGGCCACCTCGCGGCGGGTCTGGTCGAAGGAGGACAGGGTGATGGCCTCCGGGGTATCGTCGATGATAAGATCCACGCCGGTGGCAGTTTCCAGCGCGCGGATGTTGCGGCCCTCACGGCCGATGATACGGCCCTTCATCTCGTCGCTGGGCAGGGGCACCACGCTGACGGTGGTCTCGCTGCAGTGGTCGGCAGCGCAGCGGCTGACGGCCTGTCCGATGAGGTTGCGGGCGATGTTATCGCAGTTTTCCTTCAGGTCGGTCTCGTAGGCGGCAACGCGCACGGCCTTTTCGTGGGTCAGCTCCTCGTCCACCTTATGCAGCAGCACCTCGCGGGCGTCCTCCTGGCTCAAACCGGCCAGCGTTTCCAGACGCTCCATCTCCTTGGCGCGCAGAGCATCGATCTCTGCCAGACGCTCCTCGGCCTCGGCAGCGCGCTTTTTCAGCTCTTCTTCCTTCTTTTCCAGCGCCTCGGTCTTGCGGTCCAGCGCTGTCTCCTTCTGGTCGATGCGGTTCTCCTGACGGCTGATCTCCGCACGGCGCTGCTTGATCTCCTTGTCGGCCTCTGCCTTCTGGGCATCGACCTCGGCTTTCAGACGGAAAGCCTCATCCTTTGCTTCCAGAACCGCTTCCTTGCGCTTCTGGTCGGCGGTCTTGATCGCCTCGTTCACCAGCCGGGTAGCCTCGGCCTCGGCGCTGCCGATCTGGGCTTCGGCAGTCTTTTTACGGTTGTTGTAACCAATAAAATAGCCCGCAGCCACGCCGACAACAGCAACGATCAAGGCCACGATCACTCCGATCGCGGTCATTGCGTTCACTCTCCTTTGTTTCAATTCAATGCAAAATTAAAAGCAGGAGACGCTGCGCAGCAGGACACGGGCAATGATATAGAAAGAGCTTTCAATGCAAAAAGTGACACCAAAACCATACGCACCACCCAAAACCGGCGGCACGGGCAAAAGCATACGGCTTTTCTCTTTACGGTTCCATTTTATATCAAACAGGCACGCTTTGCCTGAAACGGGTACAGGGTCACACTGAAACCTGCGTACAGCGTCTTTGATTCCATACTACTAAATATAGTACGAAACATTTGCCCGCTTGTCAAGAGGAAAACCCTGCCCGCAGAACATTTTGTGCAGAAAAACAAAAATAAGATGGCTGAGGAGGTTCTCTCCCCAAACCAAAAGGGCTGCCCCGGAGAACGGAGCAGCCCTTCTGGTTTATGATGAAGAGAAGAAAATGAAGGAGAATAGCTTATTATTTGGCGGCTTTTTCGCCCTCCGGGAAGATGATCTTATTCACGAAGAAGAAGATGACCATGGAGATGCCGCCGTTCAGCACCGTAGTGCCGATGTTATAGATGAAGTCCGGCACCAGCAGACCTGCCACCGCCACCCAGATGCAGTTGATGGAGTTGACGATGCAGGTGATGACGCAGAACGCCAGCACATACCAGCCGATCTGCTTTGCCAGATTGCCCTTGCTGCGGAACACGAAATTGCGCTGGATGGGGAAATTGATGCACTCGCCGATGACCATGGCGATCATGTAGGCGCAGAAGTAGGGCAGACCACCGTGGGCGGCATCGTAGCCGAGGATGTTCCACTTGAAGGTCTCGCCGAACAGGGTGATATCAATGCCCGGCCAGCCGAAATCCACCACCGGCAGGCTTGCAAAGGCCTTGGGCAGAAATTGCAGCAGCAGGTACTTGAACACCGTGATGAGGTTGGACACGATGACGAACAAACCGCCCTCGCGCACCCACTTGGCAGCGGCGGGGTGCTTTGCCGCGAAGTTATTCCAGAAATTCATAGCCTGCTTCCTTTCAGCTGTTTTTCAAGCGCTCTTCCATGCGGCTGTTCAGCACGAGGTTCTTCACGGCCTCAAAAATCACCCGCACAAGGCCGATGACCCAGAAGCCCTGCAGCTCCATCACGATGCCGTCCACCATGCCCATGCTGATAGCGCCGTTGGTCATTTTGGCCAGCGCACGCAGAGGCATATTGTACTGGAACAGGATGTTCAGGTCGGGCTTGCCCTTTTTGATGCTGCGGCGCAGCAGGGTGCCCAGCACGGCAGCCGCCAGCCAGCCGATGGGGCTGCGTCCGTGCCCCATCTCGCCCAGCGTCATGTTGCGATCGATGTGCACCTTGTTCTCCGGGATGGGACGGCCCAGCAGCGCCTCAAACTCCGCGTCCGGCACGTTCTGCACCTGTGCGGTGCGGTAATGCTCCAGATTTTTGCCCGCGTAGGGGTCGGGTGCGCCGGTGCCCGCCACCGTGACAGCGGCAGTCAAGCGGATATCGGCGCTGGAAGCGCCCACCAGCAGCTGATAGCTGCCGCCCTCCACCTCCCAGCGGTCGGTCTTGTCGTTCCAGTAGCGGAACGCCTTGTCGTCCAGCGGGATGGTGACGGTCTTGCTCTCTCCGGCTTCCAGCTGCACCTTGGCAAAGCCCTTCAGCTCCTTGACGGGGCGGAAAACTTTTGCATCCGGCTTTGCCACATACAGCTGCACCACCTCTGCACCTGCACAGCTGCCGGTGTTGGTGACAGTCAGGGTCACGCCGGTTTCGTCTGCTTTCAGGTCACTGTACGCAAAGCTGGTGTAGCTCAGGCCGTAGCCGAAGGGGAAGGCGGTGGGCACACCGGCGGTGTCGTAGTAGCGGTAGCCCACATACAGACCCTCGCGGTACTCCACAGTGGGGCCGTCGCCGCCGAAATGCGCTTTTGCGGGGGTGTCGGCGTAGCTGCGCGCCCAAGTCTCCGCTAGCTTACCGCAGGGGTTCTGCGCGCCGGTGAGCACCTCGACCAATGCGCCCGCACCGGCCTGACCGCCCAGACAGCCGTAGACCAGCGCCTTGCAGTCCTTGACCCAATCGCTTTCCAGCGAGGAGCCTGCGCTCAGCAGCACCACCACGTTGGGGTTTGCCGCCGCCACAGCGGCCAGCAGTTCCAGCTGGTTCTCTGCCAGCTTCATGTCGGCGCGGTCGATGCCCTCGCTCTCCTTGATCTCATCCAGACCCATGCACAGCAGCACCACATCGGCGTTCTTTGCCAGCAGCACCGCCTCGGCCTTCAGTGCCTCGTCGGGTTTGCCCTGCCGGTCAAAGCCCTTGGCGTAGCCGACGCTGTTCAGGCCGCTTTCGGCAAGGCAGTCCAGAAAGGAATCCACCTTGATGGAGTTGACGGCGCTGGAGCCTGCACCCTGATAGCGGGGCGTCTGGGCAAAGTCGCCGATGACCGCCACCTTTTCCCCCTTTGCAAGGGGCAGCAGGCTGTTTTCGTTCTTCAGCAGCACGATGCTCTGGGCAGCAGCCCGGCGTGCCAGTACGTGGTGGGCGTCGGCATCGAACTTGCCGGGTGCGGCGTCCACCGCTGCTTTGGTGGTGAACACCAGTTCCAGCAGCTCCTCCAGCCGGGCGTCCACGTCCGCTTCGGTGATCTTGCCGGTCTGCACTGCCTTCATCAGCTCCCGGATGGCGTCCCCGCCGGGGGCGGGCATTTCCAGCGTAGAGCCGTTCTTTACGCCGAGGGCGTGGTCGTTGCTGCCGCCCCAGTCGGTGACTACTGCGCCGTCAAAGCCCCAGTCCTTGCGCAGGATATCCATGAGCAGGTGGGCGTTCTCGTTGGCGTAGGTGCCGTTGACAAGGTTATAGGCGGACATGATGGTCTTGGGCTGCGCCTCCTTGACCACCATCTCGAAGCCGGTCAGGTAAATTTCCCGCAGGGTGCGCTCGTCCACGATGGAATCCGAGGCCATGCGGCGCAGCTCCTGACTGTTCACGGCAAAGTGCTTGGGGCAGGCGGCAATGCCGTTTTTCTGGATGCCGCGGACGTAGGCCGCCGCCATCTTACCGGCAAGGTAGGGATCCTCCGAGAAATACTCGAAGTTGCGGCCGCACAGCGGGCTGCGCTTGATGTTCAGGCCGGGGCCAAGCAGCACCGACACGCCCTGTGCCGCTGCTTCTTCGCCCATGGCTGCGCCCACAGCCTCGCCAAGCGCGGGGTCCCAGCTGTTGGCCACGGTGGCCGAGGTGGGGAAGCAGGTGGCGGGCACACTGGGGTTCAGGCCCAGATGGTCAGCCGCACCGGCCTGCTTGCGCACGCCGTTGGGGCCGTCCGACAGGGTAATGGCCGGGATGCCCTTGCCCGGCAGCGCCCGGGTGGTGAACACCGTGCCGCCGCTCAGCAGGGCGCATTTCTGTTCCAGGCTCAGTTTTGCAATAATATCCTGATGTTTCACGGGGAAATCTCCTTTCAGTAGAAACGGTATTGCCTTTGGAAACAGGACCACGCATAAGGAGAAGAAGCGTGATTCTGTTTCCAAAAGGGAACACGGCTGCGAGCCGTAACTGCCGTGCAGCCGTGTTCCGGGATTAGAAGAAAGACAGTTTTGATTACGGGTCAGTGCTTATGCCTTACTCACATCCGCACCTGCATTGGTATTAGCCAGCGTTTTATTATACTTGCGGCGGCGAAGAACCACCACAACACCTGCCAGAACCAACACATAGACAATCACACTGCCTACCAGTGCAGGCGTGCGCCACATAGGCACAGGCGCATCTACATCTACACCGTAGCTATTCGCCAGCGTATACAGATACTGATGTGCAGCTTCGCGCATCTTCAGCTGACCGGTAGCAGTCTGGCTCAGGTTATCGAAGGTCTTAGTGCCCCAGCCAAACAGCAGATTGGTACCACCTGCCAAGACAGCTTTTTCAATATCCATAAAGCCATGCTCCTCGTTGTTATCCGTAATCACAGTGCCAATAAAGCCCCATTCATTACGCAGAACATTGGTCAGCAGTGCAGTACTTGCACCGGCCCAAGTAGTACCAATATTATTGTAGGAAGACATCACAGCCGTGCTGCCGCCTTCCTTCACAGCCTTTTCAAACGGCACGAAGTAAATTTCACGCATTGCCTGCTCATCGGCCCAGGTGCACAGGCCATAATGACGCCAGGTTTCACGCTCATTCAGTGCAAAATGCTTAATGTAGCAGTACATACCATTTTTCTCTGCCGCACCAACCGTAGCAGCGGACATGGAACCAGAAAGGAAGCCATCCTCAGAATAGTACTCAAAGTTACGGCCAGCAAATGCATTGCGGTGGGTATTAGCACCAGGTGCATACCAGCCGGAAATATTCCACGCCTTTCCTTCCTGCGAAATTGCATCGCCAAATTCAGAAGCCAGGTCTACATTCCAAGTAGCCGCCAGCAGAACTTCTGCCGGATAAGTAACCGTCTTATATGTGCAGGTACCCATAAAGGCATCGAACACATAACTCAGAGCGGCAGGTCCGTCCATTTCATAAGTCTGTCCCTTACCGATATCATCAACTGCTGCACTTCCCCAGCCATCTGCGCCCAGCAGTTTGTACATATCATCAAGGGTCAGCTGATCCAGCAGCTTATCCCACTGTGCATCATCATAGGCAAGGCCTTCCATGTCTTTCAGCGTAAGGCCATTCTTTGCACCAAAGGTCGGCGCAGTGTCATCTGCATCCACATAGCTATCATCCACTACCAGCGCATTGTTGAAGGCTTCCAGCTGTTCAGCAGTTGCTTCCTTGCTGGTACCGGGAACGATCTGCCAAGTGTCACGGTTGAGGTAAGCCACATCACCAGCTGCATCATCAAACTGATTTGTTGCTACCACTTCGTCCGAAGAGCGCTTGCCGACATACTTGCAGTTTTCCACACCACTGCCAAATGCACTGTCCTGGAACACTTCATTCTCAGCAACCTTGCAGGTCATGGTCAGATTATCTTTCACCGTATGAGAATCCGTACGCAGAGAAATCTGATACTCGCCAGCTTCCAGCACGTAGGAACCGGTAGAAGTGTAGTACTTCTGTGCATCATAAGAAGCCATCTGCTCTACCGGCATAGAAATCGTAACCGTTTCCGTTTCGCCCGGCTGCAATTCCTTCGTTTTTGCAAAGCCGCCCAGTACTTCGCCAGCCTTCTGCAAGCCGCTGCCGCCTTCAGCTGCACTGTAATAGGGCGCACTGTAATACAGTTCCACAACATCTTTGCCAGCCACATTGCCAGTATTGGTAACTTTGACATTCCACTCCAGCGTATCCTGTGCGGTAACGGTAGTCGGAATCGTGTTTTCCAGTTCCCAGTCAAAGCTTGTGTAGCTCAAGCCATAGCCAAAGGGGAACTGCACTACATCATTGTAGGAAAGTCCCGTCAGATTTTCTCCTTCACGGGTAGTGTAATCGTAGCTTTCACGGGTTTCGTAATAACGATATCCCACATAAATGCCTTCCTGATACTCTACAAGGTAGGCAGGATGACTTTCGAAGTTTTTGAAGCAGTCCTTAGAGTTAGTATACTCAAAGGTATCAAAGTTGTAGTAAGAAGGGGTCGTTTCTACTGCATAAGGGTAGATATCCGGCAGACGGCCAGAGGGGTTGACTGCGCCCGTCAGAATGTTGACAATTCCAATCGTGCCCACATCACCGGGATCACCGATCCAGAGGGCTGCATCAACGCCTTCATCATTCAGGAAGCCCAGTTCCATGGCATTGCCTGAATTGATCAGAACGATAACATTATCAAATGTCGCTTCTGCCTGTTCCAGCAAAGACTGTTCCGCGCTGTTCAGTTCCAGATAATGCTTGCTCTGATCCGGTGCATACGAGGTATTTTCAGCCATCGAAGTGGGCAGGTCATTGCCTTCACCGCCCTTGCGGGAGAACACGACCACAGCAGTATCCGAAAAATCCTTCATTGCCTCAAATGAGCAGTCTCCAGTATACTGGTACTCCACACCCATGTCCTTAGCCAATTCCTCGGTTGCAGGCAGTTCCGGGATGGAAAAATCAACAGAGAATGTATTTCCGCCTTCGTTGTTTTTGGGGCTGTAGAGATTGACCAGATTTTGATTCACTTCAAAACCTGCATCCGTAAAGGCTTTTACAAAATCTGTCCGGTTTGCAGTGTAGCTGCTGCCACCGGAACCCGTACCGCCATAAACCGGATTTGCGGAAGCATAGCCCAGAAGATTGATTTTTCGGTTTGTTCCTGCCAACGGCAGAGCGCCGTCATTTTTCAGAAGGACTGCGCCTTCCTCCTCGACTTTCTGAGCCACTGACAAACCATTTGCATAAGATGTTTTTTGCAATTCCGGGTCTCCATTCTGGCCAGGGAATGCCTTGTCCAGAGAACTGGGAAACACACCAAACATTGCTACATCTGCCACTATTCCAACTGCCAGTAAGAGTGCTGTAACAGCTGTCAGCAACTTTGTGGGCTTTTTGTTGTTCGGATCGCGCTTCATTGTGTTGTCTCCTCCATATTCTTTTATATTTTTTGGGCCGTACCCAACTGTGACCCATTATAACGGATATTGGCGCATCGTTATCATCTTTTGCACAATCTGTCGTTTTGGACACACAGTTTGCAAAAGTTACAATAAATTTTCAATTTTTATTGTGCTTGTGCACAAACAAAGCCCGCACTTCTTTGTGCACCCTGCCAGACAACAAAAAAACGGCAGGGGATACCTGCCGTAAAAATATTATTGCTTTTGGGGCAGCGGAAATAAGATCCGCAGGGTGCACCAGTTGTTTTCCCAGTGCAGCGTCATGCTGCCGCCGTGCTGCCCGACGGTGGTGCGGACGCTTTTCAGGTCCGACCCCTGCTGCGGCAGACCGTCCGCATCCAGTGCGGGGGCGGCCTCTGTATAGTGCTCGAACCGCAGCATGGCAAAGCCGCCCTGACTGTACACCGCCACCTTGATGAGCCGCTTTTCGGGGTCCGGCTCGGCGCGGACGGCGGCAATGGCGTTGTCCAGCGCCACGCCCACGATGGTGCACAGCTCCCGGATGGTGAGAAAGCCCAGCATCCTGCCGTCCGCTACGCTGGTGATGGTGATGTTCTCCTGCTGGCATTCCATGGTCTTGGCGGTGAGCAGGGTATCCAGCACCGGGTTGCCGGTCTTGTTCTCGGCCTCGTACTGGCGGATGTTCTGCTCCATGGCGGCAATGGCAGCGTTCTGCTTGGTCTGGTCCTGCTCCTCCCGGATGCGGGCGAGCTGGACTTTCAGCTCATGATACCGCCGATTGATGAGGTTGATGCCCTCCTTGCTGCGCTTGTACTGCTCGTACTGGCGGTGCAGCACCTCGTCCATGGCGGCAAGCTCGCTGTGCAAAGCGTTCTCCTGCAGCTGCTCGTGCTGCACAGATAAGATCAGCACGCCGGAAAAATCCACTAGGGTGCGGATGGAAAAAATGCTCATGTTGATCTCGCTGCCAGGCAGAAAGCCCAGATTGCTCACCGCAAAGGCGGTCAGCGCCAGCATGACCGCCGTCAGGGCGGCGCTGCCGCCGATCTGTAAGTGCCCGGCGGGCTGGGGACGGCGGTGCTGCAGATAGCACATAATGCCGAACAGCGTCCCATACACCAGCGCCAGCAGCAGCAAAGACAGCGGCTCCCATGGGCCGCGGGCGGGCCAGAGGGCGCAGTGCAGCTGCCACTCCACGCTGGCGGCAAGCTCTGCCAGAATAAACGCCCGGGCGCAGTGATACCCGGCTTCCAGCAGAGTGATGCTCCACACGCCCCATAAATATAAGTAGGAAAGCCCGATGGCCGTTACCATGCAGGGGATCCAGAGCCCGCCGGGCACATCGCCCGTCAGCCCCAGAAAGGCCGACAGCACCGCCGCCCACAGCAGGGTGATACCCCCGGTGACCGCTCTGGAAAAGCGGGGCGCAAGCGCCGGGGTGAACAGCAACACCGCCAGACACTCGGCAAGGGCGGTGTACAGCCGGGGGATATCCGGCAGCGCGGTCATGAGCCTTCACCTCCGATGTAGTCGGTCAGTGCGGCAAGAAAAGCCTTACGCTTGGGGCGGCTGACCTGCAGCTCGCAGGGGCCCACCTGCACGGTGCTCTGCCGCAGCTCCCGCACCTGTGCCAGATTGACAAGGTAGCCGCTGTTGCACCGGGCAAAGGGGCAGTCTGCCAGCTTTTCCTCAAAGGCCTTGAGAGCACCGGGGGCGGAAAAATCGCCCTCATCGGTGTAAAAGTGCACCCGGTGCCCCTCGCTTTCCAAGTAATAGATGCTTGCGGTGTCCAGACGGCGCAGCCCGCCCTCCACCGGCACGGTCAGGTAGTGCTTTGCCCGCTTTTCCAGCCGGGCAACCGCCTTGAGCAGCTGCTGCGAAAAGGCAAAGTAGGGCACCGGCTTCAGCACATAGTCCAGCGCTCCCACCGAGTAGCCCCGGATGGCATACTGCGCCATATTGGTAATGAAGATCAGGATGACGTCTGCATCCATCTGCCGGATGCGCTCTGCCGTGGTCATGCCGTCCAGATGCTTCATCTCCACATCCAGAAAAATAATATCGTAGACCGCGCGGTAATCCTCCAGAATATCCACCCCGTCCGCAAAGACCGTCACTTCAAACTCTGTCCCGTACTGCCGGGTATACCGCCGGACATACTCCTGCAATACCCCCTGCACCTCCGCGTCGTCCTCTACGATCGCCACCCGGATCATGACCGCACCTCCCTTACCACACCATCGTGGAACTGTTACGGCTCTATTATAGCGCAATCCCGTCCGGTTTGCCAAGGGGCACTCCGCAACAAAGGGCAGGGCAGCCCCCAGCTGACCACCGTGGACGTCAACCCCTACCAGCTGGGCATGGAGGCTGCCAGCCAGACCATCAACCACATCGAGAACCCGAACCTTCTGGCCACAAAGATCATCGTGCCGCACAAGCTCATCCCCCGGGAGAGCTGCTGCCCGCCGGAGGAGCAGCGCTAGGAAGTGCTTTTTCAGCAAGACAGTGTCCGCTTCCGGGAGCTGCCGCGCAGCGCTTGATCTACTGCCCCCAGAGTAGACAGCGTAAAAAACGCTGCATCCTCCGGGGGTATTTTTATGCCCAAAAAGGCACAAAAGAATGCCCGCCCACCTGTGGAAAACCACGGTGGGCGGGCATTTTGCGTTTTATTGTTCGTGCCGCTGTAAAAGCCTTCAGAGGGCGGCGGTCTGGGGTACCAGCCGGAAGAGCATCACAGGCAGCTCGCTGTTTGCAAAATCCAGCGTAAGGATGATCGTTCCGCGCTCTGTTTCAAACGGCATCTCCGTCTGTGTGCCGTCCGGGGCAATGCGCACAAGCGTTTTGCCTTCCAGCAATCCGGCGGGCAGCGCGAGCCTTACCCGGCCGGTGGGCTGCGTCAGGCTGCCTGCGGTTTCAAAGGCCACGCTCAGGTATTCCCCATTCGTCCGTGCGGTCACATCCTCCGCAGAAAGACTGCCGCTGTTAGCCCATGCCGTTGCGGCTTCGATCTTTTCCAGCTGCGCGGCGTTTTCTGCCTGCCCGCACACGGGGCAGAAGGTCAGCGCTTCGCCTTCCGCAGTGCGGAAAGTAAACTTCCGGCAATCCGTGCTGCCAGTGTGCGCACAGCCCTGCCGCAGACAATCGGCGCTCTGAGAGCCGGTTCCGTTCGGGGACCATGCACCGAACTGGTGTCCCAGCTTATCGGTCGGGTCTGCGGTGTAGCTGTCTTTGCAGCGGCTGCAAGTAAAGATGGTATAGCCGTCTGCTTCACAGGTGGGATCTACGGTAACAGCCTGATAGTCGTGTCCCAAGATGGGCAGCTCCGCGTAGGTGGTATAGTCACAACGGGAGCAGGTGTCGTAAGCATCCCAGCCGATTTCCGTACAGGTGGGAGCTTGCGCTTCGTGCTGCTCCAGAGCATGGTTCAGTGCGGGCAGCTCCACATAGGTGGTGGTATAGTCACAACGGGAGCAGGTATCGTAAGCATCCCAGCCAATTCCCGTGCAGGTGGGGGCTTTTGCTGCGTGATGCCTCAGATCATGCTGTGCAGGCAGCTCCGCATAGGTGGTATAGTCGCAGCGGGAGCAGGTTTCGTAAGCATCCCAGCCGATTTCCGTGCAGGTGGGGGCTTTTGCTTCGTGGTGCTCTAAATCATGTTTTAGCGCGGGGATTGCTCGAAAAGTGGTATAGTAGCAGCGGGGACAGGTGTCGAAAGCGTCCCAGCCGGGTTTCGTACAGGTGGGGGCTTGCGCATCATAATGCACCAGAGCATGATTATTTAGGTTTCTTTTGCCGTATTTCCCACCACACGCCTCACAGACCGCTTTGGTGGTGCAGGTTGCTGTGCCACCGGTACAGCTTGCGGTACCATTTAAGCCGCAGCGCAAGCAAATGATGCGGTGCGTGCCGTTGCCAAGGGAGGCGTTCGCCGGAGTTTTCCATTTGTGACCGAGAATGCCGTATTCCGCGCCGCATTTTTCACAGGTTTTGCCTGTGGTGCAGGTGGGCGTTTCGGTGCCGCCGGTATGGTCCGAAAGATCTCCATAAACAATGCTGTTCTTCCTGCCGCAGACTGAGCATTTTATATGGATCCTATGCTTGGTTGAATCAACTTTTGTATATCCGAGGATCTCATAGTTTCTTTGTTGCATACAGACGAAGCAGTACGTATAGATAGAATCTGCCGCTTTAACGTTTAACACGATCCCCGGTATCAGGCACACCATTGCCAGCACCGTCAAACACCGGATCAGCCATTTTTTCATGTTGCTCCCTCCTTATCATCAAACCTTGTTATCCTTTCAGATCAAACTGCACGGACAGCGATGCAAGCACGGCATCTACCACCTTCCGCGCCTGGGCAAGCATATCGATCTCCGCCACAAAAGCGATGACCTGCTCGCGCTCCTGCGCGGGGACCTGCAGCGCACTCAGGCTCATACTCAGATAGCGCCGTATTTTGCGCTCCAGCGTAAAGTAGGGGTCGCACCGCCGTGCCATGTAGCCGCGCATCATGCCAGCCGTGCCCAGCTCCATCTCGTAGAAGTCGCACTCGGCGCACCCCGGCAAGTACGCGCTGAACGCCGCCTGCAGTTCGGCCGTGGTGCTGCGGTGGATGATCTCCGCCGTGGCGGGGAAGGTGTACGCTTCCACATAGATATCCCGCAGATTCTCGCTCAGCTCGGTCATCGCCAGCTGCAAAGCCGTCTCCACCGCGTAGAGGTACACCGGCGAGGGGGCATTTGCCGCCAGCGGCCTTACCGCGCCGAACTGCCTGCTGAACATCATGCCGATCAGCTCGGTCAGCACGCCGTCCTTTGTGCGGAAAATATTCTGGAACGACCCGGCGGAAACATCTGCTTCCTTTAAAATTTCTGCCACCTTGGTGTTCGTGTAGCCTTTTTCCAGAAAAAGCCGGACACAGGCGGTCAGTATCCGCCGTTTTGCTTCCTTGCTGTCGTATCTGCGCGCCATTGGGAATCATCCTTTTCTATAATTGGTTTCTAACCCAATTATATATTGATTTGAAAATTGCGTCAAGTAAACTTTTAAGGGCGTATTTTGGGCAGTTTGACGAGGGAGAGCTTTCTGCGGGTGCGCATCCGGGCAAAACAAAGCGCAATGGACATTGCTGTTATCCGCTGCCGCAGCCAGACAGTTCGCGGCAGCAAAAAAGAGGCCACCGATCGGGGTGACCTCTTTTCAGCATATTTTCAGCGTAAATCCCGCAGCAGGCGAACCCACCATCTCCATGACGGCTCTTTTGGAGTTGCTGAAGGATGCCGACCCGGAGATGAAGGCAAAGCTCCGCTTAGCCCTGCTCACCTGATGCAAACGAAAAACAGGAAGTTCCCACTTGCTGGGTATTCGTAAAACAGTTTTCGAGAAATGACACGGCAACTGCCTGTCAGGATTGGTTACGAGTACCCGGCTAGGCCGAGGAATCATCAAGTCCCATGTCCGCACCGTCAAGGTGTTGGGTATGGGGCTTTTTGCATTTCAGGAACGTGTACATCTCTGGAAAGGTGTAACACACTAGACTTTGTACCAAAGTCGTGTGCCAAGGGTGCTGCGCCCCTTTGGAATCCCTGCTTACATCGCCTGTGGGCGATGTAGATTCGCCGCACAGAAAGCTCTCACAAAAGGCACACCCGGCTGTCTGCGGCGAGGAGAAGGCACTTCTGCGGAAGTGTAATAACCCACTATGACACTTTCATCCCTGTGGTCTGCAAAGTGTAGTGGGCTCTCCGAGGGGGAACGGCTGTATAGAGTGCGTTTCGGGCAAATCGCCGCATACGTGTATACGGAAGATGGGTACGCACGTACGCAGTAAATCGGCCAAGTTCTCCCATGTAGAGGGTGTAATTTCGATAAAGAACGTGGTATAATTGACTCAACAAATCGATTTGTGGAGGCGATTATTTATGAAAAAAGAAACCAAGAAATCTATCTTATTCTATGCAGCTTCTGCTCTGTTATATATGGCTTCACTTATTAGCTTCATAAGTGGAAATGATAATTCTATGGCTGTTGTATGGTTGTGTCTTGGTTCATCATTTCTTTGCCTTGGCTCGACGCATCTTTGTTTAGGTTTGTCTCGTAAGAAAAAGGGAAACGACAAAACCGATGCAAGCAATAAATAAATTCCTAGTATATCGCACTCACTCCTAAGCAGGGTTTGGGGCAGGCACGCCCCAACAAGAAGCTGTCCCAAAGGGGCAGGAATTTTTCAAGAATTGAAAATTTGTGGCCACGGGACGATTCTTGCTCTCACGAAAAC
>OMFP01000535.1_pt1 | contig 15847 bp, 18 predicted proteins | sample 1674221 | NCBI WGS metagenome assembly OMFP01 (sample SAMEA103958152, study PRJEB25191) | human gut metagenome | biome: human-associated habitat [ENVO:00009003]; feature: intestine environment [ENVO:2100002]; material: feces | place: Germany | collected 2013/2015
ACCCGCGCCCACCAAGAACTCCAGTATCCGAACCGGGTACTGGAGTTTCTGTTTTATCTGCCTTGAAAAGGGGCTGCAAGGGTGGATTCGAACAACAACGACCCGCCGAATAGTCCGGCGGGGGAAAGCCCCTGTGCAACAGCGAAGACCGCTGCCAGCGGCAGAAACAGGGAGGAGCTGTTGGGGCTGCGGCCAGCAGGATGCGCGTGCCGCCCAAGGCACGATGCAGCCGCTGGGAGCCGCGACACGGGCTCCTTATACAGCGCGGCTCGCGACATCTGCCCGCACACATATTGCATCTGTCCCTGACCTGTGATACCATACAGGTAACTGAAACAACACAGACGGAGGACTTTTTCTATGATCTACGATACCCTGAACAACCTGCCCAACTATCTGGGCGTAAGCGACAATCTGGACACCGTGATCGAGTACATCATGGCGCGGGATATCACCACCCTTCCTGCCGGGCGCACCCGCATTGATGGAGACAAGGCGGTGGTTACCGTGAGCACTGTCACGCCCCAGACCTCCGACAAGGCACTGTTCCAGCGCCACGACAATCACATTACGCTGGAGACCGACTTAGACGGCAGTGAGCTGTTTGAGGTAAGCCTTGCGGAGCTGACGCCCACCAAGCCCACCGATGAAGCCGCCGACACCACCGTAGGCACTGCCGGTACCAGCATTGCCGGAATGCTGTGCGAGGGACGCTTTGCCTTGTATCTGGCGGGGGAACCGTATAAATCCGGCCTGAAGGCGCAGGGCTGCGGCAAGCTGAAAAAAGCCGTGTTCAGCATTGAGCTGGACCCGGACGAGGAAGAAACGGAAGAATAACTGAAAGGAGACTTTCTGTATGGGATTTTTTGCTGTACTGGCTGCAAGCCTGTTTGCCGTATTTATTTTTACTGTATTCGGCGGCTATTCGCTGCTGCTCTGGTGTCAGCAGTCCCTGTGGATGGTCGTTCCTCCCGCGCTGGTGCTGGCTGTTCTGGTCTGGACATTTTTGAAAATGGACGATAAGATCACCGCCCTGCAAAAGCGGGTGGACGAGCTGGAAGCCGCACAAAAAAGCACGGAGAAGCTTGAAAAATAATACAGCGCCGCCCTTCGTAGAGAAACCTCTCTGCAAAGGACGGCGCTGCTTTTTGTAAACGCTTTCACGTTGGCCTGCCGGTGGTTACAGATTTAACAGAACATTCACCCGGAAGATCTGCTCCTCGGTCTCCAGATGCAGATTGCCGTTATATTTGTGCACTACCGTCTCGGCAGATACCAGCCCGATGCCGGTGCCCTCGTGCTTGGTGGAGCGCAGGATGCCCTGCTGTTTTTTCAGCATGCCGTCGTAACGGTTCTCCACCACAAGCCCCAGCATGGCGGGACTGAGCATCTGCGCCATCACCTGCACCCGGCGCTGCTCCGGCGGCAGCTTCTGGCTGGCGTGCAGGGCGTTTTCCAGCAGATTGCCCAGAATGGTGCACAGGTCGGCCTCCGGCATGGGAAGCTGCCGGGGCAGTGCCAGCTTCCACTCCACAGGAACGCTCTGCTGCCCGGCTGCATGGTCGTAATATCCGGCCAGTGCATCCACGGCGGCATTAGCGCACAGGCTGGGGCGGTGCTCACTGAGTTCGCTTTCATACTGGTGCAGATAGCTTTTCAGCTCCTCCAGCTGCCCGGTCTCAGTCAGTCCGGCAATCACATGCAGATGCTGCCGCAGACGGCGTGTGTTGTCCAGATAGGTCTGTAACTCCATGTACCGGCGGGATTCCATGGCCAGCAGCTGGTTTTCCCGGTCCAGCCGGGCATTGCGGGTAAACTCCCGGGCAACGCGGTACATCTCGTACAGCAGCAGAAAGATGCCGAACAGCGAGATGGATACCGCCAGCACCGAGATGATCTTCAGCCGCCCGACCAGCACCACGGCGGGGTTCAGCGGCATACAGTATACCAGAAAAACGGCATAGAGGGCGGGCAGCGGCCACGCAGACTGCCAGAAGGCTTCACCGCTGTACTCCCGCAGCAGCCACCGGCTCCACTGCACGGCGGTGAACCAAAACAGCACGGTGAGCATCGCAGCAAGGCCCAGCCGCAGCAGCGCCGTGGAGGCAAGGCAGACCGTCTGTGGGTTGGAGATCTCGGTCTGGGCGTTGAGCACCGTCGACAGCAGGGAACACACCGCCATCATCACGGCAGAGATGGAAAACAGAAACGCGGTCTGGCTTACGGTCACTTCCAGCGTTACCCGCCAGCGCAGCAGCCAGAAGGAAACCAGCACGATGGCGGGCAGGAGAGAATTGCTGCTCAGCCCGAACACGGAGCAAAGTGCGGCGCAGCCGATGCACAGCAGGGTGATGCACCCGGCGGCGATGCAGGCGGTGCGCCTGGGGGTGCGCAGCTTTTCCCATAGGGATGCCAGACACAGAAACGCGCTGGGATACAGCAGCGCAAAATCCAGAAAATAACGGCCGAACAGGGCAAGATCCATGGCGGCTGCTCCTTTCCTCAGTGCAGCTCCTGCCGCATGTGGCGGAACTGGTATTGTGTAAAGTGGGCAAGCAGGGTGCATTTATCCTTCTGCCGTACCGGCAGGCGGGTGCCGTCCAAGATCTCAATGCAGTCCTCCCCGAACCGCAGCACCTTGTCCATGTTGATGATAACGCCCCGGTTGCAGCTCATAAAGTTTTCCAGAGCAGTAAGCTTTTCTTCGATCTGCGCAAAGCTGCACATGGCGCGGTACTCGCCATCCTCGGTGGTGATAAGGACGTAGTGGTTCCGGGCAATGGCGTACAGCACCTTGCGCAGCGGCAGTTGAATGCTCTGGCGGGCAATGCGGATCTCCAGCTCAGGCTCCTGACAGCGCAGCGCCCGCCGCAGCTCGGCGGCAAGGTGCACGAATTTTTCCTCCTGATAGGGTTTGAGCAGGTAATCGAAGGGGTGCACCGGAAAGGCATCCCATACATATTCCGGCGAGGAGGTCACGAATACGATCAGCACCTCCGGGTCGGCCTGCCGCAGTCGGCGGGCGGTCTCGATGCCGTTGGTGCCCGCCATGCAGATATCCAGAAACACCACGGCGTATAAGCCGGGCTCTGCTGCGGTACGGAGAAAATCATCCCCGCAGGTAAACCATGTGCACTCGGTTTCGGGCAGCTGCTGTTGCAGCAGCTCCTCCAGCCGCTGGGCGTCCGGGGTCTGATCCTCTACGATGGCGATTGGCAGTGCCATCCATACACCCTCTTTCTCCATTCATTGTTCCTTTATTATAGCATACTGCGGCGGGAAGGGTATCTGCTTTTTTGCACAAAACGCCCCATTTTGCGCGCCGAGCGCCGTCCCGCGCACCCGCAGCAGGCGACTGCCAAAAAGTTTTGGTTGACAGACGGGGCGAATCATGTTATTCTTTTGTTGATTTTGAGAGACGCCGCCTTGCAGAGTCTTTTCAAAGCAATTTACTCGGGACCGCCCAAACGGGGCTAAGGCCATACGGACAGCCGGGTCCACTGCCGATTATGGTAACTTTGGTTGCCTTATTGATTGAGTGAAAAGCTCTAATTTTATAAGTAGGTTTCTTTGATAGCCTTATGCGCCAGACGCGCAGACTTGTGAAACGGTCAATAAGAGTAGTAAAAGTATAATTGCTATATAGACTCTGACACGCATGATCCAGAAGTTTTATTTAAAAATCTAAGAGAAGATATTGCCTTTTCTGTTACAGCTGAGAATAAAACAGACGAATATATACCGAACGCAGGTTTGTGGCTTAGCGCCCTTATCTGCGTTTTTTCTGTATTAAGAAAGTGTTTTGACAAAGGAACCTGGAAAGAGAGGAAATATGAAAGGGAGTCGTTTTAAATTAAACCAGAATCATGCACCGATCCATGAGGCTCTGGAGACTTTCCGGCGAATGAGAGTTGTGCCATTTGATGTCCCTGGTCATAAACGGGGAAGAGGAAATCCGGAGTTGACAGAATTTCTCGGACAAAAATGTGTAGGCGTCGATGTCAACAGTATGAAACCACTGGACAATCTCTGCCATCCGGTATCTGTAATACGGGAAGCAGAAGAACTGGCAGCAGATGCCTTTGGAGCAGCACATGCATTTTTAATGGTAGGGGGCACGACAAGTTCTGTACAGACAATGGTTCTGACTGCCTGCAAACGTGGAGATGAGATCATATTGCCACGTAATGTTCACAGGAGTGTGTTGAATGCACTTGTTTTATGTGGTGCGATCCCTGTTTATGTAAATCCGGAGGTAGACCAGCGGCTTGGGATTTCCTTGGGAATGCAGAGAGAACAGGTAGCAAAAGCGATAAAAGAGCATCCAAAGGCAGTTGCAGTGTTAGTAAATAATCCGACTTACTATGGAATATGCAGTGATCTGCGAGCAATTGTCAAGATGGCACATGAGGCAGGAATGATGTGTCTGGTAGACGAAGCGCATGGAACACATTTTTATTTCGGTGGCGGACTTCCTGTTTCAGCTATGGAGGCAGGCGCAGACATGGCGTCTGTATCCATGCACAAAAGCGGAGGCAGTCTTACACAGTCGAGTCTGCTTCTTACAGGTCCGGACGTACATGCCGGGTATGTGCGGCAGATCATCAATCTGACACAGACAACATCAGGAAGCTATCTTCTGATGTCGAGTCTTGACATTTCAAGAAGGAATCTTGCACAGCGTGGCCGTCAGATTTTCCATCAGGTAGCAGATATGGCAGAATATGCCAGAGAAGAAATCAATGCAATCGGTGGTTATTATGCATTTGGAAAAGAACTGGTAAATGGAAATTCTGTTTTTGATTTTGATATTACAAAATTAAGTGTACATACGTTAGATATCGGACTCGCAGGAATTGAAGTCTATGATATTCTGCGTGACGAATACGACATTCAGATAGAATTTGGAGATATTGGAAATATTCTTGCTTACCTTTCGATCGGAGACCGCGCACAGGAAGTAGAACGGCTTGTGAGTGCACTTGCAGAGATCCGCAGACGTTTTCAGACAGACGGAACAGGACTTCTGAGTCAGGAATATATTGATCCTCAGGTAGTGACCAGCCCACAGGATGCTTTTTATGCAGATAAGTGCAGTCTGCCACTCAGGGAAACAGAAGGTATGGTCTGTAGTGAATTTGTGATGTGTTATCCGCCTGGAATTCCGATCCTTGCGCCTGGGGAACGCATTACAGCAGAAATTCTGGATTATATCGAGTATGCAAAAGCGAAGGGTTGTAATATGACCGGACCGGAAGATCCGGATATTTTGAAACTGAATGTTCTGACAGGGAGGTAATAACAATGGAAATGTGGTTTTCAGAATTCCATACACCGGATGTGAAACACAGTATCCGGGTAAACCGTCAGCTCTTTTCCAGACAGAGTGATTATCAGAGAATTGATATTTTTGAGACACCGGAATTTGGCCGTGTTCTGACTCTGGACGGAAATGTAATGCTGACGGAGCGTGACGAATTTATTTATGATGAGATGATCACGCATGTGCCGATGGCGATCCATAAAGAAGCAAAAGAGATAATGGTAATTGGTGCCGGAGATGGCGGCGTTGTCCGTGAGCTGACCAGATATGACAGAGTCAGACATATTGATCTGGTAGAAATGGATCCGATGGTTGTCGAGGCATGTCGTGCATACCTTCCGGAAAATGCATGCAGACTGGATGACAGAAGAGTACATCTTCATTACGAAAATGCACTCCGTTTTATCCGAAGATGCGAGGCGAAATATGATCTCATTATCGTGGATTCCTCGGATCCGTTTGGCCCATCGGAAGGATTGTTTACCCGCGAATTTTATGGGAATTGTTACAATGCGCTGAAAGAGGATGGAATCATGGTCAATCAGCAGGGAAGTCCATTCTACGCAGAAGATGCACATGCAATGCAGCGAAGCCATAAAAGAATTGCCAGTACATTTCAGATCAGCCGTGTTTATCAGGCACATATCCCAACCTTTGCCGCAGGTTACTGGTTGTTTGGATTTGCCAGCAAAAAATATCATCCCGTAGATGATCTGGACGCAGAAGCATGGAATGCATTAAATCTTCGTACACGTTACTATACAACAAGACTCCATAAAGGAGCATTTTACCTTCCGGCATTTCTGGAAGATATGCTGAAAGAAGTGGAGGAATAATTCATGATTTTACCCAATATAGAAACTTTTATCGGATGCGAAAGCAGCTTTGAGGAAGCATCGATTGTCCTTTATGGTGCGCCGTTTGATTCGACGACAAGTTTTCGTCCGGGCGCAAGATTCGGTCCGGCAGCTATGCGTCATGAGAGTTTCGGACTTGAAACTTACAGTCCATATCAGGACAGAGACCTTATGGATATCAGTGTATTTGACAGCGGAGATCTGGAACTTTGCTTTGGAAGCAGTGAAATGGCGCTTTCGGATATTCAAAAGAGAGCAGAAGAAATATTGAAAGCAGATAAATTTCCATTGCTTCTGGGAGGAGAACATCTGGTGACGCTGGCAGCAGTACGCGCTGTAGCTGCGAAATATCCGGATCTACACATCATCCATTTTGATGCACATGCAGATTTAAGGGATGATTATCTGGGAGCCAGATTGAGTCATGCATGCGTTCTGCGAAGATGCCATGATCTTCTGGGAGACGGACGTATTCATCAGTTCTGTATCCGAAGCGGAGAGAGAGAAGAATTTAGATTTGCCGCGCAGCATACAGATTTCCATCCACTTTCTTTTGACGGACTGGAAGAGACTGTAAAAGAACTGAAAGAGAAAAATGTACCAATTTATTTTACAATTGATCTGGATTGTCTGGATCCGGCAGTATTTCCGGGAACAGGGACTCCGGAGGCGGGGGGAGTAACTTTCTTAGAGCTTCTTGAAGCCATCCGTACAGTTGCGCAGGCAAATGTAGTAGGAGCGGATGTGAATGAACTTGCTCCTATGCTGGATGCAAGTGGTGTTTCAACCGCAACAGCATGTAAGGTTCTTCGTGAACTGCTTCTGGCAATTGCAAAATAAACCGGCAACTTATAAGAAAGAAATTATAAATATATAACTGTTGAAGAAAACAGTTACATGTCAAGAAAAGGAGAAGAGTTATGAGCAGAGTACTTGTAATCGGCTGCGGAGGAGTAGCCAGTGTAGCAATTCAGAAATGTTGTCAGGCAGATGAGGTCTTCACAGAACTTTGTATCGCAAGCCGTACAAAGGAAAAATGTGATGCACTTGCAGAAAAGCTGAAAGGAAAGACAAAAACAGTTCTTACGACAGCCAAGGTTGATGCAGACGATGTGGATCAGCTGATCGAACTGATCAATGATTACAAACCGGATCTGGTAATGAACATTGCGCTTCCATATCAGGATCTGACGATTATGGATGCGTGTCTGGCATGTGGCGTAAATTATATGGATACAGCAAACTACGAGCCGGAAGATACGGATGATCCGAAGTGGCGTGCGATTTACGAAAAACGCTGTAAAGAAGAAGGATTTTCAGCATATTTTGATTATTCCTGGCAGTGGGCATACCGCAAAAAATTTGAAGATGCAGGTCTTACAGCACTGCTTGGATGCGGATTTGACCCGGGTGTTACACAGGCATATTGTGCATATGCATTAAAACATGAATTTGATCAGATTGATACCATTGATATTCTGGACTGCAATGGCGGTGATCATGGATATGCATTTGCGACAAACTTTAATCCGGAAATCAATCTTCGTGAAGTAAGTGCACCGGGAAGTTACTGGGAAAATGGACATTGGGTAGAAATCCCGCCAATGGATATTAAGAGAGAATACAACTTTGATCAGGTCGGAGACAAGGACATGTATCTGCTTCACCATGAGGAAATAGAGTCTCTTGCAAAAACAATTCCAGGTGTGAAACGTATTCGTTTCTTTATGACTTTTGGACAAAGCTATTTAGATCATATGCGTTGTCTTGAGGATGTGGGAATGCTTTCTACAACACCGATCCAGTACAATGGACAGGAAATCGTTCCGATCCAGTTCCTGAAAGAACTTCTTCCGGATCCGGCAAGTCTTGGTCCACGCACAAAAGGAAAAACAAATATCGGCTGTATTTTTACCGGTGTAAAAGATGGAAAAGAGAAGACTTACTATATCTATAACGTATGCGATCATCAGGAATGCTACCATGAGGTTGGAAGCCAGGCAATCAGTTATACAACAGGTGTTCCGGCAATGTGCGGAGCATTGATGATGCTGACTGGAAAATGGATCAGACCGGGTGTATATACCGTAGAGGAATTTGATCCGGATCCGTTCCTGGACGCACTTGACCGTTATGGTCTGCCGCGCAGTGAAAATCATGATCCGAAGTTGGTAGACTGATGGAAAGATTAGATAAAAGAGCACCATTTACAGCCACCGGCGGAATTATTCCGCCGGAATTTCAGAACATCAAAACACCTTGTTATATACTGGATGAAAAAGCACTTACAGAAAACGCAAAACTGCTCGGTGAAGTAGCAGAACGGACAGGATGTAAGATGCTTCTGGCACAGAAAGCATTCAGTAATTATGATTGTTATCCTTTTTTTGAACCGTATCTGGCTGGTACAGAGGCCAGTGGATTGTATGAGGCAAGATTAGGGGCAGAGGAAATGGCAGGAAAAGAAGTTCATGTATTCTGTGCAGGGTATCGGGGTGATGAATTCGAGGAACTTCTTCAGTATGCCGATCATATTGTATTTAATTCTCCGTCCCAGCTTCTTCGCTTTGGAAGAATGGCGAAAGAGGTAGGAAAAAGCGTGGGACTCAGGATCAATCCGGAATGCTCTACCCAGGAGGGACATGAGATTTATGACCCTTGTGCACCGGGAAGCCGCATGGGTACAACAAGAGTACAGTGGGATGAAGCAATTGTGAAGAATCCGGAGTTGATGGAACTTTTGGATGGGGTTCACTTTCATACACTCTGTGAGCAGGATTCAGATGATCTGGAGACAACCCTTGCTTCCGTAAAGAAACAGTTCGGTGATTTGATTGCCAAAGTGAAATGGATCAATTTTGGCGGTGGTCATCATATTACGAGACCCGGATATGATATTGAGCGACTGGAGCAATGCATTCGAATGGCACAGGAAGAATGGAAGGTAGAGGTTTATCTGGAACCCGGAGAAGCCTGGGCATTAAATGCAGGATTTCTTCTGACCAGTGTGCTGGATGTTCTGAAAAATGGAGACACACAGATTGCAATCGTAGATGCCAGTGCCGCCTGCCATATGCCGGATGTACTGGAAATGCCTTATCGCCCACCGCTTCTGGGAGCATCGGATGAGACAACAGATAGTGGGATTACAGTCCGACTTGGAGGCCCAACCTGCCTGTCAGGGGATATCATTGGAGACTATAAATTCAGCAAACTACCGGAATACGGAGATCTTCTTCTGTTTGGAGATATGGCGATTTATACGACTTGCAAAAACAATACATTTAACGGGATGCCATTACCGGATATCTGGATCAGACATGCTGACAGAACCATGCAGCAGCTAACCGTATTTGATTATACAGATTTTAAAGAAAGATTAGGAAGCCGTGAATAGCGGCTTCCTAATACATTTATCTAACACATTTCTTGTTTTACATCAATGTCCATACCCAATATACAACTCCAAACGCCCAGCTTGTCACAATTCCATACAGGATCACCGGTCCGGCAATCGTGAAAATCTTACAACCAATACCAAAAACCTGCCCCTCCTTCTTATATTCAATCGCAGGTGCAGCAACAGAGTTGGCAAAGCCGGTAATCGGAACAAGTGCACCTGCACCGCCCCATTTGGCAAGCAGTGGATAAATTCCGGCACCGGTGAGAAGGATACTCAGGAGAATGAGCAGAATAGAAGTCCAGCTGCTGCAGTCATCCGGGGAAAGTTTTTTCAATTCACAGAAATGATAAATACATTGTCCAATCAGGCAGATCGTTCCACCAAGGAAGAACGCCTTCATCATGTTAAACCACACATTGTGCTGTGGTGTTTTCTTTTTGACATAGGCTTCGTATTGCTTCTGTTGCTTCAATTGTTCTATTTTGTCCATAAATGAAAATCCCTTCTTTTTGTTTTTAAATTCTACACATAGTTTTTCACAAAAATGAAAATAATATCCTTAAAAATAAATAATGAAACATCAGAAATGAGGAAATGATATGAATGATACGGGAAACAAAAACCAGGCAGTTGAATCAGAGTGTGGTCCTTTTCATCTGTCCCAGCTTCGTGGAGCACAGAGCATTGTATTCACAAAAGCACCTTATCTTCTAAGCGCAGCATCTGTTGCCGGAAGCAAAGAATCTCAGGGACCGCTTGGAAAATACTTCGATCTGACAAATGAGGATGATCTGTTTGGGGCAGAGACCTGGGAGGAAGCCGAAAGCAACATGCAGAAGGAAGCCTGTGTACTGGCGCTTGGAAAGTCACATGTAGATCCGAAGTCTGTGCGTTATCTCTTTGGAGGAGATCTTCTCAGACAAGGAATCGCAACTTCTATGGGAGTAGAAGATCTGCAGATTCCCATATTCGGCCTGTATGGCGCATGTTCCACATCAGGAGAAGCACTGGCATTAGCAGCAATGAGTGTGGCAGCAGGATACGGAGATTACATGCTGGCAGTAACATCCAGCCATTTCGGAAGTGCAGAGAAAGAATTTCGATTTCCGTTAGGATATGCGAACCAGAGACCACTTTCCGCACACTGGACCGTGACAGCCAGCGGGGCTTTCCTTGTAGGAAGCCATCTGAATAAAATACATTCCGATAAGCAGCATCAAAGAAAATCCCAGTTCCGGCATATTCGGATTGCAGGAGTCACAATAGGGAAGATCGTGGATTTTGGTCTGAAGGATTCGCAGAACATGGGGGCGTGTATGGCTCCGGCTGCAACCGATACCATTTATCGCAATTTTCAGGATCTTGGACGAACCCAGGAAGATTACGATCAGATCATAACAGGTGATCTTGGATATATTGGTCAATCCATACTTTTTGACCTAATGAAAAGCAGAGGATATGATATCAGAAAAAAGCATATGGATTGTGGAATGACTATCTTTGATCAGGAGACACAGGATACACATGCCGGCGGAAGCGGCTGTGGATGCGCGGCATCAACACTGGCTTCATATATTCTGCCAAAGCTTGAGAATGGAGAATGGAGAAAGATACTCTTCGTGCCGACCGGTGCATTGATGTCAACGGTCAGCTTCAATGAAGGAGCAAGTGTGCCTGGAATTGCGCATGCGATTATGATCGAACACTGTTGAAAAGTCCTATTATAATAGGAAGAAGTAAAAAATGTGCTAAGTGTGTGTTAAAAAAAGAAAAGGAATAGAAAAATGGATTATATAAAAGCATTTTTAATCGGAGGTCTCATCTGCGCTGCAGTGCAGATTCTTCTGGACAGAACAAAGCTGATGCCGGGACGTGTTATGGTATTACTCGTCTGCACAGGCGCAGTGCTTGGATTTATTGGGGTATACGAACCATTTGTAAAATTTGCAGGAGCAGGTGCAAGCGTTCCACTGCTTGGATTCGGAAATGTCCTGTGGAAAGGTGTGAAGGAAGCTGTTGATAAAAACGGATTCCTCGGAATCTTTCTGGGAGGGTTCAAGGCAAGTGCCGCCGGGATCAGTGCAGCACTTATTTTTGGATACCTGGCTTCATTGATTTTTGAACCCAAAATGAAGAAATAAACGAGAAATCACTATAATGTTACAAGGTTCATAAAAATATACATGAAAATAACTTGACAGTAAAAGAAAAATGAAATATCATTATTTGGGTGTTAAAGGCAATAAGATACGACGGAACAAGGAGGCACGCAGGACAGGTTTTTATCCCAGGTGTCTCTTTCATTATGTAAAAGGACGAGTTAAAGATGATTGATATACATAGCCATATCTTGCCTGGAGTTGATGATGGAGCGTCTTCGATGAAAGAAAGTCTTCATATGCTTTCTATGGCGAGAAGACAGGGAATCACAGATGTGTTTGCAACTTCACATTATTCCAAAGCGTTTCCGAACAGAGATCCAGAGAAGCTGAGACGGCTTCGGGATGAGCTGATGAGCCGTGCAAATCGTCCGGTGCAAGGACCAGAGGGAAAGGTGAAGTGCAAAAGACCAATTCGAATCTGGACAGGCCAGGAGATTTTTTATTCTAATAGTGTTATACGACTGCTTGAAGAGGGAAAACTGCTTACGTTGGCAGACAGTAATTACGTACTGGTTGAGTTTATGCCGTCAGTGCCTTATTCAGAGATATGTACAGCGGTGAGGAATCTGTCAAGAGCAGGATATACTCCGGTAGTTGCTCATGCGGAGAGGTATCGTTGCCTTAGAAAAGGTAAGCGTGTGGAAGAACTGATCGATCTGGAAGCATTGATCCAGATGAATTACAGATCCGTCAGTGGAGGCTGGCATGATGCAACAGCGCGCTGGTGTAAGGATAATCTGAAAAAAAGGAATATCCATTTTATGGGAACTGATATGCACAATATCGGGAGCAGAATGCCTGATACAAAAGAGGCAATGGGTTGGATGAGGAAGCATTTAGACAGTACTTACCTCAGACAGATAACAAGAGAGAATGCACTTCGCATTACAGAAAACAAAATAATAAAATAAAGGGGAGCAAAGATGGGAAAGACGCATGATGACGACGAGGTTGAGATTGACCTCAGAGAACTATTCTACGCATTGAAAAAGCGCATTTTGGTAATCCTTGCAGCCATACTGGCGGGAGCAGTGATTGCCGGAGCAGTGACAAAACTTTTTATAACACCTGTTTACAGTGCAACAGCTACAATGCTTGTTCTCACAAAAGAGACAACACTTTCTTCACTGGCTGATCTGCAGATTGGCAGTCAGTTAACGAAAGACTACAACATCCTGATCACAAGCCGTACAGTATTGCAGGACGTAGTAGATGAACTGAATCTGGATATGACATACAAGGAATTGAAAGAGCGCATCACAGTAGAGAATCCAAGTGATACACGTATTCTTTCCATTACAGCGACAGATAAAGATCCGGAGATGTCAAAGAAGATTGCAGATACACTGGCAAAGACATCAGCTGACTTTATCGGAGATAAGATGGAAGTGACACCGCCAAAGATCATTGAAGAAGGTGAAGTGCCGACAATCCAGACAAGCCCAAGTACAAAGAAGAATGTGCTGATCGGAGCATTGGCAGGACTGGTTCTTTCCGCAGGTGTTATTATCCTTCTCACATTGATGGATGATACGATCAAGTCAGAGGATGATATCGAGAATTATCTCGGTCTGACAACACTGGCAAGTATCCCGGATAGAAAAGACTACATTACGGGAAAAGGACTTCGTAATTCAAGCAAGACAACACCGAAGAAAAAGAAGAAAAGGAGGAAAAAATAAATGGCAATTCAGAGAGTTATGTTGACAGATTCCAGAAAAGAAGATGTCTTCTATGAAGAGGCTATTAAAACCCTCCGTACAAATATGCAGTTCAGTGGTGTAGAGACGAAGAGTATTGTTCTCACAAGCTGTTATCCAAATGAAGGAAAAAGTGACGTGGCTTTCCAGCTTGCAGTAGAGATTGGAAAGATGGGAAAGAGAGTTCTGATCATAGATGCAGATATTCGTAAGTCCAGTTATATCAAACGTTACCAGGTTAAACAAAAGACCAACGGACTGTCACAGTATTTAAGTGGACAGATTTCTTTGGAAGAAATAATTTATTCTACCAATTACCGTAATCTTGAGATTATCTTTTCAGGTCCGTATGCTTAACTAACTTGATGGCTCGGGAAACCAGGTTGAAGGATGCTTTCGGTGATGTTAAGGATGAATATGATTATATTTTGATTGATACACCACCGATCATCAGTATGAGTGATGCAGCAATCGCAGCAAAACAATGTGATGGAGCAATCCTCGTAATCGAGAGCGAAGCAGTAAGCAGAAGAGATGCAATGAAAGCAAAAGAACAGCTTACAAAGAGTGGATGTAAGATTCTCGGTGCAGTACTGAATAAAGTGGATATGAAGAAAGAAAAATACTATAGTAAGTATAGTTCATACTACTACGGTAAAAGCAAACAGGAATAGCCGGATATGCAGTGGAGAATATCCGCTGCATATTCCATTTTACAGAGAAAAACAGACAAAGCATTTAAGATAAATGAAATCAGATGTTTTGTTATGCAGTCAGACAGAAGATTATCAGGGGAAAAGGGTGTACGCGAATGTATAGGAAGAACAGTAATGGCTGGTTGAAGCACTGGGATTTCATTATACTGGATCTTGTTGCATTACAGCTGGCTTATATAAGCAGTTATGTATTGCGCATGGGAACAAGTAGTCTGTATCATAACGGATTATATCTGAATATCGGGATTATTATTATACTGATAGACATTTGTACAGCTTTCTTTACAGAGCCATATCATGGGATCATGAGAAGAGGATATTTTGTAGAGTTTAAGAATGTATTGAAGCATGTGTTTATCGTGAGTGTGCTTGTGATCGTATATCTCTTTATGAGCAAACAGGGAAGCATGACCTCGCGTCTTGTGATCAGCTCATTCATTCCAATGGCAGTGGTTCTGCTTTATGCGGTGCGAATCGTATGGAAGAAATATTTGCTGAAACATGGCAATATGCTTTATGCAAAAATGAACATGCTTCTCGTTTCAACAAGTTATGAAATAGATTCCATGTTAAGACAGGTGGAACAGAATGTATTTAATGAATTCGATATTGTTGGAATCGTACTTGCAGACCGTGAACCGGAAGAAAATGAATCGATCGAAGGAATTCCGGTCGTAAGCAAGATTGATACATTAACTGAATACATACAGACAAGATGGGTTGATGCTCTTCTTGTTGGAATTAAGAAGAAAACATTGATACCGGAAGATTTGTTTGACACATGTGTGAATATGGGAATTACAGTTCACGAATGTCTGGAAGACAGAGCAGGATGGGCAGGAAATCAGTTTATTAACCGTATAGGTGGATATACAGTCCTGACTTCCAGCGTCAGAGTGATTTCCTCACGACAGGCCGTGATGAAGAGAACGATGGACATCTGTGGCGGAATCGTTGGAATGATTCTGACAGGTATCATTACAATATTCCTTGCGCCGGCAATCTATATTGCTTCACCGGGGCCGATCTTCTTCTCTCAGATGAGAGTAGGAAAAAACGGAAAATTATTTAAAATCTATAAATTCCGAAGCATGTATATGGATGCAGAGGAACGCAAGAAAGAACTGATGAAACAGAACGAGATGAAGGGGCTCATGTTCAAGATGGAGAATGACCCAAGAATCATCGGAAGCGGATCGGATGGAAGCAAGCATGGACTTGGCTGGTTTATCCGTAAGACATCTCTGGATGAATTCCCGCAGTTCTGGAATGTACTCAAAGGAGATATGAGTCTCGTAGGAACCCGTCCACCAACAGTAGATGAGTGGAAACAGTATGAGTCGTATCACCGCGGAAGACTTGCCGTGAAGCCGGGACTGACCGGAATGTGGCAGGTGAGCGGAAGAAGTGATATCACTGATTTTGAGGAAGTTGTAAAGCTTGATATGGAATATGTCAAGAACTGGAATATCGGAATGGATATTAAGATTCTGTTCAAGACTGTCGGAGTCGTGCTTAAGGGCAGCGGATCCAAGTGATGGATTGGATGGAAGAGATGAAATAGAATGAATGATGATCTGCAGTGGAACCGGGAGGGGAAGCTGCAGGTGTTATTGATATTGAACGTATAGCTATAGGGAGAAAAAACAAGGAGAGGGAAGACTGAAGACAGGGATAGATATGGTT
>OMFP01000541.1_pt1 | contig 15788 bp, 8 predicted proteins | sample 1674221 | NCBI WGS metagenome assembly OMFP01 (sample SAMEA103958152, study PRJEB25191) | human gut metagenome | biome: human-associated habitat [ENVO:00009003]; feature: intestine environment [ENVO:2100002]; material: feces | place: Germany | collected 2013/2015
GTTTGTAGAATAGGTTTAGAATTTCTAAAAGATTTTGATATTATGGCTTTTATATAGAATCATGATTAATTGGTTTTCGGGAATGGTGCGTAGTGATTACGCGCCATTCTATTTTAAAAGACCAGCATCCTTTTCTGTAAACTGGAACCTGACAATCCTTCATAATATAATAAGGTGACTGACAATAAATGATAAATCTAAAAATAATTGTAACAATGAACAGAAAGAAATTGTTAATATCACTCGCTATGGCTATGCTGTCAATGGCGGGACTGGCTGCCGATAATCTGCCGGCACTCCGTGTGCAGGGTAAGAACCTGGTGGATGCCAATGGTAAAACTGTGGTTCTTCATGGTGTGATGGATACACCGAACCGTTACTTCAATGGGTGGAGATGGCAAAAGTGGAAGGCTGACTATTCTGAAGCCGACATTCAGCCTTGCTTGGAATATTTCTCTAAGCTGTTTTCTGCTATCACCGACAAGAAGCAGGGTGCTTACTGTACCGTGTTCCGATTGCACATGGATCCATGCTGGACCAACGATCCATCGAAGAAGGCAGAGAATGAGGCTGATATCTCGGCATTCAACATGGCGCGCTATCGTCTCTATCTCCAGAAACTCTACATTCCTCTCATCAAGGATGCTATAGCACATGGACTCTACGTCGTCGTACGTCCACCGGGTGTCTGTCCTGGTGATATCAGTGTTGGCGACAAGTACAACCGCTACCTGAAGTCGATATGGAAGACCTTTGCTGACGATGAATACATCAAGCAGAATTTGGGCATCATCTCCATCGAACTAGCCAACGAGCCGGTGAGGGTTCATATGGGTGATGGCTCTAATTCGGATAAAGCACTGCATGATTACTTCCAGCCGGTAGTGGATGTGATTCGCGAGCAGAGCTTCAAGGGAATCATCTGGGTGCCGGGCACCACTTGGCAGCAAAACTATCGTGACTATGTAAAGCATCCGATAGTAGACTCGCAAAACAATCTGGGTTATGCCGTTCACTGCTATCCAGGCTGGTATAGGTCAGGCTCGGGCAACAATGACAATACCAACAAGGAGATATTCTACAATGCATTCCTGGATGCTGTGCCAGTGGCGAAGACCAATCCTATCATCGTGACCGAGATAGACTGGAGCCCATACAAGCCAGGCTCAGGCCACAAGGACGAGCAGGGCGACTGGGTGGAGAGCAACTATGGCACTTGGGGCACCGCTACCACATCAGGTTTTGGTGAAGGATGGAAGTATATCCACGACAAACTGGGCAATATCAGCATGACGCTTCAAGGCTCAGGACTCTACTTCGACATCGACACTTATCTCAAGGACAAGGTTGTGGAGCCTGCGTTCAAGGGAGTAGACGAGGCTTGCGGCGAAGCTTGCTTTAAATGGTACAAGGAATGGTATTTGAAACAAAATACAACAGGAATTAAACAATTAGAAACCCAGGCAGACGTGGTTTCCACCTTATATTATAATATAGAAGGAAAAGAAGTTGAAAAGCCAACTGCAGGTGTTTATATAATAAAACAACTGTTGAGTAATGGAAAAATACGTTCTCGCAAGGTTTTTCTAAAATGATAAACTTTCTGTTACACCACGCAAAGTATGTTTCGAAAGAAATCCATACCTTTGCCGCCGTGAATAAACAGTTTTTGTGCACGCCTAAATTTTTAAAGCATAAATCAAAAATGAATAGAACATGATTGAACAAGTGTTAACAATGAAACGGACAGCAGCCTTATGCTTGGTGGGAGCTTTCTGCAGCCTGAATGCTCAGGCACAGAAGATCCAGGTCAAGGGTAATCTTGTTGACGGTACAGGTGAGCCTCTGATAGGTGCCACTGTAAAAGTGAAAGGTAATGCCAGCGTCGGTGCGGTCACCGACTTAGATGGTAATTTCAGTATCAGTGTTCCTTCAGAGAATTCTATCCTCGTATTTACATACGTAGGTATGAAGACCAAGGAAGTAAAGATTGGTAAGAAGAGAGATTTCAAACTCTCAATGGAAGACGACAATGCCATCGGCGAAGTTGTAGTCGTTGGTTATGGTCAGCAGAAGAAGGCTTCTGTCGTAGGTTCTATTGCACAGACCACAGGTGAGGTGCTGGAACGTGCTGCCGGTGTCAGCGACATTGGTGCTGCCTTAACTGGTAACCTTCCTGGTGTGGTAACTGTTCAGGGCAATGGTATGCCTGGTGAGGAGGAGCCACAGATCATCATTCGTGGTGCTAGTTCTTGGAACAGCAGTGACCCTCTCGTCCTAGTCGATGGTATCGAGCGTCCTATGAGCAGCGTGGACATCTCTTCTGTAGAGAGCATCTCCGTATTGAAGGATGCATCTGCCACTGCCGTTTATGGTGTGAAGGGTGCCAATGGTGTCATCTTGATTACTACCAAGCGTGGTAAGGAAGGCAAGGCTAAGATTGATGTGGGCTTCAATGCTACATTGAAGGCTCCTTCTAAGTTGCCTAACAAGTATGATTCATACGATGCCTTGATGTTCCGCAACAGGGCAGTGGAGCATGAGTTGGGTGTTTCTCCTGAATCTTGGTCTTACATCCGTCCTCAATCATTTATTGAGAACTATCGTAACCAGACTACGGATGAGCAGCGTGAGCGTTATGCTAACGTGGATTGGCAGGATGCCCTCTTCAAGAAGAGCGCCATGTCATATAATGCCAATGTCAATGTGAGCGGTGGTACAAGCTTCGTGAAGTATTTTGCTTCTGCCGACTTTGTACACGAGGGTGACCTCTTCCGTGAGTATGATAACGGACGTAACTATAACTCTGGCTATGGATACAATCGTATCAATGTGCGCAGTAACTTGGACTTCTCTATCACTAAAACTACTACATTAAAGGTAAATGTATCTGGTTCTAATGGTGTGCGCAAGGCTCCTTGGAGCAACATGAGTAATAGCGAGTGGCAGATAGGACAGCAGTGGGCTGGTGCTTATAACATCGCTCCAGATGTATTCTTGCCTCAGTATAGCGATGGATCTTGGGGTTATTATCCAAATGCGTCTAACGTAAGTAACTCTGCTCAGAATCTCGCCATCGGTGGTACAGCGCAGGCTACTACTACTCGTATCAATACCGACTTTACCTTGGAGCAGAAACTCGACTTCATCACCAAGGGCTTGAACTTGCGTGGTACCGTTTCTTGGGACAACGTGTTTGTTGAGACGAGCCGTGGTATCAATGACTTGAACAATACAGCTCAGACCAAGTATGTTGATCCGGAGACTGGCAATATAACATATGGCCAGGTATATGAGTCAAACAATAAGTTCGACTGGAAACAGGGCGTTAACTGGAGTACTTCAGGTGGTTCGGTTGATAACAACCAGACTGTTCGCAATCTTTACTATCAGTTGCAGCTCAACTGGGCTCGCAAGTTCGGACAGCATGATGTTACAGCCATGGGCTTGTTCTCTCGTCAGGAGAATGCACGTGGTAGTGTGATGCCTACTTACCGTGAGGACTGGGCGTTCCGTGCTACTTATAGCTATGCTGGTCGTTACAACATCGAGTATAACGGTGCTTACAACGGATCAGAAAAGTTTAGCAAGGACAATCGCTTCGCCTTCTTCAATTCTGGAGCTATCGGTTGGACCATCACTGAGGAAAACTTCATGAAGTATCTTCGTGACAAGCACATCATTGATATGTTGAAGTTCCGTGCATCTTACGGTGAGATTGGTGATGATAACCTGGGCGATCCATTCGACTCTTCTCGTCGTTGGCTCTACATGAACCAGTGGGCATACGGAGGCAACACAGTGATGGATCTTGACCATACCAACAGTATCTACACATGGTATCGCCAGAATACATTGGGTAATAAAGATGTGAAGTGGGAGACTGTGAAGAAGACCAACTTCGGTATTGATTATGGTTTCTTGGGTGGTTTGATTACCGGTTCGCTCGATTTCTTCTGCGACCGTCGTAACGACATTTTGATCTTTGGTGATAACCGCTCCATCCCATCTTACTTTGGTACTACAGCTCCTACTATCAATAAGGGTAAGGTTCGTACCAGTGGTTACGAGTTGGAGTTGAAGCTCAACAAGAAATTTGCCAATGGCATCCGCCTCTGGGGTAACATCAATATGACCCATGCCAAGAATAAGGTAATTTTGAAGGATGACGCTCAGCTCACTCCTAACTATCAGAAGGAGGCAGGCTACTCTATGGGTCAGTATCACTCATACATTGATCGTGGCTTTATCAACGACATCGATGACTTGATAGGTTCTCCAGCTCATGAGTCTAACGACAACCACCGCTTGGTAGGCGATTACTACATCGTAGACTTCAATGGTGATGGTGTGGTAGATAGCAAGGACTCAGCTCCAGTAGGTTATAGCTCAAGCCCTCAGAATACATACAATGCCACTATCGGTATCGAGTATAAGGGCTTCTCTGCTTTCGCTCAGTTCTATGGTGTAACCAATGTAACTCGTGACGTAACCTTGACAAGCTTTGGCAATAAGTTGGACAATGTTTATGACACTGGTACTTGGTGGGACAAGAATGAGTCTTCTCCAGAATCTATCATTCCTCGTTGGGGTGCTACCCAGTCTGATTACAGCAATGGTACTCAGTTCCTCTATGATGGTTCATACATCCGTCTGAAGAACGTAGAGATTGCTTATACTTGGACCAAGGGATGGATCAAGGCTCTCGGTATGAACTACCTCAAGGTATACTTGAATGGTAACAACCTCTGGCTTTGGACTCGTATGCCTGATGACCGTGAGGCTAACCTCGGTGGTGGCGGTTTCCTTGGAGCATATCCTACAGTACGCCGCTTCAACTTAGGTGTTAAATTCTCATTGTAATATTAAAATGAACATTCAAATGAAAAATAAGATAAAGAATTTTTTGTTGATGGGATGCGTCTCGCTGGCTCTCGGTACCTCGCTCAACTCTTGCCAGGACTATCTTGACAAGGAGGCAGATTCTACAGTCTCAGAAAATGACGCATTTGTAAACTTCCGTAACTTTCAGGGTTATGTAGAGGAGATTTACAACTGTATCCCTGATAAGGAAAAATGTAACTGGTGTCCTTCTTGGAACTGGGGTGATGATGAAATCTTCAACCCAGAGGCTGATGGCCGTATGACACACCAGGTAGACTTGGGCAACTTCCGTGCTTGGCAGACCACTGGTAACTGGCTTTACAAGGATGGCAGCAACCCTACATCTACAGATAAGTTCAACCACTCACTTTGGCCACATGCTTGGTATTGCATTCGTAAGGCTAACCAGGGCTTGGCTAATCTCGATAAGTTGGTAGCTAGCAAGGCAGAGAAAGACCTCATTGCTGGTCAGCTTTACTTCTTCCGTGCATGGTGGCACACTGAGTTGATGCAGTACTTTGGTGGTTTGCCATACATTGATACCTATTTGGATCTCAATTCAGAGCTCAATTTGCCTCGTCTCTCTTATCAGGAGTGTGCAAAGAAGGCTGCTGCTGATTATCGCAAGGCTGCCGATCTGTTGCCTATCAACTGGGACAATGAGTATGATGGTGCTGCCACACAGGGCAAGAACGACCTTCGTATCAACAAGATCATGGCACTCGGTTATCTGGGCAAGACTTATCTCTGGGCTGCCAGCCCATTGATGAAGGATGGCGCACAGGTAGGAGCTAGCAAGAATGGCAAGACATACGACTATGATGAGAAGTTTGCCAAGAAGGCAGCTGAGGTCTTCGGTGAGTTGCTCACATTGGTTGAGGGGGGCCAGACACAGTATGGGTTGGCAGAGTTCAAATATAAGGACATCTACAATCATGAGCGTTCTGCCGATGCAAACTCTTGCTTCTCTGATATCTTCTATACCAAGAAGCAGAACTGGAAAATGCCTGGATCTATTGAGGCTATCTTCCGTGGTCCATCTGCAGACTTCAACGGCTCTAACTGGAATACCTCTAAGGTGTTTGGTCCTAAGGTTGACAAAGTGGTTGGACATGACAATGTGATTCACCAGCCTACAGCTAACTTGATAGCTGCTTACGGTATGGCTAATGGTGAGCCCGCTTACATCGTAGAGAATGGCAAGTTGGTTCCTAACATAGCAGGTGGTTTCGATCCTACTCATCCATATAAGAACCGTGACCCACGCTTCTATCACGACATCGTGTTTGATGGCTTCAAGTATCTGAATGGTACTCCTGGTCAGTGGGCTAACTTGCAGTACTGCCAGTTGTATACAGGTGGAAATATGCGTCCAGTGGCTAATGGCAGCCGTACAGGTTACTTCATTCAGAAGTTGGTGCCTCATACATGTAATGAGGTGGATCGCGACTACGATTGGGGTTCAGCATTCCACTGTTACTTGCCATATATGCGTCTGGCTGACATCTATCTGATGTATGCTGAGGCTTGTGCTGCGTTTGGTGGTGCTTCTGGCAAGGCTACTAACTTTAGCAAGACTGCTGAGGATGCCATCAATACCCTTCGTGATCGTTGTGGCGCTGGTCATGTGGCTCCAGAGTATGTAGCTGATCCACGTAAGTTCATGGACGAGGTTCGCCGTGAGCGTGAGGTAGAACTTGCTTTCGAGGGCTTCCGTTTCAACGACTTGCAGCGCTGGTTGCTCCTGACCGAGGCTCCTTACAATGTAAAGTACTCTGATGAGTTTGACCGTGTGGAGGGTGCCGATTTCTACAAGAATAATGACCCAGCTGATGCTCAGGTGGCTGGCTTCCACCAGGAAGCGATCTTGACTCGTCACTTCACAGCCAAGCACTATTGGTTCCCATTGCCTATCAAGGATGTTTATCTCTATCAAGAGCTTAGTCAGAATCCTGGTTGGTAAAATAACATTATATAGTAATACTAAAATAAGAATGATAGTATGAATTCAAAATTCAAATCATATAATTCAAAGTTCCTGTTGGCAGGTCTTGTGTCATTGGCTCCTATGGCTGCCGATGCCAAAACTGCTGCTGAGAACGAAACCGATACCGTTGCTGCCGACAAGGAGATGGTCAATGTGGCTTATCGCAAGGTAGCCAAGGGTGACATCTTGGGCGGCGTTTCGGTAGTCGATGTAGAGGGATTGATGAAGAAAAACTACCACACTTATAGCCTTGACAACATGCAGGGCTACGTGGGTGGTTGGAATGGCAACTCTCTCTGGGGTATGGATGCTGACAATGCAGGATACTTGGTATTGGTAGATGGTGTGCCTCGTGAGGCAACCAACGTGATGCCTAGCGAGATTGACCAGATTACATTCCTCAAGGGTGCGCAAGCTGTAGTGCTCTATGGTAGCAAGGCAGCTAAGGGTGCTGTGCTCATCACCACCAAGCGTGGCAAGAACGATGGCTTGAAGGTTGAGGTGCAGGCTAACGCTGGTCTCAATGTGGCTAAGTCATTCCCTGAGTATCTGGGCTCTGCTGAGTATATGACTCTCTACAACGAGGCTCGTGCCAATGACGGTTTGACTCCTCTCTACTCTGCTGAGGATATCTACAATCATGGCTTGGGCACCAACCCATATCGTTATCCTAATCTCGATATGTACTCTTCTGACTATCTTCGCAAGATGAATAGTCGCTACGAGGCTACTGCTGAGATTAGTGGTGGTGGTAAGCGTGCTCACTTCTATAGCAACATCAACTATTATCGCCAGGGCGACTTCCTGAAGTTTGGTGAGGCTAAGAACAATAACACTCAGCGTTTCAGTGTACGTGGTAATGTAGATGTCAACATCACAGATGACATCAAGGCTTGGGTCAACTCCAATTTCACATTCTGCTATTGGTGATTATTGGAATGCAGCTGCTACTTGGCGTCCTAACTTCCCACAGAATGCTAGCCCATTGATCTCTACAGACATGATAGCTCCTAATGCCAAGGCTGCTTGGGACTTGATGAGTGTGGCTAAGCTGGTGGATGGCAAGTACTTCTTGGCTGGTACACAGGCTAACTCTTCTAACATCTTCGCAGATTACTATGCTGCTGGTAAGAGCAAGTATACTAGCCGCCAGTTCCAGTTTGATACAGGTGTTAACATCAATCTGCACAAGTTGTTGCAGGGCTTGTCTTTCGAGACTCGTTTCGCAGTAGACTATGCTACCTCTTACACCACATCTTTCAATAATAGCTATGCCATCTATATCCCAACATGGTCAAACATCGACGGCAAGGATATGATCGTAGCTTTGAAGAAGGAAGGTGAGGATAAGAAGTCTGGTGTACAGAACATCGCTAATAGTGTGGACAATCAGACCATGCTCTTCTCTGCTCAGTTCAATTACGCCAATACATTTAATAAGGTACATAACCTCTCTGCGATGTTGATTGCCTCTGGCTATCAGCAGTCTAAATCAGGTGAGTATCACAAGACATCAAGTGCTAATCTTGCCTTGGATGCATCTTATGATTACGCCAAGACTTATTATGCAGACTTCGGCTTGGCAGCTATCCACTCTGCACAGTTGGCTCCAGGTCATCGTGTAGGCTTCTCTCCTTCACTTTCATTGGGTTGGAGACTCAAGAACGAGAACTTCTTGAAGAACAGCAAGGTGGTAGACGATATGATGATCAGTGTATCTGGTAGCATCATCAACGAGGATATTGACTTGGCAGTAAATGACAACAGATACTATCTCTATGACACCAACTGGCAGACAGCTGATGGTTATGGATGGTATGATGGTTCTGCTGGCAAGTACACATTCTCTAAGCGTTCTGCCAACAAGGATCTCGACTTCATCAAGCGTAAGGAACTTTCTGTCAACTTCAAGACTTCCTTGTGGCAGCAGATGGTAACATTGGATGCTAGCTTCTTCGTTAACTCGATGGAGGGTTATCTGATTTCTACTCCAACGTTCTATCCTTCTCACTTTAAGCCAGGCTATCCTGATGCTTCATTCATGCCTGTGCTCAACTTTAACAATAATCGCCGCATCGGTTTCGACTTCGCAGCTAACTTCAATAAGAAGGTGGGTGATGTAGACTTGCAGCTCGGCGTAACAGGTACTTATTATAACACCAAGGCTACCAAGCGTGATGAGATGAACGCATGGGATTACCAAAACCGTGAGGGCAAGGCTCTCGATGGTATCTGGGGTTATAAGTTTGCTGGCTTCTTCCAGAGTGAGGAAGAAATAAAGAACTCTCCAGACCAGAGCCGCTTGGGTAGTGACGTGAAGCCTGGCGATATGAAGTATGTGGATGTAAACGGTGATGGCAAGATCGACTCTTACGACCAGGTGTTCCTGGGCAAGGGTGGTTGGTATGGCTCTCCATTCACATTGGGTGTAAACCTCACTGCTAAGTGGAAGAACTTCACATTCTTCGCCCTCGGTACTGGCAACTTCGGTGCTTATGGCTTGAAGAACAATTCTTACTGGTGGGTAAATGGTGACGGCAAGTACTCAGCTGTGGTTCGCAATCGCTGGACTGAAGCAACCAAGGAGACTGCTACTTATCCACGTCTTACCACACTCTCAGGTAGCAACAACTATCAGACATCAGACTTCTGGATGTACAGCACAGACGCTTTCCGCTTGGCTAAGGTACAGATTACATACGACCTGCCTAGCACGCTCTTCCAGAAGACTTGGGTTAAGGGCTTTTCTGCTTATGTAAGCGGTGCCAACTTGCTCACTATCTCTAAGAACCGTGAGGTATTGGAGATGAACATAGGTAGTGCTCCTCAGACACGCTATTATAATATAGGTGTGAAGGCTACATTCTAATCATTATTAAATGTATACAGAAATGAAAATTAATAAGTTATTTATATTAGCTGCATTGTCACTCTCGTTGGTGTCTTGCTCAGATCTCTTTGAGCCTGCACAGGAAAACAACCGTAGCTTGGACGAGATTTACGAAGAGCCTACTTATGCTCAGGGACTTCTCGGCTATGCTTATGCCATGCTTCCTTATAATACCAAAAGTGTAACTGATGTGGCAACCGATGATGCTGTAAGCAATGATTTGTCTAACAGCTACCTGAAAATGGCTACTGGTTCTTGGGCTGCCAATAATGACCCTATGAACAAGTGGACTAGCTGTCGTGCTAGCATCCAGTACTTGAACATCTTCCTTCAGGAAGTGGACAAGGTAGACTGGGCTAAGGACAAGGGTGCGCAGCAGATGTTCTGTGAGAGCCGTAAGGGTGAGGCTTATGCCTTGAGAGCTCTCAATATGTATTATCTCTTGATGAACCATGGTGGTTGGACTGAGGATGGTCAGCTCCTGGGTGTGCCAAACTTGACAAAGCCAGAGGATACTTCTTCTGATTTCAATCAGCCACGTGCCACATTCCAAGCTTGCTTGGATCAAATCTATAGCGACTTGGACCAGGCTGAGCGGTTGCTGCCTTTGGACTACAATGATTTGACTAAGTCAGATCCTGTGCCAGAAAAATACACTGCTATGGGTGTGGACAACTATCAGGACTATAACCGTGTATTGGGTTCTCTGATGCGTGGTCGTGTGAGCGGTCGTATCGCCAAGGCTATCCGTGCACAGGTTTCTCTCCTTGCTGCCAGCCCTGCTTTTAATAAAGGTACCAATGTGGATTATAAGCGTGCTGCTGATGATGCAGCCAGCTTGCTCGACTTGATTGGTGGTGTAAGCGGCTTGTCTGAAACAGGTAATTCTTGGTATGCTCAGACTAATGAGATTAATAATTTGCAGTCTGGTGAATGTCCTAAGGAAATCATCTGGCGTGGTAATAAGACTAATGGTGCAGATGATTGGGACCTCGGTTTGAACCAGGAGGCTGATAACTTCCCTCCATCACTCTATGGTAAGGGACGTATCAATCCTACTCAGAATTTGGTGGATGCTTTCCCTGCTGCCAATGGTTATCCTATCACAGATGAGCGCAGTGAGTATGATGACTTGGATCCTTATAGTAATCGTGATCCACGCTTGGATCTCTACATTATCTATAATGGCTGCAAGTATAAGGGTGCAACCATCAATACCGACATCACCACTGCCAACAATGACAATGGACTGAATAAGATTGGTAACTCTACACGTACTGGTTACTATATGAAGAAGCTTCTTCGTGAGGATTGTAATCCTAATCCAAATGCCAAGAACGCACAGTATCACTATCCTGTGTATATCCGCTATACCGAGATCTTCTTGGATTATGCTGAGGCTGCCAATGAGGCTTGGGGACCTAAGGGCAATGGCACACATGCTTATTCTGCATACGATGTGATCAAGGCTATCCGTCATCGTGCAGGCATCACAGATGATTCTTATCTTGATGAGTGCGCTAACGACCAGGTTAAGATGCGTGAGTTGATTCGCAATGAGCGTCGTATTGAGCTCTGCTTCGAGAACAAGCGCTTCAATGACCTCCGCCGCTGGAAGGCTCCTATCAATGAGGCTGTTCATGGCGTGGAGATTTCTACAGAGGCTGGTATTCCACAGTTCAAGGATATCACAGTAGAGGAAAGAAAATACGACGACTATATGTATTACGGTCCTGTGCCACAGACTGAAATCCTCAAGTGGGATCAGCTGAAGCAGAATGCAGGATGGAAAATTACAAACGACTAACATTTTATAATGATGAAAACTATGAAGATGAATAAATATTTCTCAATGGCTGCACTCGGAGCCTTGGCTCTGACTTTCGGCTCTTGTGAGAACGGCACGCCTGAGTTTGACGACTACGAGGGTGGCACATCAGTCTACTTCGCCCACCAAAACGTGGAGCGTATATTGGTGTTGGGCAATGACGAGAATCGTGACAATACCAAGGACAACGAGCATATTATCAACATCGTGTCTACCATGGGTGGTGCTTACAATGGTAAGGACATCACACTGGATGTGGCTGTAGATAATTCGCTTTGTGACAACCTCTATTTCTCTGATGGCGTATCTCCTGTAAAGCCTATGCCTGCAGAGTATTACACCTTGGCTGGTAACACCATCTCTTATGGTGGCAACTTGCAGGGAAGATTACAGGTGAAGCTCAAAGAAGCTTTCTTCGCTGATCCTGCTTCTGTAAAGAATACTTATGTCATCCCTCTGGTCATCAAAGATCAGAAGGGTGCTGGCAAGATCTTGACGGGTACTCCTTTCCAGGAGGGGGAAACTCCTGCGCTGACCAATAGCGATGCGTGGAAGACATTGCCTAAGAACTATGTACTCTACTGTGTGAAGTATATGAACCCTTGGGCTGGATTCTATCTGCGCCGTGGTACAGATAAGATTACTGAGAATGGTCAGACCACAGTGGAGAAGCGTGAGGGTGCAACTATTGAGAAGGACGAGGTTTGCCAGATTACTACCAAGAGCCTTACAGAGGCTATCTATCCTCTCACAGTCAAGAGAGTTGTGGGCAAGGATACTGAGGGTAAGGATATCCTCAAGTCTTATACTTGCAACTTGAAGCTTACCTTTGCTAACGATGGTACTTGCACTGTTTCTTCCGAGACAGAGGGCGTAACTGCTACAGGTACAGGTAAGTTTGTGGAGAAGGGCGCTAAGCTGGCTTGGGGCAACAAGGATCGTGACATCCTGACTCTCCAGTATACCGTAGACTTCGGTGCTGTCAAGGTAGAGACAACCGACCAGTTTGTAGCTCAAACTCGTGGTAACACCAATGGTATTTCTACTTTCGATACTCAGTATATCGTAAAGTAAGCTGCGGTAATTATCAATTAAGTATCATCTAATAATAGGTAGATTATTATGAAATTGAAAAATATTAATTTTGGTTTAGGCTTGGTAGCTCTTTTGGCTTTGTCATCATGTGCTGATGACAAGTTCTCGGAGTACAGAACTGATATGACCAAGAACTTGAAGGAATATCAGTATCTTAACAACTACGAGCCTTTGAAGAAATATGTCGAAGACATGAAGGCTTCTGGCAAGTGCAATCCCGACTTTAAGTTGGGTATTGCACTGGCTGCGCCCGACTTCAACAAACAGGAGCTTGTATATTGCTTGGCTGGTAGCAACTTCGAGGAGATGACAGCAGGCAACGCCATGAAGTATGCTTCTTGTGTAAAAGATGATGGAACCTTTGACTTTAATACTGTTAAGGATTTCGTTACAAATGCACAGGATGCAGGTTTGACCATCTATGGTCATACGCTTGCTTGGCATTCTCAGCAGAACAAGAAGTATCTTAGTAAACTTATTGCAGATAAGGAAATTCAGGTAGACCCTAGTCAGAAAGTTGATAAGGTAGATGCTTATACCGACTTTTCTGCCATGAATAGTTTCCCTTTTGATGTAATGGACTATACTCCTGAAATCAAAGATGGAATTTTGATTAGCAAATATCCTGGAAAATGGTATCAGTATTTTGTAGTTGACAATTATCCTGTAGATGTTGATGCCAAGAGAGAATATAAGGTAACAGCTATGATCAAGGCTTCAGAAGATGGACAGATTGATGTGCAGACGGGTAACTGGGGAGCAACAACATCCCAGAAAATGTCTGTTTCTACACAGTGGAAAGAGCAATCTGTAACATTTAGTGGATTAACAACAGAAAAAGCTTTTGTCGTTTTCCAACCAGGAGATTTTGCAGGAGACATTTCTTGTAAGTGGGTAAAAGTTACTCATTCTGAGGCTCCGGTAATGGAAATCGAGACCGAGGTTCATAAGGAAACTTATACTGATGGTGATTTCCCATTCTGTGTTATGGGTTGTACACCTCCTGTTATTAATGGAGCTATCCACTTTGTTCCTACAGGCGAATGGTCTCAATTCTTTGTTATGCCAGGTGGCGATAATGAATTAGATGAAGGTGACTATGTTGTTTATTTAGACCTTACTTCTGATAAGGATGCAAGTGGTGTAGATCTCACCATGCAAAATGGTTGGGGTGGCACAGCTCAAGCTATTACAGCCAAAGTGCCTGTCGCTGCAGGTCGTCATTCGGTAAAAATCGAAATGCCTAAAGTAGAAGGTGGTAAGTATGACATCATTCTTAAGCCTCAGACAGCTGATGCTACTTTGGATGTTCATTCTGTTAGAGTTTGCAAGATTACTAAGTCTAATTCTATTCCTCTTACGGACGAAGAGAAGAAATCTCGTCTTACTGATGCTATGGGCAAGTGGATTGATGGTATGATGGAGGCTACTAATGGTTATGTTACATCTTGGGATGTTGTGAACGAGGCCCTTTCTGGTGACGATAAAGATGGTGATGGCAAGTACGACTTGCAGCATGCTGCTACAGCTTCTGCTGACGACAAGAAGAACTGCTTCTACTGGCAGGATTATCTCGGTGACCTCGACTATGTACGCTTAGCCGTGGCTGATGCTCGCAAGAGTTTTGCCGCCCATAATGGTGACCGTGAGAAATTGATACTCTTCATCAATGATTATAACTTGGAGAGCGATTGGGACGACAATGGCAAGTTGAGGAGTTTGATTAAGTGGATCAAGGATTGGGAGGCTGATGGTGTTACCAAGATTGATGGTATCGCATCTCAGATGCATATCTCTTGTTATGCTGATCCTGTCAAACAGGAAAGTAAGAAAAATCATATCGTCAAGATGTTTGAGTTGATGAAGGAAAGTGGCAAGCTTTGTAAGATTTCTGAACTTGATATGGGTTATGTTGATGCCGCTGGCAAAGAAGTAACTTATGATCAGATGACAGAGGAACAACACAAGGAAATGCGTGACCTCTACACCTTCGTTCTCCAGAAGTACTTCGAGATTATCCCTATAGATAAGCAGTATGGCATTACTCAGTGGTGTGCTACAGATTCTCCTAAGGATTCAGGTTGGCGTCCTGGTTTGGCTACTGGTCTCTGGGATCTCAACTATCTTCGCAAGCATACCTATGCAGGTTTCGCTGTAGGTCTTGGTGCTCCAGAATATTGGAAGGAAGCCAAGTAATTACTCTAAAAGACATTAGTTTTAGGTTTATCATACAAAGATTAACCGAAAAAAGATGTTAGTCGTTAAGGTTGGCTGTGTTGTGATGACACGGTCAACCTTTTTGCTTTGTAACATTTGTCTTGCAATATGTTAAATGTGAGTCAGTAAATAAAAAATAATTCTGATTTTTGAGGTTGTATCACTTCTTTTTTGTATCTTTGCGCTTAAATATCACTATACTGATATATAATGGCTATTTTATGGCTTAATGTTCACTTAAATGATAGTTAAGTATATGAAAGATTTGTATGAATATTCTACTCCGGAACTGGTGAGATTGCTGGGAAATCGCTTTAGGGAATACAGAATGCGATGCAATTTGACACAGAAGGAAGTGGCAGAACTGACAGGCATTGGTATGACTACTATCCACAAGTTTGAGAATGGATGTGCTAGAAACATATCACTTTCTACATTGATTCTCTTGCTCAAGGTGGTGGGACAGATCAATGCGCTTGATAACTTAATGCCCGAATTGCCACCATCCCCTTACTTGATGACCAAGGGAGATAAAAAGGTACAAAGAATTAGACACTGATAATAGCGAATGATTTATGGTTAAGACTTTAAAAGTAATCTTGTGGGATGAGGAAGTTGGTAGGTTGTCGTGGGACGACAAAAGGCAAATGTCCTACTTCACTTATAATCCAACTTTTGTGCATAGGGGTATTGATATATCTCCTCTATGGGCATCCATACGCAACAATAGAGGACTTATGCCTATTTGGGGAGAGGAACAGAGAATTTATCAAAAACTTCCTGCTTTCCTGGCTGACTCATTGCCTGATTCTTGGGGCAATCAGTTGTTTGATCTTTGGAGACAGCAGAATCATCTCTCCAATACGGAAATTTCTCCTCTTGATAAG